>Ga0208246_1000076_pt1 | contig 102232 bp, 87 predicted proteins | sample RifOxyD2_FD_184039 | JGI IMG/M metagenome (GOLD analysis project Ga0208246, IMG submission 184039) | Soil microbial communities from Rifle, Colorado - Rifle Oxygen_injection D2 (SPAdes) | ecosystem: Environmental > Terrestrial > Deep subsurface > Rock core/Sediment | place: Rifle, Colorado... | reverse complement strand
CCAGCGGCAGGGATTGTGATCCCCGAAAAGGTCGAGCCTGCTTTTGGGTTGCCTTTAGAACTCTTGCGAGGCTTGCTTTCCGACTTCCGCAAACGCACTGGCTACGACCAAACCATCAACTTTTTTGTCAAAGCCTACAGCAACGCTTGGCAAGCCCTAGACGGGGCGGGCCGAAAGCAGCGATTACAAGAAAGCTTGGACCAGTTTCTAAAAGACCGTAAACTCAACCCCAAGCTCTTTGAGGTCTTGAGCCTCGATGAAAAAGGCCGGGTGACCTTGGCTTCGGAAGTGGAGTTTGGCCGGGACCAAAAGGCCCAGTTGTTGTTGCAACTGGAACGGCACCTAGACAAACATTTAGAAGAAAACCTGCACCTTTATGTGCAGGAACTAGAAGACAAAAACAGCAAACGGCGCAAGACCCAGGAGAACGAATGAACCAAAAAGCGGACAAAGGCCAGCTAATCTTAGACGGCACCAAGCTGGATTGGCATTTAGACCGGGTTCGCGCCTGGGAACGGGGCGAGAAGGTGCCACCGATTACCATCGACATGGCCCTGACCCGCGCCTGTAACTTTGCCTGTGGGTTTTGTTACGCCATGCTCCAAGAAAACGACCGCCAGCGGATCGACCAGAAGGTGATCTACGAGTTTTTAGAGGACTGCGCTGAGATTGGGGTTAAGGGGATTAGTCTGGTTTCAGACGGGGAATCGACCATCAGCCCGGTCTTTATGGACACGGTTAAATACGGTGCCTCCTTGGGTCTGTCGATGGCGGTGGGTACTAACGGTTATGTCTTCACCAAACGCAAGCTCGAAGAACTATTGCCCCACCTGACTTACCTGCGGGTCAACATCTCTGCCGGGGAGCGGGACCGCTTCGCCGAGATCATGGGGGTTAAGCCCGAATGGTTCGATCGGGTCTGCCAAAATATCAAAGACATGGCCGACATCAAACGCCAGCGGGGCCTAGAGGTGACCATTGGCTTGCAGATGGTTTTAATGCCTGAATATGAAGACCAGATCCTGCCCCTAGCCCTATTAGGCAAGGAATTGCGGCCTGATTATTTAATTATCAAGCACTGCTCCGACTCCGAAGAAGGAAGCCTAGGTGTGGACTATGGCGGCTACGAGCGGATGTATGGCAAGCTTGAACAAGCGGAGGCCCTTTCAGACGAGGGTTATTCGGTCCAGGTCAAGTGGTCTAAAATCAAAGACGAAGGCAAACGCAGCTACCAACGCTGCTACGGCCCCCCCTTTATGATCCAGCTTTCGGGCTCGGGCTTGGTGGCCCCTTGTGGGATGCTGTTTAACGAAAAATACAAAAAGTTCCATATTGGCAACATTGTAGAAACCCGCTTTAAAGACATCTATCATTCTGACCGCTACTGGGAGGTGATGAACCACCTAGCGAGCCCCCACTTTAACGCCCAAAAGATGTGTGGGACCCTGTGCCTGCAACACAAGGTCAACGAAACCCTTGATCAATACCGAAAAGGCCAGCGCCCCCTCAAAGACCCCACCGGCACCCCGCCGCAGCATATCAATTTTATTTGATCCGCGCTAAGGGCTGGATATGGAGAAGACCGTCGCGGCGGTAGCCGTCATCAGGAGCCCAGAGGGCAAAACCCTCTGGCAACTGCGCGATGGGGACAAGCCGATCGACTACCCCGGCCATTGGGGGTTGTTCGGAGGCGGGCTCAAGCCCGGCGAAGGGCAGCAAAACGCCATGATGCGCGAGCTCAAAGAGGAATTGGAGTTGGTTCCCAGCATCCTCTGGAAGCTGGCTGATTTCGAGCACCCGAAGTGGTTACTAAACTGTTTTTTAATTGAAATGAAAATAGATTTAGGGGCCTTGATCCTACATGAAGGAGCGGATCTAGGACTGTTTACTGACGAAGAGGTGCTTTCGGGATCACTCACTTCCCCCAAATTCCAAACCAGCCACCCCGTCTGCCCACCCCTCCTAGAACTATTCCAAAAGGTCGCCCAAAACCAATTCCTCCGCTTCAGCGGAGCGGTCGCCTTGAGCCAAACATGACCCCCGAAATCGTTCATCATTATTGCCCGATTGAGGCGTTTGATTCGATTACTAGAAACCGAATTTTGTGGTTTTCTAGTGCCTTATACATGAATGATCCCAGCGAATTGGAATTAGTAATCAAACAACTAAAGGGAATCCAGCGGCAGAAGGGATTGGTGAAGGAATTGGCGCCGGCGATTGAGGTGCTCAATGCGGACCGGCTCAATGCCCTGATCTGTAGTTTTAGTGAAAACGGCGATATTTTGGGCCAGTGGCGGGCCTATGGGGCAGACGGGAAAGGGTATTCCATCGGGTTTGACGCGCAAGCGATTCATGAATTACTAAACCAGCGCTTTGGCGAATTGGTCTATAAACTCCCCGTTAAATATGGGGATAACCGACTTGAAAGTTATGTGGAAAGTGAACTACAAGACTTGTTAGAGGGTCAGATCACACCCCAAGACTTCGCCTTTGCCATGCGACTCTCTAACGTTTTACACAAACACGCTTGTTACGCTGAAGAGCGGGAATTGCGGTTTATGTTGCTTAACGTCAAAGAGGAAGGACAAGAATCGAAACTACCGATCGACTACCGATTCTCTAAAAACCGTTTGATTCCCTTTTACCCCTTTGATTTCCCATCTGAATTTAAAGGCCGCCCGTTGATGGCCCAAGTAACCATCGGTCCAACCAACCTGACCGACCCAGAGGTCTTAAAAACCTATCTGGCCAAGTTGGGCTTTACTGGGGTTGAGGTCAAAAAGTCGGAACTCCCTTACCGAGGCCGCTAGCTAACTTTAAGTGGCTCTTCGGAGGTAGAGGTTTGTTTAAGTCCATAAATCCAGACTCCATCCTTTTTACCTTTAACCTGTTTGGAACCTAAAGGTTCCATTTGGGCCCGTTGGGCCGTGGTCAGGTCATTATAGACCTCTTCTGAGATCAAAAGCGGGTTTTTTAACTCTTTGGTCAAAGACTCTAAACGCGCGGCAATGTTTACCGTATCCCCAATTAAGGTGTATTCTCGGCGTTGTTGGCTACCTAAAGGGCCTTGCAAAACATAGCCCTGGTGCAACCCTATTCCAATGCGAAATTGCTGTTTGCCTTGTTGGGCCCAAAACTGATTGAGTTTAACCAAAGCATCACGCATTTTTTGAGAAGCATCAAAGGCTGCGGCGCAACGGTTTTTAAGGTCGTACAGCCCCCCAAAGTTGGCCATAATAGCATCGCCAATAAACTTGTCCACCACTCCGCCGGAAACGGTGATCACCCCTACCATCGCGTCAAAATATTCGTTGAGTTGATCGACCACTTGCTGCGGTTGATGGGTTTCGCAAAAGCCAGTGAAGTCACGAATGTCGGCAAATAAAACTACCACCTCTTTTGACTCCCCCTTGGTGCCCATTTGTTCAGCCACGATTCGGTCTTTAATAGCCGGGGCAACATACTGACCAAAAAGTCGGTCGATCCGTTCCTTTTCTTCCTCTTCTTTTAAAAAACCCTCTAACTGCTTGAGCGAATTGTCTGATAAAAACCCAATGATCATCCCCGCGATCAACATCATAACCGCTTTAAGGAAATACCACATCGGCGCGGTCATATCTTGGGCCATTAATGGGTCAGGCAGCTCCAATTGCATCAGTTTGGGGTAAGCGATTAGATAAAGCCCAAAATATTCCGCTCCAGCCAAGGCTCCCGCAAAGGTCGAAAGGCGGCGATTGTAATAACTGCCGGTCAATAAAATCGCCACGAAGTAGAGGTAGGTCGGAGGGCCGGTGATGTAGCTGGCTGTGCCCCAGGGGATGGTGAATTCAGCGACTAACAACGGGATCGAAGGGGTAGAGACAAAGGCAGAAACCAGGGAGTACTGAATCCAGCCGCTTTTTATTATCTCTCTTTTGCCCAAAATATAGCCTGCCAGACTTAATATAGCGCAAAAAACAATCCAGATCAAAACGACCTTCATCCCGGTAATGTTCCCTAAGTAGTCTAGGGTAGCCACCAAGAAAAAGGCCCCTACTGCCAAATATAAGGTTACCAACGCCCCTTTGGTAAAGGTGAGGTTGACTTCTTTGTTGATCCGTTCGAGTAAACGTTGGCTTCGGTCCTGTGGCGTCATGGCAATATTTTGGTTTTATTCTAAACGATAAACGTGAAAATTCTCTCTGTGGAACCAGTGTACCATTTTTTTTTGAGAACACAACTTCTCTTTTGGTCAAATTCGGCAAAATCCGCCGTTGAAATGGGGCAAAACGGGTGACAAAAATCTGGGTGGCCAGTATGCTGAACCACCAAAACCCAAAGGTCTATGAATCCAATCCAGCGGATCCCCCGTTTTTTAAAAAAAACCAAGGCAGAACAACGCATTATTTTGCTCTGGCTCTGGCGGCGAGGTTGTTTTCTTTTGGCTTCTCGGCTGATTGGCGGCCCCCTGGGGTTATTTGTACTGTTTTGGCTCGATTTTTTCGAACCCTTTTTTAAGTGGCGGATTAGTAAGATTCACGTGATGCGGATCGGCCACTTGGCACTAAACATCGACCTTTTCCTTCGTCGCCAACAACTGCAAGGAGGCCCAGAGAAAGGGGTTCGCCATGTTTTTGTCACCGATTCCAGCTTTGTGGCCAACCGACCCTTGTTAGAGATGTGGAAGCGGCACTTAAACATCAGCGAATCAACGGTATTGCGGGGGTTTTTAAACTTAAGTGGATGGATACTAGAAAAGACCCCATTCTTCCCCCCTTTGCCGATGTCGAGTACCGAGTGGGCCGAATTTAACCAAGCTGCACCTAGTCTTAAATTTACCGACGCCGAAGAGGCTTTGGGTCAAAAAGAACTGGCCAAGATGGGGATTGACCCTAATAAAAACTGGATCGCCTTGGTTTTTGCTCGTGATTCAGGGTACCTGACCCAGACCTTACCCAAAGAGAACTGGGACTGTCACCTTTGTCGCAACTCTAAAATCGAATCCTTTCGGCCTTTGATCACCCATTTGATTGATCAAGGGGCGGTGGTGCTTCGGATGGGCACCCATATTACCCAGCCCTTTCTCTTTGATCATCCAAACTATCTGGACTATTCGAACCGGTTTCGCACCCCGTTTATGGATATCTATCTGGCGGCCAAAGCGCGGTTGTTTGTGGGCAGTGCTTCGGGGATGGCGGACGTAACCAACTTGTTTGATACCCCTAGGTTACAACTCGACTGCGTACCCTTTGGCTTTTTGCCTTTTGGCAAAAAACAGATGTCCCTGCCTAAACGGGTTTGCCGTTTTGATTCTCGCGAACCCGTACCCTACCGGGAGATAATCGAAAAAGGGTTGGCCTTAGAAGGCAACGGCACCCTATTTAACCGAGCGGGATACGACTATTTGGACAACAGCCCAGAGGAGATGTTGCTTGCGACCAAAGAATTATTGCGCTGGATATCGTCCGAGGGGGGCTTTGAGCCCGCTGAAGTGCAACTGATTCAAAAGGCGCGGGACCTCTTTCCCCAAGGACACCCAGCCCGCTCGAACCTCAACCCGATCTCGCCTGGGTTTATCTCTAAGTATCCAGAATTATTTATTTAATTAAGGGCTTGGAATTTTATCTCGCCAACTAGACTTAGCGGCCTTAAAGCCGCTAAGCTGATCCGTGTTAAACATTAAAACACCCTTACCCAATCCCTACTCATGCTCCTCGAAGGCGGTTGCCACTGCGGAAATTTACGATACCGAGCTGAGGTCGAAGAACCCAGGCTGGTTTTGTGTAATTGCTCGATTTGCACCAAAAAAGGGGCGTTACACCTAAGGCTAGACCCTTCCAAAGTAGAGTTTCTCAAAGGAAAAGCCCACCTTACGGAATACCGTTTTGGCACCAAAAAAGCGCGGCACTTCTTCTGCCCGGTTTGCGGAATCGCAGTTTATGGGCATTCTAGGCTTGCTCCCCATCTAGTCACCCTAAACGCCCGTAGTTTAGACCGCTTTAACGAATTAAGCCCCTTATGGCCGGTCACTCATTTCGATGGGCAAAACTGGGAGGTCGCAGCGGCGGCGCTCCAGACCAAGGGGCTCCAATGATTTTTGAAGGTCTGCTTTCGCCACAAGCCAGAGACTACCTAAAAAGATTAGGCCGCTTTTTGCCAGAGGTCGAAAAAAAGAAGGTCAAGTGGCTACTTTTAGGCATGATACTTACCGCCGGGTTGGAAACGACCAATGTGGGCCTCATCTTGCCTTTTATTTCTTACGTAGCCGATCCCAGTTCAATCGACCGCTTTGGCGGACTTAAACTGGTAATAGCTAAACTGGGCCTAAACGGCGAGGCCCAGGTATTGGCCCTGATGGCCGGGGTGCTTTTGGTTTTTGTGATCATCAAAAACCTAACGGTCTTTGTTTTTCTTCGTTTTAGCCTAAACTTCCAATTTGTAAATGCCGCCAATTTCTCGACCAGGCTATTAGAAAAATACCTGTTCGCCAATTTTTTGTTCCACCTCGACACCCACAGCTCTGATCTAGTCGCCAATCTCAAAGACCGCACCCCACTAGTCTTTAGCCGTTCTATTGGGCAGATGATGTTGCTGATTTCTGAGATCTTGATTACTGCGGGGATTTGCGGTTTTTTGCTAATCATGCGCCCTTGGGCCACCTTGGCTGGGCTGGTGGTGATTGGTGGGTTGGGGACCCTGATCTACCGGCCTCTTCGGGTGCGAGCCCGGCTTTATGGGAAACTGAGAATTGAGGCGGAGCAGCAGCTTTATCGCTGGTTTTACCAAGGTTTACATGGGATTAAAGAGGCTAAGATTTATGACGCCGAAGAATATTTTGTCAGCCGCACCCGCAAGAATTACCATCGCCTTTCAGACATCCAGATTTTTGAGATGTTGATGGGTCAAGCGCCTCGTTTGTTTTTAGAGGGCTTGACCGTTGGGGGCTTGATGTTGATAATTATGGTACTAGTACTTCAAGGCGGGGGTTCTAGCGAGATATTCCCGACGCTGGCCCTATTTGGGGCGGCTGCTTTTAGACTGGTTCCCGCAACCAACCGGATTTTAGCGGCCATGTTAAGCCTTAAAATGGCCTCCCAGGCCCTGGTCACGGTGACCGATAGCCTAGACCAAGCATTGGCGGCTGGGCAAGTCAAGACCAACCGGATTGCAGACCAATCGGCTCGTTACGAAGGGACGATTGAAATCGAAGCCCTGTGTTTTACCTACCCCCAAGCAGAAAACCCGGCGCTTAATCAGGTTAATCTATCCATAGGTCGCTTTGAATCGGTCGGGATCATTGGGCCCTCTGGTTCGGGTAAGTCCACTTTGTTAAACCTGTTACTCGGGCTTTTGACTCCCAGCGCCGGACGAATAAAGGTGGGCGGGAAGGACATTCAGGAGAATCTGGGGCGCTGGCAGTCAGAGATTGGTTTTGTGCCGCAGAATATCTATCTGATTGACGACAGCATCCGCGCCAACGTGGCTTACGGGATCGAAGACGGGATCATCGAAGACCAGCGAATTTGGGAAGCCTTGCAGATGGCCCAATTGGACCAATTTGTTAAAGATCTCCCTCACGGACTAGATACCCCCGTTGGCGAGATGGGCGACAAACTCTCTGGCGGCCAGCGCCAACGCATCGGCATCGCCCGTGCCCTGTATCACAACCCAGAGGTCTTGGTTTTTGACGAAGCCACCAGCGCCTTAGATCAAGATACCGAGCGCGAGATCACCAAATCAATAGAGGCCTTGGCCCACAAAAAAACCATTATTATTGTCGCCCACCGGCTTTCTACCATCGAAAACTGTGACCGTGTGTTTCGGTTTGAGCGCGGATTGATGGTGGAAGAGCAGGTCAACAAAATCCACAAGTGACCCTTGACTAAAAATCTAATCTTTATTTTTTATAGCGACTTAGGCCCAGACGACCGATTTAAATACGGACTGGACCCATTGGCCGAACAAGGTTTTAAAACCACTGCATGGGTGTTTTACCCCTTGGTAACTGGCGAGCGCCCTAGACCTAGCGACCATCTGGTTTTTTCTGCTTGGCCCCAGCTAGAGGCGGCGATTGCCGCTTTGGAGCCAGGAACGGTTTTGCTCGATTTTTTTGCCGGGCTTTCGGTGATGACCTTTCGTATGGAGCGCATCTACCGGATGTTTAAAAAAGCTAACCTTAAAGTAGTAATCCCCTCGGTAGCTCCCCTACCCCTCGGCATCGGTTACAGCTTAGCGCAGCGGCTCAAAGGGATAACCAGTCGCAAACTCAAAGATTTTGTCGGCAGCCGGGTGCTTTTTTTGGCTAAAAAACACACCCACCTGTACCCAAAACCGGTAAAGGTGTTTTCCTTAGACAATGATTCGCTCGAATATTATTGCCGCCGTAACCACTATGACCCGGAATTAGTGGTGCCCATTCACAGCATGGAATATGACCGATTTTTGCGTTTTGTGCGCGCAGGCGGGCGGCTTCAGGTAAAAGAGAAAGCCGTCTTTTTAGACGAGGCCTTTGTCTCCCATCCCGATAAATTGCGGGTCTTGGGATTGTCTGAAGTGCCAGGGGCAGAGGTCTATTTTGAAAAGATGACCCAGCTCTTTAACCGAATTGAGCAACAAACCGGACTCAATGTAATCATCGCTGCCCACCCGCGGGTGCAGTACCAAAACGAATGGGGAGACCGGGAAGTGGTTTACCACCAGAGCCTAGAGCAGGTCGCCCAAGCGAAGATTGTGGTCGCCCATTCCTCCACTAGCGTCAGCCTCGCGGTGCTTTTTGACCGGCCCTTGTTGTTGGTAGATCTAAAAGGAGCCAACCGGTTAGTAGGGATTATGTCTCGGTTGCTTAAAGCCAGCCGGATCGATCTGGAAAATCCTAGAGAGTTGGAATATTTTAATTTTAAAGATTTCGCGAACCGCTCCAATAGTTATCAATTCTACCGGGACCACTACCTGAAAAGCCCCAAGGCAGACCCTAAAAAAACCTGCTGGGAGATCATCGGCCCCGCACTAAAAGAACTCTAAATCCCTTCAACCACCACAAATTCGGCCACCGCCACCCCATGGCGCAGTTTTTTGACTGCCTGGTACTCGGGCGAGAAGAAGTAGGCCTGCGCCTGTTCTAAACTTGGAAATTCAATAATGACCAACCGGCGGAATTCGGTAGGCCCCTCTAGGGTAACCGTCTGGCCCCCGCGGGCGAGGAACCGGCTCGCATATTTGGCCACGATCGGTGGAGCGGCGGTCATGTAGGCCTTGAGTAGGGCCGGGTCTTCGGTTTGGACGCGGGCAAGCAGGTAAGCAGCCATGAAATATACGGGCTAGTGGTTTTCCTTTTGGTGCCAATCCCAAGCAGACTTAATGATTGATCTAGGGTCTTCGAATTGGGGCTTCCAGCCTAGTTCTTGGGAAGCCATTTGGTTGTCAGCGCACAGTTCTGCCGGGTCACCCGGGCGGCGCTGGCCCTGGACTACTTTGAAATCACGACCAGAAAGCTCCTTGACCTGCTGTACCAATTCTAAAACCGAGAGCCCTTGGTTGCAGCCCAGATTTACCTTGAGCGAGTCACCCCCGGCCAATAGCCGGTCTAATGCCAGTTGGTGAGCCCTAGCCAAGTCGGCGACGTGGATGTAATCGCGGATGCAGGTGCCGTCAGGGGTGGGGTAGTCCTGCCCAAAGATGGTGAAACTGGGACGCAGGCCCATTGCCGCTTCGATGGCCAAGGGGATGGCATGGGTCTCTGGTTGGTGCCGCTCGCCTATTTCCAGATCCAGATCGGCCCCAGCCGCGTTAAAATAACGCAGCGCCGTATATTTGAGGCGGTACGCATCGCTATAATCCTCTAATATCTGTTCGATCATCCGCTTGGTACGGCCATAGACGTTGATCGGGCGGGGCACTTCGGACTCGGTAATGGGGACTTGGTTCGGCACTCCATACACCGCGCAGGTCGAGGAAAACAGAATTTTATCCACCCCATGGGCCTGCATAGCGGTCAGCAGATTTAAAGTGCCGGTTACATTGTTTTGATAATATTTAGCCGGGTTTTCCATTGATTCGCCGACGTAAGCCTTGGCGGCAAAGTGAATCACCGCCTCAATCTGGCCGCCAACAAAGGCGCGATTTAGATCGGCCGGATTTAGCAAATCCCCTTCGACCAATTCACCCCATTTAACAAAGTCCTTGTGACCCGTCGAAAAATTGTCAAAAATTCGACAATGACGGCCCTGAGAGGCCAAGAGTTTGTGGGTATGGCTGCCAATATACCCGGCCCCGCCCGTAATCAAAATCATGTTTCCCCCCCAAACAGGGCCAAAAACCGGTCCATAATTTTCGGATAATCATATTGAGCGAAATATCGCTCTTTGCCCGCTAAACCCATGCCCCTTAATTTTTTAAGGTCGCCAAAGAGTTTTAATAACGCCTCGGCCAAAGCTTGAGGGCTGTTCGGCGGCACAACTAACCCGTTAAAACCGGGTACGATTTGTTCAGGAATCCCTGCCACCTGGGTTCCTAAAAGGGGTTTACCAAGTAACATTGCCTCCAGATTAACGTAAGGAAAATCCTCGAAATCAACCGAAGGCAAGACAAACAGGTCCAAATCTGCCAGATAGTTTTCGAGTCCGGCTCGGTGACCGGGCAAGTGGACCTGGCCCTCTAGTCCGAGGTTTTTGATCATCGCTTCTAAGCGGGGCCGCTCTTCGCCCTCTCCAAAAATGACCGCTTGCGGTTGGACCGCCAAGGGCTCTTTTTTAACTAAGGCCAAGGCTTCGAGCAATACGTGGAAACCCTTGCGTGATGTTAAATGCCCGGCGCTTCCTAAAATTAGGGTTTTTGGGTCAAATCCAAACTCTTCTCGAAGCCGCCCTGATTTAATCACCTGCAACCGCGATTGTTCGGCTAAGGTATTGGGAATGTCGATCCAGCGGTTAGGGTCGATCCCCCGGTTTTCAATCAGCTTCTTCCCAGCCGCCTTAGAGGCGGTCACCCAATGGTCCACCGCATCTCCAAGGGCCATATCTCGGCGCAGTTCGCCAGCCCCTTTGGGTCTGGTGGCAAGGTTATTAACCATCATCAGCACCCGAGGCACACCAGCGGCTTTTGCGGCTATAGCAGCGGTCAGGCAACTAGCCGCGCCTGGATAACCGCCGTTGTTAATAAACAACACATCTGGGGTTTCACGGCGCAGTAGGTCTAAAAAAACCGCCCGATTGGGCCCCTCGTTGACGCCGATAGCCTGCCCCAATACACTTGGCACCAGGGCCAACTTTTTGGCCCAAGAGGAAAGATTTTGGCCAGCGATTTGGTACTGCCTGTCCTCGAAACTTTTAATGGGTAGGGGCAGGGTCTCTACCTTGAGCCCCAAGGCCTCAAATCCTCTCAAGTACCGAGCGTGGTCACGGAAGGCAAATTTCACTTCAAACTGTTCAAATAACGGGGGATATAAAAAAAGGTTGGTTAGCACCTTTTCCGATCCACCATACAAAATGCAGTCTGAATAAACTAAAAGCTTCTTTTTCATCACCGCCTTAAGAGGTTAGCTCCAGACTACTTTTACCCAGCCCCCTCTAACCTGTCCACCAAGTCAGGCCTTTTGGTTGCCTAAACGGGGCTTTGGATGTTAACAAGAAGTAAACTTATTACCCCCTTAACCATGTTTAAAGATAAAACCCTCTTGATTACTGGCGGCACAGGTAGCTTTGGCACCGCCGTCTTAGAAAGTTTTTTGTCCGCTGAATTGGGCGAGATTCGTATCTTTTCTCGAGATGAAAAAAAACAGCATGACCTAAGGACTAGGCTGGGCCAGGAAAAGGTCAAGTTTTACATCGGCGACGTCCGCGACCAAGCCGCAGTTGAGACGGCGATGACCGGGGTCGATTTTGTATTTCATGCCGCCGCCCTTAAGCAGGTGCCTAGCTGTGAATTTCACCCGATGGAAGCGGTCAAAACCAACGTGATTGGAACCGATAACGTACTCACGGCGGCGATCAACAAAGGGGTACATCGGGTGATTGGGCTTTCGACCGACAAAGCAGTCGCGCCACTCAATGCCATGGGGATAAGTAAGGCCATGATGGAAAAAGTGATTGTCGCCAAGAGTCGTTTTGCTGGCAAAACCACGCTCTGCGCCACCCGCTATGGCAACGTAATGGCCAGCCGGGGCAGCGTAATCCCCCATTTTATCAACCAGATCAAAGCGGGCGAGCCTTTAACCGTGACAGACCCCAGCATGACCCGCTTTCTGATGCCCCTTTCGGCAGCGATTGAGTTGGTTTTGTTTGCTTTTGAAAAAGGCAATCAAGGTGATATTTTTGTTAAAAAAGCCCCGGCCTGCACCATTGAAGCCTTGGCTAAGGCGCTGCTAGAGGTCTTTGAGGCTAAAAATCCGATTAAAATCATCGGCACCCGGCACGGCGAAAAACGGCATGAATCACTACTAGGTCGCGAAGAACTCTTGCGGGCCCAAGACCTGGGCGATTACTATCGGGTCCCAGCCGATTCTAGGGACCTGAATTACAATCTCTACTTTACTGACGGCGAACCTGAACTCAACGAGGAGCCTGACTACAACTCAAGCAACACCAAGCAACTTAACCACGAAGAGATCAAGGCCGAACTTTTAGGACTGGACTATGTGCGCCAGCAATTAGCCACGTGGCGCGCGTCCTAATCACCGGCGCCGGGGGCTTTTTAGGCCGTAACCTTTGTTGGCGTTTTGCTTCAGAAAACATTTCTAAGCGTTTCCATGCCCAAGCTGGGGCTCCACTCGAAGAGGTGGAGGTCCTCACCTTTACTCGCCAAAATAGTCTTGATGACTTGCGGGTCCTGCTGGATCAGGCCGACTTTGTTTACCATTTGGCCGGGGTCAATCGCCCCCAATTTGACCAAGAATTTGATCAAATCAACCGAGGACTGACCGAAGAAATCCTACACCACCTAGAGGCCACCGGGCATCATCCGCCCGTGCTTTTTGCCAGTAGCACCCAAGCCGAGATGGAAAACCTATACGGGCTTTCCAAAAAAGCGGCCGAACATGCGCTAATTAATTACCATAAACGAACCAGGGGGCCGGTGCTGATTTATCAGCTAACCAACCTTTTTGGGAAATGGTGTCGGCCCAATTACAATTCGGTAACCGCGACTTTCTGCCACAATCTGGCTCACGACTTGCCGATCCAAATCCATGACAAAAGTCACCAGATTGGGTTATTGTACGTGGACGACGTAACCGAGGAATTTTCTAGCCGCCTCAAAGACTACCTCCCCAAACAAATCCAATACCACTGCGGCCCTACCTATGAGATCACCCTGGGCGATCTGGCCGAGCGACTTCGAGGGTTTGTTGAGTCCCGAAAAAACCTATTTATACCTGACTTTGCCGACCCTTTAACTAAAAAGTTATACGCTACTTACGTTAGCTACCTTAAACCCGGCGACTTTTCATACCCTTTGACCATGCGTAATGACGCCAGGGGCAGCCTTGCCGAGGTGGTCAAATCGCCCCATTTTGGCCAGATCTTTGTCTCCACCACCAAGCCCGGTGTCACTAGGGGCAACCATTTCCACCATACTAAGGTGGAAAAATTTATTGTAATCCAGGGCGAGGGCCTGATCGAGTTTCGCCAGGTCGATCAAGAAGAGATCCTCCAATACCCGGTCTCTGGCGAACAAATCCAGGTCTTGGACATCCCTACGGGCTACACCCACCGGATCACCAACACGAGCAAAACCAAGGAACTGGTCACCCTTTTCTGGAGCTGTGAGCCCTTCAACCCTGAAGCTCCCGACACCTATTTTTTAGAATTGTGATGGCCCTCGATTTTTTGCCCGCCTTTATTCGCAAACATTATGAGGTGCATGAATTTCGTCCTAGTTGCGCTATTTTAAAAGAAGATTTTCCCCACGAGTGGGGTGAAATTTTAACGGTTTTAACCGACTTCCGCTTCAAAAAAAGTTGGCTAACTACGGGGGGCGGGAGTAAGTCACAAATCTCAGGATCAATCGATTCGGCTTTGTACCAGCTCGGCTGGGAGGAAAAAGAATTTCAGACCAAGGGGGTAGTAGATGAGACCAGCTATGACAGCCCGACCCACAAAATCGAAGGCGGCGGGGCAGGTTGTCCGATTTTAGTATGTGGAATCACGCCCCTACCTGGAAACCTATGAATCGTTCTATCAGCGCGGCCCAAGACTTTTTGCAGGCGACTGCCGGGAAGACTTATTCCACCATTTTAGCCGATCCTCCCTGGCAATTTGCCAACCGGACTGGGAAAATGGCCCCCGAACACCGGCGACTGTCTCGGTATGCGACGATGACACTGAAGGAAATCAAGGGCATGCCTATTTCAAACTGTCTTAATAAACAGGCCCATCTATACCTCTGGGTGCCCAACGCCTTGCTTAAAGAAGGGTTGGAGGTGATGGAGGCTTGGGGCTTTCAATATAAGACCAATTTGGTCTGGTATAAAATCCGCAAAGACGGCGGGCCTGATGGCCGGGGGGTGGGTTTTTATTTCCGAAACGTTACTGAACTGGTTTTGTTTGGAATTCGTGGAAAGGTTAGGACTTTAGACCCTGGGCGCAGTCAGGTTAATATCCTTTCTACGCGCAAGCGCGAACATTCTAGAAAACCAGACGAATTTTATCCGTTAGTCGAAGCCTGTAGCCCTGGGCCCTATTTGGAATTGTTTGCCCGAGGTGCCCGCCCTAAATGGGACCAGTGGGGCAACCAAGCGGACGTTTCCTATCAGCCTACTTGGCCAACCTATTCAAACCACTCGGGAACCGAGGTGGTTGCCGAGAACCCCCCCTCTATTTTGACGGATCCAAAGGTAAAACCAAAATGAAAGTAATGACCATACTGGGCACCCGCCCAGAGATTATTCGGCTGGCGGCTTGTATCAAGGCATTGGACCGATATACCCAACATGTATTGGTGCATACCGGGCAAAACTGGGACCCAATGTTAAATGATGTTTTTTTCGACGAATTGGAGCTTAGAAAGCCCGATCACAATCTAGGAGTGGTGGGTGCCGATTTGGGCGAGACCATGGGTAATATTATTGCCTTAAGTTACAAAATATTGCTCGCAGAACGGCCCGATGCTTTGTTGGTCTTAGGCGATACCAATTCGGCGCTGGCGGCGATCTCGGCGAAACGGCTCAAGATCCCGATCTTTCATATGGAAGCGGGCAACCGCTGTTTTGATCAAAACGTGCCCGAAGAGATCAATCGCAAGATCGTGGACCATATCGCCGACATCAACCTCCCTTATACGGAACACAGCCGCCGCTACTTGCTTTCGGAAGGTTTCGCCAAGGAACATATCTTTGTCACCGGCAGCCCGATGGCCGAGGTTTTGGCCCAATACCAGCCTCAAATCGACGCCAGTGAGGCACTAGGCGAATTGGGTTTGACTGCTGGAAGATACATCTTAGTTTCGGCCCACCGCGAAGAAAACATCGACCTGCCTCAAAACTTTGAGTCGTTGGTAGCGAGCCTTAACGCGGTCGCCGAACGCTACCAAATGCCCGTGATCTATTCGACCCATCCGCGAACAAAAAAACGGATCGAAACCAGGGGCTTGGCACTAAATCCCTTGATCCAAAACCTGCCGCCTTTTGGTTTTTTTGATTACAACCATTTGCAACAAAAAGCGTTCTGCGTGCTTTCGGATTCGGGGACCTTATCGGAAGAATCGGCGATGCTTAAGTTCCCAGCGGTCTTGATCCGCACCAGCACCGAACGGCCCGAAGTCTTGGACAAAGGCTCGATCCTCATCGGTGGCATCAGCCCAGGCGGCATGATCGAAGCGATTGAGGCGGCGACACAAATGTTCAAAGAAGGCAGCATCTTGCCCCCCGATTACCAAGACCGCAACGTCTCCACCAAGGTGGTCAAAATCATCTTAAGTTACACCAAGATTATCAATAAGGTGGTGTGGGGGAAGGGGTAGGGGGTCGATTTGTATTTTAATTGCATTCTTTGTCTTGGGGACGTATAATTGAACATATGATCACTTCCAATGGACCGCTATGATCCTCGACCACTCCCGAGAAAAGCTTTTTAACGCAATAATCTATTTTGCCACTAATACCCATAAATGTGGCAAGGTGAAGCTATTTAAGCTATTGTATTTTTTTGATTTTATGCATTTTTCAGAAACAGGCCGAAGCGTTACTGGGCTGACTTATTACGCTTGGAAAATGGGACCGGTACCGGCGGACTTAAGCCCGGAATTAATACCTCAAGGTTCTACGGAACTGAGTAAGCACCTATCCATTGAAAAAATACCCACAGGCTATGATAAAGAAATGGTTAAATTTGTTCCAAAACACGAATTTAATGAAGGTGTTTTTTCGAAACGGGAACTTTGCATTTTAAAATCCTTAGCGGAAGAATACCAAAACAGTGCCGCACAAGAAATGATTGAGGCTACCCACCTGGAAAACCAGCCTTGGCATAGGATATGGGAGGTTGAGGGGCGTAAACAACAAGAGATTCCCTACCTTTTGGCGCTCAAGTCACAGGAGGCGGAAGAAATGGAAAAAACCATAAATGAAAACAAAAATGCTTGGGCGGAATTTTTTGATCAATGACCCCTGGAACCCTACTGCTTAATAAAGATTTTCCCAAACACGACGGTTCAATTGGGAATAAGTTTTTATTGGTCTTAAATGATGGAACGGTATTTCCCTATATCACGGTTCTTATAACCTCTAAGCAGAAAAATCGAGGAACCGTTTTTGGATGCCAAAGTTCGGACCGGTTTCCCAACTTTTTTCTGCCTAAGGGTTGTTGCTATTTAGACCTAAACTCTTGGGTGCAGCTTGAGGAGTATAAAGAAATTGAACAAGGACTCATGTCGCAACGACAATTGGAGAACAAATTGAAATTAATCTGCACATTGAGTGATGATCTGATCGCTGCGATAGTAAACTGCGCTATCTCAACCCCCGATATTAGCGGCAATCAAATCAACGAACTCCGCCGAACGCTGGCTAACCTGCCGTAAAAGCTTTTTGTTTCTATGAAAATCCTCATCGTCACCCAGTATTTTTGGCCGGAGAATTTTCGGATTAACGATCTGGCGCTGGGGCTTGTGGAGCGGGGGCACGAGGTGGAGGTGCTGACGGGCAAGCCGAATTATGGTAAAGAGGGTACATATTATCAGGGGTATAGTTTTTTGGGGCGGGGCCAAGAGGTTTGGCGGGGGATTCCGATCTTGCGGGCTCCTTTGGTGGCGCGGGGGACGGGCTCAAAAACTCTGGCGCTTAATTATTTGAGTTTCGCTTTTTTTGGTTCCTTGTGGGGGCTTTATGGCTGCAAGAAGCGTTATGATGCTATCTTTGTTTATGAAATCAGCCCGGTGACCGTAGGTTTGGTGTCGGCGATGGTTCGGTGGTTAACCCAAGCCCCGGTTTATTTTTGGGTGCAAGACCTTTGGCCTGAGTCTTTAAGTGCGGCCGGGGGGATTAAAAACCCTTTGATTTTAGGGGCAGTGGACCGGTTGGTGCGGTTTATTTATAACCGCTGTGACCAGATTTTGATTAGCTCCGAAGCCTTCCGCCCCCGCATTAAAGCCCAAGGACAGCCCCCCGAAAAAATACATTATTTCCCCCAATGGGCCGAGGAGGATTTTAAAGACTCAAGCATACAATTAACCGAGGAAGACCAAGCCGCCTTGCCTCAAGGGTTTAAAATCTTATACGCCGGCAATATCGGCGAGGCCCAGGGCTTTACCACGCTGCTAGACGCAGCCGAGCGGCTAAAAGAGCATCTTGAGATCAACTGGGTGATTGTCGGCGATGGTCGCTTGAGCGAGTGGGTGCAAAAAGAGGTGAACAAGCGAGGTTTGGAATCCTGTTTCCACCTTTTAGGCCGCAAGCCCTTAGCGCAGATGCCTGCTTATTTTAAAGAGGCCGGAGCGTTGTTGGTCAGCCTCAAAAAAGAAGAGATTTTTGCCTTAACCTTGCCCGCTAAATTACAGTCTTATATGGCCTTTGGTGCCCCTATTTTAGCCGCATTGGACGGCGCCGGGGCGGACTGCGTCAGGGCTAGTGGCGCCGGGTTGGTGGCTCCCGCCGGGGATGCGGAAACCCTGGCCAAGCGGGCTTTAGAGCTTTCAAAACTCACCCCAGAAGCTCGCCAAGCAATGGCCCAGGCTGGTCGCCAATACGCCGCCCAGCACTTTGACCGGGACCAACTGCTAAGCCAATTGGAAGCTTTATTGGCCAAGGGGATGGGGGCGTAAAGCCTTTACAGGGCTTTGTAGCGAGGTTAGGTTAGGGAAACACCATCCACAAAGACCATGGCCCCACCTCGCTTCTTAATGGATATCCAGTTGGACCGACCTAAGGACAATGAGCGCCAAAGCGCGCCCTTAATGGAGGCCCAAGGGGGCCGAGTGGAACAGGTATGGCAGGTTCCAAGACAAGACCGGGAGCTTCACCTCCTGGCTTTTGCGCATCCAGCAGGGTTCCAGGCGTTTAGCAAAGCCCCTCGCCGAGTTGCCCTCTTTGGCCAAGTCCAGGGATCATGGGGCTCATTTAGGCACCTTGCGGTTAAAGAGATTACCCTATCCGCTTACTTTGGGGATAAATGCAAGTAATTCATTTCTTAATGGATCACCGTCTTGGTGGCCCCCATGTCTTCGCTAAAACCCTCAGCGAAAACTTAAAAAAAAACGGCGATTTTCAGTTCACCTATGTCACCCCAGCCCGGGGGGAATTGACCGATATTGCGCTAGTCAATCTGCGCCATTTCTTTAGTCCCCTTTATGTTTTGGAGGTGCCGATCAACACCCTCCTGGCCGCTCGTCTGGCTTACCCTCGCCCGGTGTTGTTCCACGTGCATGGAGCGGCCAACATCGCCCCGGTCATCGCTGCCGGGTTAACTAACACCCCCTTGCTCTGGACGTTTCACGAAACGGTCCCCGGTTTTTTGCCCTTAGTAAAATTTGCCAAAAAGTTCCTTAAACCCGGTGCCTACCGGGTCACCGGGGTCACCGCTGCCAGTGCCCAGGTTTATCAAACCCCCGAGGCCCTGACCCTGCCCGCGCCGGTGGACCCCGAAGCCTACCAGCCCCAAAGCCTTGAGGCCCGCCCGATCGACCCAACAAAAGGCCCCCGGTTTTTCTCCCTGGCCAACCTTAATCCTTTAAAAGGTCAAGATGTTTTGCTAGAGGCTTTAGCCGGACTTTCTGGCCCCTGGTCGCTCCGGTTGGCTGGGCAAGAGTTAAAAACTCACCAAGCTTACGCAGCCCAATTACACCAAAAGGCCAGGGTGATTAAAGCCCAAAATCCCTTAGCGCAGATTGAGTTTTTAGGCTGGTGTTCCCCTGCCCAAGTCAAAGCGGAACTCAACCAAACCGACCTTTTTATCTTACCCAGCCGCTCTGAAGGCACCCCGATTGCTCTCTTAGAGGCCATGGCCATGGGCACGGTGTCCATTGCCAGCTTAGTTGGTGGCATTGGCCAGATTGTTGCTCAAAAGACCCAGGGCTTTTTGGTGCCCCCTGAGGAACCCAAGGCTCTATTAGGGGCGATTGAGACCTTTTTGGGCCTGTCCCTTGAGGAAAGATCAGCTATCAAAAAGGCCGCCCGAGTTCATGTGATTGAACAGTATGCGGTCCAAAAAATCGCCGCCCAATTTGGGGCGCTTTACCAGGAGTTGACGGCGTGAGCCCCTTGCTATTACTGCTTTATGTGTTTGTTTTGGCCATTGGCGGAGCCTTGTTCGTGGCCCGCTCTGGACATCTATTGGGTTTAATCGATCGGCCCAACCAGCGAAGTTCCCACCAAAGACCCACCCCAAAAGGCGGGGGAATTGGGATTCTGGCTGGATTTGTACTCGCCGCTTGGGCGCTCGACTTTCCCTTGGCTTTTTTCCTGCCCCCGACCCTTTTGTCGATAATTTCGCTTTATGGCGACAAAATAGACCTTTCCTTTAAGCTTCGGCTGGTCTTGCAGTTCGCCCTGGCAGGATGGTTTTTGTGGGCCATATTTCCTTTGGGTGAGCCCCAACCCATATTGACCTACGCCCTCTGTGGCGCAGTAATGGTGTTTATAGTGGGCAGCGCCAACTTCTATAATTTTATGGACGGCATTAACGGCCTCGCCGGACTAACCGGGCTGGCCGCCTTCGGGATGCTTGCTTGGTTTTGTTATTTAGAGGGCCGCGCCCAACCTTTGATCTGGTTTAATTTGTCGATGGCAGTGGCCTGTTTGGGTTTCTTGCCCCTTAATCTTTACCAAGCTAAGGTCTTTATGGGGGATGTGGCCTCGGTGCTCTTGGGCTTCGTTTTTGCGGGAATGGTAGTGAAGTTGGCCCAAGACCTAACCGAATTTGTAGTGCTTGCGTCCTTTTTGTTTCCCTTTTACACCGACGAATTGACCAGCATGATCAGGCGGATCAGGCGGGGTGAAAACCTAGCTAAAGCCCACCGTTCTCATTTGTATCAGGTGCTTTGCAATGAAGGGAAACGGGAGCATCACAGTGTTTCGATGATCTTTTTTATTTTACAATTAATGATTGGGATGGTGGCTTTAGAAATCAAGCCTTTTGGTTTGGTCCCATTATTGCTTTTTTTGGGTATGTCCTTTGTTTTATGGGCTTATCTAGCTGGACAGACCAAAAAACGTCTTTTAGACTAGTCGCCTGACTTAAAAAAGGAACCGCTTGAACGCTTGGATCAAACATTTAGGCCCCTGGATCGCCAAAGCCAGCCGTAGGTCCAAGCGCTGGACCTTTCGATTTATCGACGGTTGTTTGTTGCTGCTGTCGGTCTTTTTGAGTTATAGCCTGCGGTTTGATTTTACCGTTGCCTTGCAGGTGATGTCTGACTATTGGAACGTCTTCGCCGTTGTAATCCTGGTGAAGTTGTTGGTCTTTAACCTCGCGGGAATGTATAAAACCGTCCTCCGCTTTGCCGGGGCCGAGATCTTAAACCCAGCGTTCCAAGCGGTTCTAGCCTCGACTGGGCTGATTGTTTTTTTAGGCTTTTTAACCCGCTTCTCCACCTACCCCAACCTCCCCCGTTCGATCCTAGTTTTAGACGCGGTATTGAGTTTTATTTTGGTGGTTTACGTCCGTATCTTCCTGCGCTGGTTCCTTTACGAGGTTAACAACTACGGCGTATGGGGCAAGGTGCCCGAAAAAGTAGTAATCTATGGAGCAGGCCAAGCTGGCAGCCAGATTTATCAGGCGATGCGGAGCATTGGCGAATTTAGGGTGGTTGGATTTATTGACGATCACGCAGCTATTCAAAAGCACAAGGTCCACGGGGTCACCGTTTACCCGCCCTCGAAACTGGCTAAATTGATCGAGCGCCAAGAGGTTAAATCAATTATCTTGGCCATGCCCTCGGCCAACCGCAAGGAAAAGCTCAAGATCATGTATTTCTTGAAGCAATTTAATCTTCCGATCAAGACCATTCCGGGCATCGCTGATTTAGTCAGTGGCAAATTAGAAATAAGCCAGATTCGCAAGGTGGATATTGTCGATTTGTTAGGGCGCAAAGAGGTTTTGCCTATGCCTGAATTGCTCTATCAAAACATCAAGGGGCAGACGGTGTTAGTCACCGGGGCGGGTGGTTCGATAGGCTCTGAATTATGCCGCCAGATTGCGGCCCAAGGGCCAAAGCGGCTAATTTTATATGAGCGCAACGAACTAGCCCTGTACCAAATCGACCAAGAATTCCAAGAAGAATGGCCTGAGGTTTCCCATGTCTCTGTTTTAGGCTCGGTCCTAGACCAGTCCCGAATGCGCGAGATTTTTACTCGCTATGAGGTAGAAACCCTTTATCACGCAGCGGCTTACAAGCATGTACCCCTAGTAGAGGAAAACCCTAGCCAAGGGATCCTAAATAACATTCAGGGCACCTTAAAGGTGGCTCAAGTAGCCAAGGATACTGGGGTTAAATCTTTTGTATTGATTTCGACGGACAAGGCGGTTCGCCCCACAAACATCATGGGGGCTACCAAAAGGGTGGCCGAACTGGTGTTGCAGGCACTCTCTAAAGAAGGGTCCCACCACACCCGCTTTGTGATGGTGCGCTTTGGCAATGTACTCGACTCGGCTGGCAGTGTGGTGCCTCGTTTTCGCAAGCAGATTGCAAGCGGTGGCCCGATAACGGTGACCCATAAAGAAATTACCCGTTATTTTATGTCGATTCCAGAAGCGGTCCGGTTGGTCATCCAAGCGGGCGCAATGGGCAAAGGGGGCGAGGTGTTTGTGCTCGACATGGGTGACCCGATCAAGATTTACGACCTCGCCAAACAGATGATTGAACTTTCGGGACTGGCTTTAGACAAAGACATCGAAATCAAGTTCACCGGGCTAAGGCCAGGGGAAAAATTGTACGAAGAGCTTTTAATCGACCACGAAAATATCTGCCAAACCACTCATCCCAAGATATTTTCGGCCCAAGAAAAGTTTATCCCCTTTAACGAGTTGGACCCGCAATTAGACCAACTCTTTGAGGCGGCAGACCGCAACCAACTACTAAAGATTTTGACCCTGCTTCAGCAGTTGGTTCCTGAATATACGACAAGACTACTCTCCAAAGACTTAGTCGATGAGGGTGGCTCGAACGTGTTCAAGCTTAATCCTTCCAAAGCCCAGTGAAATCAATTCAGGGCCAGCCGGTAGTGCTGGCCTCTTCCGCCCTTTGGCGCAGCGAGGCTTTAACGAGGTTGGGAATCCCCCACTTGGCCCAGTCTCCTCACTACCAAGAGCCCCCCTTTGTTGGCGGCGCTTTAGAAACCCATGTACAAACCCTGGCTTTAGGCAAGGCCAAGAGTCTGGCGGCCCAGCATCCAGGGGCTATTTTGATTGGCTTAGACCAGTTAATCGAAGTTAAGGGGCAGGTTTTAGGAAAACCAGGAGCGCACCAACAAGCGTTAGCACAACTACGCCTATTAAATGGACAGACCCATAGGTTAGTCAACGGGTTAGCTTTGGTTTGGGGGAAAAAGGAACAGACCTTTTTCGACCAATCAGAACTCAAAATGCGTTCGCTTCAAGAAGCAGAGTTGGAATATTACCTTCAGGCTGAAACCCCTTACCAGTGTGCAGGTTCCTACCAGATTGAGGGACTGGGAGCGAGCCTATTTGAACAAATCAACACCCCTGATTTAGGAAGTATTGTGGGTTTACCGGTCCATTTGTTGCTTAACGGGCTGCGCCGTTGGGGTTTTTCTAATTTGCTTGCCAACGACTAATCCTACATGCAAATTGCTCTTTTTCGTCTTTTGTGTAGAATTAACTAAACCGCAAAAAGGCGCCAATGTACAAGTTAGAGGTACACAAACACGAAAAATTAGTGGTAGCGGAATATGCGAGTTCGGTTACTATGGCCGAAGTCATAGAAGTGACCCAAAAAATGATCACCCACCCCGACTATAATCCCAGCCTAGACGGGGTCAGTGACTATCGTAACGGAAACATCCTTTTCAGCGTACAAGAGATCACTGCCTTCGCGGACGAAGCATCAAAAAATAAAATCGCCGCTGGACGGTGGTGTATGTTGGTCAGCCGTCCTCAAGAAACCGCACTTTTGGCGATTTTTAAAGAGCACGTTAAAGCCCAACACCCAATCGAGTTGTTTTGTACCCTCAAAGCAGCCAGCGAATACCTAGGGAAAGACCTGTCGAAATACCTTCCTCTAGATTAGCATCACTAAACCAATTAGCCTTCAACGCAGCCTGCAACCCAAAAACCAACTTGCCAAAGATTACTCTGGGACTAAGAAAAAAGCTTTAGTAACTTAATACCTTATAAAATCGTTTGAGTTGAATAGCTTCTTTGGCCGTGTTAGGGTCAAAAGAGATTTTAAATGGAGTAATCATGGTCGAATTCGATATTTACCCCAATGAACACTTGGTGGTGGCTTATTATGAAGGGCGGATTACCTTTGCCGATGTTGTGGAAGTGACGGCTCGCATGATCGTGGACCCACGTTACCAACAAGAGTTCGACGGGGTTAGCGATTACCGAAACGGAGAAATTAATTTTACGGTCAAAGAGGTTATTGCCTTTTCAGACGCTGCCGCACAAAACAAAATCGCCAGCGGACGCTGGTGTATATTGGTCAGTCGGCCACAAGAAACCGCGTTACTTTCGCTCTTTAAAAGTCATTTAAAAGCCCAACACCCGGTGGAGTTATTTTGCACCATTAATGCGGCCAGCGAATACCTAGGGAGAGATCTTTCGAAATATCTTGCTCCAGGTTTGTACAACTAACAGGCTAGCCGAATTTGAAATGGCCAACAACTAAAGGGAGCTCTCTTTCAAGCCTGCGGCTTTAGCCAGCCTATAATAGGTATAGGCATGGCTGCTGATTTGCTTGTAGAGTTCGGCAGGATAAAATGGACACGCAAAAGGCGCAATCATGATTAAAGTTGATATTTACCCCAAAGAACGCCTAATAGTCGCCATATATAATGGGGATATTAGAATGGCGGATGCAATTGAAGCGACGGGGAACATGATTGTTGACCCCAACTTTAGTCCTGAATTTGACGGGGTCATCGACTATCGCCAAGCAGAACTTCTCTTTAGCGTACAAGAGATTATCGACTTTTCCGACGCCGCCGCCAAAAGCAAAATCACTGGCGGGCGTTGGTGTACAATAGTAAGTCGGCCTCAAGAAACGGCACTTTTGTCTATCTTTAAAAACCATTTAAAAGACCAACACCCGGTCGAGTTATTTTGCACCATTAATGCAGCCAGCGAATACCTAGGGAGAGACCTGTCGAAATATCTTCTCCCAGATGTATTCCACTAACCAGCGGCTAGCTTAGCCTCTAGTGCCGCTTCGAAAGATTTTAATCCAGCCGGATTTGTGCCCCCTAATTGCGCCATTCCCGGTTTCCCACCACCACGTCCAGAGACTAAGGGGGAGAGTTCAGCAATAATTGCCCCGGCTGAAAAACGCCCAGTCAGTTCGGGAGCCACCGCGATTAACACCGAAACCTTGTCCCCTTCAATACTAGAAAGCATCACCACACCGCCCTGCATTTCTTTCAGCAGAAGGCTAGCCTGGGCCTTGAGGTCTTTCTCGCTGCTAGCCATGACCAACAAGGAAACCCCGTTAATCTGGCGAATCCCTTCTAAGGCTTGTTCCGCCTCGAACGCAGCCAACCGTTTGGCCAAGGTTTCGAACTCTTTTTCCTTTTCCTTGGCTTGTTCTAAGACCTGTTCGATCCGTTCGCTCGCTTGTTCCAGGCCCACCTTGAGCCGCTTGGCCAACCGCTCTAAGCCTTGCTGATGGTTCATCGTCCATTGGTAAGCGGCCTCGCCGGTCACTGCCTCGATCCGCCTCACCCCCGAACTAATCGCCTGCTCGGAAACTATCTTTAATAATCCAATATTTCCAGTGGCAGAGGTATGACAGCCGCCGCAAAATTCCTTAGAACTCCCTGCCGTCACCACCCGCACCTCATCGCCATATTTCTCGCCAAAGATAGCCATGGCCCCGGTTTTCATGGCTTGGTCAAAGTCCATCACCTGCCAATTAACGGGTGCATTGGCCCGGATTTGCTGGTTAACTAACGCCTCCACGTCGGCTAGTTCTTCGGGGCTCATGGGGGCGTAGTGGCTAAAGTCAAAACGCAATTTTTCCTCATTAACCTGCGAGCCCGCCTGCTTGACGTGATCCCCCAAAACTTGGCGCATCGCCCCTTGCAAGAGGTGGGTCGCGGTGTGGTTGCACTCGATCTTGCGCCGCCTTACCTCGTCCACTTGGGCTAAAACCCTTTTCGAATCCCCCGACTTCAGGGCTCCTGAAACCACCTTGCCTTTGACCATATTGAGCCCTGGCAGGGGTGCCTTGGTGTCGGTCACTTTAATGCGGAAGGTTTCGCCGATCAACTCACCCTGATCCCCCACCTGCCCGCCACCTTCGGCATAAAAGGGCGATTCAGCGAGTAAAACCTCCACCTCTTCCCCTTCGGTAAAGGTATCTGCCGGGCTTCCGGCTTTTATTAATGCCTGAATTTGGGTTTTTGGTTGTAATTGGTCGTAGCCTACCCAGGTTCTAAGGTGCCCGGCCTTGGAAAGGGCGACGTAGGCCTCGTCCACCTTTAGCTCTCCGCTCCGGTCCCCTTGGGCGGCCTTGGCCCGTTGGCGCTGCTCGTTCATCGCCTTTTCAAACCCGGTAGGGTCATAGGCTAGGCCTTTGTCCTCTAAAATATCACCTGCCAAGTCCGCCGGAAAGCCGTAGGTGTCGTAAAGTTTGAAAACGGCCTCGCCAGGCGCGGTTTTTTGGCCCTGTTTTTCTAACCCCTCAATCAACTCGCCGATAATTTTAAGCCCTTGGGTCAAGGTCGAATCAAAGCGGCGTTCCTCTTGGGTCAACAAAATTTTAACATAATCCGCCGACTCGCCCAGTTCGGGGTAGGCCTGGGCCATCTGGGCGACCAAAAAGTCGGTTAACCCTGCAAAAAAACCGGGCTGATAGCCCAGTTCCTTGCCATGGCGGGCGGCACGCCGGATAATCCGGCGCAACACATAACCTCGTCCTTCATTCGAAGGAATCACCCCGTCGGCAATCAAAAACACACAAGCCCGAATATGATCGGCAATCACCCGGCAGTGGACATCGCCTTCGCTGTCCTGGCCCAATTTATACCCCGCCCCATGGGCGATTTCTGCGCAAAGCGGGTGGAGCAAATCCGTATCATAGTTGGTTTGTTTGCCCTGGACCACCGAGACAATCCGCTCTAGGCCCATCCCTGTATCCACGCAGGGGGCGGGCAGGGGGTTTAGCTTCCCAGTTTCGTCGCGGTTGTATTGCATAAACACCAAGTTCCAGACCTCTAAATGGCTGCCGTCGTCGGCTTCGAGCGACTCTTTGGGGTTGCGGCCTTCCTTTAAAGGGTGGAGCCGGTAGTGGATCTCGGTGCAAGGCCCACAGGGGCCAGTGTCACCCATCGCCCAGAAATTGTCTTTTTCGCCTAAACGAGCGATGCGCTCCGGTGGAATCCCCACTTGGTTGGCCCAGAGGTCGTACGCCTCTTGATCATCTTTATAAACCGACACCGCCAATTGGTTGGGGTCCAGCCCCAAGGTGACGGTTAGAAATTCCCAAGCGTAATTTATCGCTTCTTTTTTAAAATAATCCCCAAAAGAGAAGTTGCCCAACATCTCAAAAAAGGTGTGGTGCCGATCGGTGCGGCCCACGTTTTCCAAATCGTTATGCTTGCCCCCGGCACGCATCACCTTTTGGCTAGTGACCGCGCACTTATAGGCCGGTTCCTGATTGCCTAAGAAATAGTCTTTAAACTGGTTCATCCCGGCGTTGGTAAAGAGGATCGTCGGGTCGTTCAGCGGCACTAAGGACGAACTCCGAACCTCTTTGTGACCGCGGGTTTTAAAGTACTGTACAAAGGCTTCTCGAATCTGATTTCCAGTCATGGGACTATTCTCTTAAAGGGGCAAAAGCAATCAAGCCCCACTCCTAACAAATCCTGGGCTTTTCATCTAGTGGAAAGGGGGGGGTAGGTGACAAGGGTGGAGGTTTGGTTTAATTTATTTCTTATGAGCTTTCCCAGGTTACCCATAATTTTTGAAGATGACCATCTGGTAGCGGTCTATAAGCCAGCAGGGATACATGTGCACCCGACCGACCTAGAGCGAGGGCGGGCCAGCGTGATGAGTCGGCTGAAGGCCCAAAGTGGGCGCTTTGTGTATCCGATCCACCGCCTAGATCGGGCGACCTCGGGACTGGTGTTGTTTGCCTGGGACAAAGAAACGGCCAGGGTTTTAGGTCAAGCCTTTGCCGAGCGGAGCGTTAACAAAGAATACCGAGCTTTGGTTCGTGGCTGGACGGAAGATCAAGGGTTAATCGAAACCCCGGTTAAAGCCAAGGACCAAACTAGCTATCAGGAAGCCGCCACTCGTTACCAGACCTTGGAGCGCATCGAACTTCCCCAAGCGGTAGGTCGCTACCAGACTGCCCGATATTCCTTAGTCAGCCTTTTTCCAGAAACAGGCCGCCGCCATCAACTCAGGCTCCACCTTGCCAAAATCAACCACCCGATTGTGGGGGACCGGCAGTATGGAGATGGGCACCACAACCGCTACCTAAAAGATAGCTGGAACTGGCGGCGATTGGGGTTGTGGGCGGTAGGTTTAAACCTAAACCATCCGGTCAGTGGGGCACCCCTGGCCCTCAAGACCGCCCTGGATAAAGAGACGATTAGGTTCCTAACTAACTTGGGATTGGACAAGGCGGTTTAGCCCACCCCTTGCGGCAATGGTGCAAAAGAGGCAAGCTGGGGCAACTTAACCAACCTCAACCTATAGCGTAAAACCAACATGAGCCTTCCCCAACTGACTGCCCACTTTGAAACCAGCAAGGGTTTGATCCGGCTGCGCCTTTTTTCGGACCAGTGCCCGGTGACGGTTGCTAGTTTTGTAAATCTAATTAAGCGTGGTTATTATGACGGCCTTAATTTTCACCGGGTGATTCCTGATTTTATGGTTCAAGGTGGCTGCCCCACCGGTACAGGCACTGGCGGGCCAGGGTACCGCTTTGAAGATGAGTGTAACAAAGAACTCAAACACAACCGGGCCGGGACCTTGAGCATGGCTAACGCTGGCCCCAAGACCAACGGCAGCCAGTTTTTTATTACCCACGGCGCCACCCCTTGGCTAGACGGTAAACACACGGTTTTTGGAGAAGCCGTTTCTGGTGAGGATGTAAAAATAGTCAACCTTATCAAACAAGGCGACCAGATCAAAAAAGTCACCATCGAAGGTGAAACCGGACCCCTTTTAGAGCAAATGAAGGACAGGGTTGCAGAATGGAATAAAACCCTTGGCTAACGAGAACCAGCCCCTGCTAACTGGGTCGCTAATCTGCCCCGGTTGCGGGAAATTGATCAGTGCTTACTTAGAGGAATGCAGCTTTTGCGGGCTTAAAGAACCGGCCCGTAAAAAGCAAATCGCCAAGCTTCTAACCCTCGGCCAGGGCTCGTTTGTCAAGCCAATCATCGGGCTTTGTATTCTACTCTTTGGACTAGGTTACCTTCTACCCCTTTTGATCCCCGGTTTACCTGGGGCTCGACCTGGGGGCGGATTACTGGGTTTTCTGCCGGCCCCCTCTTCAGCGGCGCTGGCCCTACTCGGCTGGGCTGATCCCCGGCTGATTCTGGCCGGGCATTATCATCTCTTGATCACCGCCATTTTTTTACACGCCGGGTTTTTACATATTATCTTTAATCTTCTATGGGTCCGCGACTTAGGGGCACAGGCCGAACTAGTCCTGGGCCACAAGGCGATGTTTTTGGTCTTTGTAGTAGCCGGGGTGTTGGGCAACGCCTTGGCCGTGTTTGGTCCAATGGTTCTGCTTAGCTTAGGAATCGAAACCCAGCTAGCCCCAATTGTGGGGGCTTCAGGCGCGGTTTTCGGTTTGATGGGGGCGATGATGGCTTTTGCCAAGCGCCTGCCCGGCGGGATAGGGCTCGATTTAGCCCGTCAAATGGGCAAATGGGCTCTGGTCTTAATCCTCTTGGGTTTTGTTTTCCCCGGAATCAGCAACGCGGCTCATATTGGGGGCTTTGTGGGAGGGGTTGGGGTGGGCCGGTTATTGCCCCTTAAGAAGGGTCTAAAAGCCCAAGCTGGCCTTGATCTCTTCACTTTGGCCACTATGGGCTTAGTGGCGTTTGCGTTTTTGTACCAAACCTATTTGGTGTTATTGGTCTTAAGTTGATCTAGTCGGCTAGTTCTAGATATTCTGAAAGTAAGTCATTCATTTTCTGGTCAATCGCATTTGAATCTCCACCATTTTTCACCAAGCCTTCTAGTTCTGCCACGTGGGTACCAAAAGGCTGAACGTCGAGGTTTAACAGGACCCCTTTAAGCTTGTGAAGTGCCTTGCCTAGTAGTACAAAGTCTTTAACCGCATATAGTTGGCCCAACTGTGCATAGACCTCTTTGATCTCGACCAAAGCGGTGTCCACGATCTCTTTGACCACCCTGGGATCGTCAGAAAGCAAGCTGACTTGGCTGATCATCCGCTCTTTGATCCACTCTTTTTGATTAAGTGCTGGCGCGCTTCGCTCTGCCAAAACCTCGTTTGATTCCTCCGCAAAAACCGAGGGCTCGACAGCAGTGTCGTCTTTTTCAAAAAGGGACATTAAAGCCCGTTCTAACTCCTCTTTTTGGATCGGTTTCGATAAAAAACCACTCATACCCGCGTCTTTGGTCTCCTGGATGTCTTCAGCAAAGACGTTGCCGGTCATAGCAAAAATGGGGGTGGTTTTGTCGAATTGACGGATAAGATTGGTCGCGTCAATACCATTCATTATCGGCATTTCTACGTCCATAAACACCACGTCATATTTGTTTTTCTTGACCGCCGCCACCCCTAGTTTGCCGTTTTTGGCGGTCTCTGGGGTGAGATCAAAAAATTTCTGGAACATCTGGCTAAACAACATCCGGTTAGCTTCCACATCTTCGACAATCAATACCTTAAGCTCCGAGAAATCGACCCGGAAGCGGGGTTTGTATCGTTTAAACTCCTCATCCAAGGCGGTAGCAAGCTGAAAATAGGAAAAAGGTTTTAAAAGGTTTTGATCGAGAAGGTCAAAATAGAGATCGTTCGCTTTTTGTTTAAGACCAATAATCGAGATTTGAGGATAGGTTTCTTTGAGGGCCCCTGCGTAATACAGACTCCTGTCTTTTAAAACGTCGAGATCAATAATTGCCAAGTCAACATGGTCAAAAGCCGTAATCTCGCGGAAACGCCCGGTTTGGTTGGGGTCGATACAGTCGATAAAAACGATCTGGGCTCCAGTTAAGGTCAGTTTTTCCTTTTGTTGATCAGACAGGGTTGGGTAATCCCCTAAAATCAAGACCCGTCGATCTTTAAAGGCAAACTGTTCCCCTTTTAACCGCCCCCTGGCCAACACCAGTTCTATCGTAAAAATGGTGCCTTTGCCTTGGTCTGAATCGAGGGTGATGTCTCCATCCATCAGACGGGCGATTTGCCGACTCAAATATAGTCCTAGTCCGGTCCCCCCATAGGAACCATTGTGTACTTGTCTAAAGGGTTTGAACAATTCGGACTGCCGGTCCTTGGGAATCCCGGGTCCGGTGTCCTCCACGACAATACGCACTGAAAAAAGATTTTGGTCGATCGGTGTGTACTCGGCCAGAAACAACCTAATGGCTCCCTCGTCGGTGAATTTGGCTGCGTTTGAAAGCAGGTTTAAAAAGATTTGCTTAATCCTTACCGGGTCGCAGAGGACGTAATGTTCTAAGTCTGGCGCTGAGACTACCAGTTTGACCCCCTCTTTGACCCGGTTCGAGATCATTACCCCTGAACTCGTAAACAAATCAGAAAACACCACCTCTTGGTTGTTAAGAGACAACTGATTAGACTCGATCTTCGAGAGGTCTAAGATGTCGTTGACCAGGGTGACCAAATGTTTGGAGTTGGTCAGGATGTTTTCTAAAAAACTGTTTTGCTCTGGGTCTAAATTACGGGCGCCTTTTAGGAGTTCGGCGTATCCCAAAATAGAGGAGAGGGGCGTCCGCAACTCGTGGCTAGCCGAGGCGATAAAGGCCCGTTCCTTTTGCAACTCTAATTGTAGTTCGGCCTCTTTCTCCCCTTGGGCATTAAGGTCTTCCACAAAACAATGAAAGCCCTTTTTTTGGTCCTGGGGGGCTAGGTTGGGGGTCATTACAAAATTACACTTTGAGTTAACCTTGCCCCGGCAGAGTTCGAGTTCAAAACGCTGGGGAAGGCTCGATATTGCTACCATGCTGCCATGGCTTTCTAGGGTCAGTCTTCCTTGTTGCGTTAGCCAACCACGCAGATCCTCCCCGGTTGCCTCTTCTATACTAGCCCCTAATAAAGCGGCCATTTTAGGATTTAATTTGAAGATATGAAAGTCTTCGTTTAGCTGCAAAAGGGCGTTGTCGTCACTTTGAGGCCCACTGTTTTGCCGGCTTTGGGTAATATCAAAAACATAACCCACAAAATGGGTTATTCCCCCGGCCTCATTGAAGATTTTAACGGTATAATCATAAACCCAAATCACCTTTCCAGCTTTGGTAACCACCCGGTACTCTTGATCAAACCGGGAAACAGGAGATATAGTATAGTTGCCCACTTCTTGGGTCACCCGTTCCAAATCCTCCTTAAAAATAATCGCCGAATAAACTACCTGCCCACTAATAAAGTCCTTTTCTGTGTACCCTAAAATCTGCTCGACATTTAAAGAGACATATTCAACTGGCCAATGCTCAACCGCCTTCCATTTAAAAATGGCGACCGCATCAGACAAATAGAAGCTTTTTTGCCCCGGCCCTTGAGAAGAAAAGGCCAAAGCCGAAAGCATTTCTCGGTAAGATTTCAGTCCTGAAATGACGTGGGTTAAAAAATCTGGCGTGGCAAAGGATTGGTGAAGCATGTGCGCTTGCGCCAAAAAACCGGAGCTAGCGGGTGAGTTTTTATCCTCTTTCCCTTGGCAGACGCAAACCACACGGGTCCAATGATTCTTGGTTTGGTCTCGCAAATAGACCAACAGGTCTTGCACCTCTTGGTTCGGCAGAGCCCCAATAAAAAGGATCGCAAGATTAGGATATTGGTCTAAAAGGCGCTGCCCTTCGGCCAAACTTTGGGCGCGCAAAAGCTCAACCGAGCGCTCATCAAAGAGAAAGCCCGTTAATTGGTTGGCTGCCTCTTTGATCACCTCGTTGTCGGGATCAACGACCAATACCTGCCAGCTATCCCCCAAAGAAAGCTGTTGAGGCAAAATAGGATTTGTTTCCATACTCATTAGTAGTTTCCTCGCCCGAAGCTAACATAGTGGGTGGCGCGCAAAAATGCAGCAAAAAAACAGGGGAGTTACCTCTTTCTAGGGGGTTTGACCCCTAATCGGACCTGGATTCGGTTAAAAATGCCACGCAACATGGAAACCTCCCTTTTACTTAAGCGGGCCCGGGCGACCAAAGCGGAGAAACCCAACCAAAGACTTTTTTGATCCTGCGCTTTTACATAACCTATCTGGTCTAATATTTCAAACAAATGCCCCTTCATCGCCTCGACCGCTTCACTCTGGGCTGGTTCAGCGTCCGGTCTTTGGGGTGTTTCGGTTTCCTGGGACAGTTCCCACAACAGTAGGAGTGCCGCTTGCGCTAAATTTAGACTCGATTGCGGGCCAGGGGTGGGGATGGTGACTAAATGAGTGCAGAGGGACATTGCTTGATTAGATAGCCCCGTCCGTTCGGTGCCTAAAACTAAGGCCCCTTTGGTTCCAGCTCCCTGCAAAGCCCAGAGGGCCGCCAAATCTTGAGGACGTACTAGGTTTGGGGCTTTTTCCCGATCGCGGGCGGTGCTGCCAATAATAATTGAGCAGCCTTCTAAGGCCAATTCCAGATGCTCTATTTGTTGGGTGTTGGCCAAAATTTCAGCGCCATGGGTGGCAAATTTTTGGGCTTCTGGATCGTCAAAGCGGGCGATTCCACCGACCTGGATTAACTCGCGAGCCCCCATGTTGGACATAGCGCGGGCAACTGCGCCCAGATTGCCCGAAGCACTGGGTTCAACCAAGACCACTCGTAGGTTCTCAAGGCTCATGGCCTAGGCTTGGAGGCCAGCCTTAAAGTAGGCAATCGTCGCTTTAAGCCCTTCTTTGAGCGGGACTTTAGGCTCCCAACCTAGCTGGGTACGGGCTAAGGTGATATCAGGGCGCCTTACTTTTGGGTCGTCACCTGGTAAGGGATGATAAGACAATTTAGCAGAGGAACCGGTCATCTCCAAAACCAACTGGGCCAATTCGAGAACCGTAAACTCCACCGGGTTGCCGATGTTGACTGGCCCAACAAACCCGGTTTCCTGGGACATCATACGGAAAATCACCTCGACCAAGTCACTGACGTAACAAAAACTTCGGGTTTGGCTGCCATCGCCATAAAGGCTTAGAGATTCCCCTTTTAACGCTTGCACCACAAAATTGGAAACCACTCGGCCATCATCGGCGCGCATCCGCGGGCCATAGGTATTAAAGATACGAACAATCCGCATGTCCAGCCCCAAACCTCGGTGCATGTCCATCAATAGGGTCTCGGCAGCCCTCTTGCCCTCATCATAGCAACTGCGAATCCCCACCGGGTTAACATGCCCCCAATAGGTTTCAGGTTGTGGGTGCACCAAGGGGTCCCCGTAACATTCGGAGGTACTGGCTTGAAGGATACGAGCCCCCCAAGCCTTTGCCAACTCAGCCATATGCATCGCGCCTAAAACACTAGTCTTCCAAGTCCAAACCGGGTTTTCTTGGTAGTGGGGTGGCGAAGCAGGGCAGGCGAGGTTAAAGATCCAGTGGGCTTTGGGCAGGGTGACCGATTCAGTGACATCCCCTTTTACAAACTGAAAATCTGGGTTGTTTTTATAGTCGTTAAAATTTTCTAAACGGCCTGTGTGCAAGCAATCAAAAGCGGTCACCTGAAAACCTTCAGCGAGCAATCGCTGGCAAAGGTGGCTTCCTAAAAAACCGGCTCCCCCGGTGACAATCGCCCGTTTTTTGGTCATGCCCGGTCCTTTTGGGGACGGCCAATGCTGTAATACTCAAATCCGCGGGCTACCATCCGCTCTGGGTCGTAGAGGTTGCGACCATCGAAAATCAAAGGGACCTTCAGGCTAGATTTAATTCGCTCAAAATCGGGTCTGCGGAATTCGTTCCATTCGGTCACCAAAATAAGCGCGTCCGCACTAGGTAGGGCGTCGTAATCATTTTCGGCAAAACTTACCTGATCCGCATGGTTGGCAAATTGGGGATAACTCGCCAAAATTCGTTTGGTTTCCTCTATAGCTTCAGGGTCATAAGCGCGAACCTGCGCCCCCGCCTTAAGCAGCCCTTCTAAAACTACCAATGAGGGGGCCTCTCTCATGTCGTCGGTTTGCGGTTTAAAGGAAAGTCCCCATAGAGCAAATTTTTTCCCGGCCAAGTCCTTACCAAAGCGACCCTCAACCATTTTGAGCAGGTGGGCCTTTTGTCGGTAATTAACCGCCTCGACCGCCTTTAAGATTTCCATCGACTCGCCAAACTGGTTGCCCGTTTTAATCAAGGCTTGCACGTCTTTAGGAAAACAAGAACCACCGTAGCCCGCTCCGGCAAACAAAAAGTGGTGGCCAATACGTTGATCCGAGCCAATCCCCCGGCGCACGTGGTCGATACTGGCCCCGACCTTGTCACAAAGGTTGGCAATCTCGTTCATAAAACTGATTTTGGTGGCCAACATGGAGTTGGCCGCATACTTGGTCATCTCGGCCGACTTGATATCCATGATAATCATGTTTTCTTGACGGCGCATAAAGGGATGATATAGCTCGGTCATTAGATCGCCTGCCGCTTTGTTATCCACCCCCACCACCACTCGGTCCGGCTTCATAAAGTCGTCTAGCGCCGCCCCTTCTTTTAAGAATTCAGGGTTAGAGACAATATCAAAAGTGAGCTTCGCGCCTCGCTCATTTAACACGGTCTGCACCTGCGCCCGCACTTTGTCTGCGGTGCCTACGGGAACCGTCGATTTGTCGATAATAATTTTGTGATCCTCCATATAGGAGGCGATGGTTTTGGCGACAGACAGCACGTATTTGAGGTCGGCAGAGCCGTCTTCATCGGGAGGAGTGCCCACGGCGATAAAACAAAACTGCCCATGTAGGGTGGCTTTTTTAAGATCGGTAGTAAAAGAGATGCGGCCTTGAGCTTTGTTGCGTTTGATCAAATCCGTGAGCCCTGGCTCAAAGATGGGCACCCCGCCCTTATTGAGTAGGTCGATCTTGGCCGGGTCGATGTCGGCGCAAATCACATCGTTGCCAGACTCAGCAAAGCAGGCCCCTGCAACTAATCCCACGTAGCCAGAACCAAAAACCGTAACTTTCATGGCAATTTTAAACTGGGTTGATTAAATTTCGCTACGGTGTTTGATGACCCGGTCGATCAGTCCATATTCAAGCGCTTCGTCCGCGTTAAGCCAATGATCTCGGTCCATATCTTTTAGGATTTTTTTGACCGACTTGCCCGTCTTCTCCGCGTACATTCCGGCCAAATTTTCTCTGGTTTTTAGGATCTGGCGCGAATGGATTTCTAGGTCTGTAATCTGGCCCTGAGCCCCACTTAGAAGAGGCTGATGGATCATGATCCGGCTGTTGGGGGTGGCAAACCGGCGGCCATCGTCGCCAAACAGAGACAGGATCGAGCCCATGCTAGCGGCGAGCCCGGTAACGATGGTAGTGACTGGGCAAGAAACGAAGGAAAGCAGGTCGCAAATGGCAAAACCCGAATAGATTTCTCCGCCAGGGCTGTTAATAAAGACCTTAATTTCCTTTTTAGGATCAAGTTCTTCAAGAATAAGGATGTGCTTCATCACTCGGTCAGCCAATTTCGAATCGACCGCCGAGCTGATGATAATGCTGCGTGTTTCAAGTAACGCTTTATTCAGCTTATCACCCTGTTCTTCTTGTCCTTCTTGTTCTTGTTCTTCTTCCTTGTTTAATTGCATGGGCTACTCAATAGTTTAGGTCTTGGCCAAGGGGTCAAGATATTTCGGGCAGGCTACCTGATCATGCTCACTATGGCAATCCCCAAGGGAGCCCTAGGGTTTGGCATGAATCGTGATTATCTAAGAGATGGTAACGCACCTTTTTGAGGAATACCCGATGAATACAGCCACCCTGGCGGGACCCAAGGGAACCCCCGCCAAAATGCCCCCAAAGGCAGGCCCCAAAGCAGAACAGCAACCGGACCTAAAGACCGGCAAAGGCCAAGGGAGCGCTCCCAAATCCAATAGCGCTGAATTAGCCAAACTAAAAACCGAATCGATGGACAGCCCAGGCGGCAAGCCCAAGGCGCTTGAAAATCAATCCAAAGAGGTGCGCGAGTACCTCAAAGTGATCGATAAGTTGGAAAAAGAGGTAACCGAGGGGACCCTTACGGACGAACAACTTGAAGAGACCCTGACCAACCTAGATAAACGGGTTGAACTTTTGGTGCCCGAGCAAAAGAAAAAATTGCTCAAGGTTGAGTTTTACACCAAAAACAATATCGAAGACCTCAAGACCATGAAAAAGACCTTGGGTGAGTTTTTAAAAGACCCAATCAAGCGCATTGAGGTTTTTGAAATGCTGCGCGATCCGCAGTTTATCGCTCTGCTCAACGACCTGCCTGATGCTTCGGCAGGCCCCAGTGGTTACGATCAAAACGCCCAGTCAGTCCCCAATAAGGCCGAGCCCATGTCCACCACCAGCATTAAGGCCTAAATACAAAAAAAGGGTCAAGGTAGGTGATGATCAAAACCGAAAAACCGAGACCGGGCGTCAACTAGGGAATCCTGAACGCCCCAAACCAGCCCGCCAAAAGCGGGCTTTTTTTTGTCTAAAATTTGGCGCGTGGCCGAAAAGTAGGTTTATTTTTTAAACAAGGCTGAGCCAGTTTTGGTTGTTACCAAAACCGGCCCATGGCAGGAAAAACAGGGGGTTAGCTTTTGATGAAGTTTTCTAAGAAGGCGGTGGAGAGTTCGGCTTCTTGGAAGCGGAGGCTCCGCAGGACGTTGAGGTGCAGGGGGATGTTGACCTTGACCCCTTCGATGACCGTCTCCTCCAAGGCCCCAATCAGTTTTTGGATGGTGCGGCTGCGTTGATCGGAGTAAGCGATCACCTTGGCGATCATGCTGTCGTAATAAGGCGGAATGTTCCAGCCTTGATAGGCCGCCGAATCTACCCGCACCCCTAAACCTCCAGGGGCGTGGTAGGCCGTGATCAATCCGGGACTGGGCACAAACGTCGCCGGGTCTTCGGCGTTGATGCGGCACTCAATGGCGTGGCCTTTGATTTTAATATCCTTCTGGGTCAGTGTCAGCTTTTCGCCAGTAGCCACTAAAATCATCTCCCGCACGAGATCCACTCCAGTCACCGCTTCGGTCACCGGATGCTCGACCTGGAGCCGAGTGTTCATTTCCATAAAATAGAAATTTTCGTCTTTATCAACCAAAAACTCGATGGTGCCCGCTGAATAATAACCAACCGCTTTGGCCACTGCCACTGCCGATTCGCCCATTCGCTTGCGCAGACCTGCCGAAAGTCCTGGTGCCGGGGCTTCTTCGATGATTTTTTGGTTGCGTCTTTGGATCGAACAATCGCGGTCACCTAAGTGAATCACGTTGCCGTGTTTGTCGCCTAAAAGTTGAATCTCAACGTGGCGGGGGCGTTCGATGTATTTTTCTAAAAAGATGTCGTCGTTGCCAAAACAGGCGTAGGCTTCGGCCTTGGCGGTTTCGTAGGCGTTGATCAAGCCCCCCATAGAACGCACGATCCGCATCCCTCGCCCCCCGCCCCCGGCGCTGGCTTTTAAGATAACGGGGAATCCAATCTTTTCCGCCGCTTGGCGAACTTCCTCGACGTTTTTTAAGGCTTCTTTGGTCCCTGGAGTGCAGGGGCAACCAGCCAATTCGGCAGCCTTGCGGGCGTTGATTTTGTCGCCCATCGAGTGGATCACCTCGGCGCTAGGCCCAATAAAGTCGATCCCCGAGGCTTGGCACATTTCCACAAAATCGGCTTTTTCCGATAAAAACCCGTAGCCCGGATGAATCGCCTCGGCGCCGGTAATCTCGGCCGCTGCTATAATTCGGGGAATATTCAGATAGGAGTCGGCGGATTTTGCCTCACCAATACAAAGTGATTCGTCTGCCATTTTGACATGCAGCGAATCCCGATCTGCCGTTGAATGGACAGTGACGGTTTTAATGCCCATTTCGCGGCAAGCGCGAATGATCCGAATAGCGATTTCGCCACGGTTGGCGATAAGAATTTTCTTATACATCGGGCCTGGATTAATTGGACTTAATGGCGAACAAACGAGCGCCATAATCTACGGGTGAGGCATTTTCGATTAATACACGGGTAACAACCCCGTCCACATCGGACTCGATTTCGTTCATCAGTTTCATCGCTTCAATAATACACAAGATCTGCCCCTTAGTCACGCGGTCGCCTACCTTGGCGTAAACCGGGGAATCTGGCGAAGAACTGGCGTAGAAGGTGCCCACTAAGGGCGCGGTGACATAGTGCAGGCTGGCGTCTTCGGTAGGGGCCGCAGGAGCAGCTGGTGCCACATGGGCCACTGGTTGCGGAGCCGAATGGGCGGGTGCCGGTGGTAGGGTTACTTGGTGGTATTGCGGGGCATGGACCACTTCGGCGCGGTCTCGTTTTAGGGTAAGCTTGACACCCGAATCTTCGATGGTGATCTCTGTCAGGTCCGAATCCCCCATGAGGTGGACTAAACTTTTGATCCCTTTTAAATCTTTGATATCCATGATCTTCTCACCTAAATTATCGCAGGCCGCCAATGCGGTTTTGCCGCTAACTTTGAAAATGGATGATAACAGCCTGCTAAAAAAATGCAAGCGTAAATACAATAAGCAATAACATATTAGTAACTTAACCTAGAGGCATTGCGTTCGACTCCAGGCTGGGTGAATGAATTAAACAAGTGAGGCAAAAAGTCAGGCGTTTGTCCGTTTGCCTCAAAAGTGCCTCACCAAAATAAATCGCCAATTTTTTATAGTTCCTTAAAATTGCCTCGCCCTGCAAGGGCTTCTAATAAGCCTTAGAAAAGATAACCCGCCGTTTCGAAGGCTTGCCAGAAATCATGCAAACCCCAGATTCTTCTCCTTCGATTGGCAGCAAAACTCGAATTGTTGCCTTGGTTTCTTCTTGAATTTTATCAGCTGTTTCCTTGGTCCCATCCCAATGGGCCAAAGCAAAGCCCCCCTCTCCATCCATAAAGGTCTTAAAAGTTTGATAATCATCGATCTTTTGGGTTTTTTGGGCCCGGTAAGCTAACGCCTTAGCATACAGGTTGGCCTGGATTTCTTCTAAAAGTTGCGGCACCCGCTGGGCCATTTGTCCCAAACTAATTGCTTCTTTAGTCCGCTCGTCTCGCCGCACGCTTAAACCTGCCTCATTCTCCACATCTTTGGGCCCCACCTCGATTCGCAAAGGCACCCCTTTTTGAATCCAGGTGAAAAAACGGTCTCCAGGTCGCAGATTATCCCGGAGATCAAGCTTGATTTTTAAGGGGTCTAAAACCTTGGCTATCTCGGCACGGATGGCCTCAACATGGGCCACCACTCCCACCTTTTCTGCCTCATTTTTCCACAGTCCCACTATGACCACTTGAGTCGGGGCCAACCGAGGGGGGATAATTACCCCATCGTCGTCGCCGTGGGTCATGATCAGGGCCCCAATCATCCTGGTCGTAGAGCCCCAACTAGTGGTCCAGCAATGTTGCTGCTGGTTGTCTCGATCGAGGAACAAGATCTCAAAGGCTTTAGCGAAATTTTGTCCCAAATTGTGTGAGGTCGCTGATTGCAATGCCTTGCCATCTTGCATCATCGCCTCGACCGCGTAGGTGGTTAAGGCACCAGGAAATTTTTCATGTTCTGGTTTGGCTCCGGCGATCACGGGAATGGCGCAGATGTCCTCTAAGAACCAGCGGTAAACCTCCAACATTTTTAAGGTTTCCTCTTGTGCCTCGTCATAGGTTTCGTGCGCTGTGTGCCCTTCTTGCCACAAAAATTCCGTGGTCCTAAGAAACATTCGGGTGCGCAGTTCCCAGCGCATGACGTTGGCCCACTGATTAATTAACACGGGCAGGTCGCGGTAGCTCTGGACCCACTTGGCGTACATATGGCCGATGATGGTCTCCGAGGTCGGGCGAATGGCCAGCCGCTCTTCTAACTCTTTACCGCCCGCATGAGTGACCAAAGCCAACTCTGGGGCAAACCCCTCGACATGCTCTGCTTCTTTGGTAATAAAAGATTCAGGGATCAATAGTGGAAAATAGGCGTTAACATGGCCTAACTCCTTAAACCGTCGGTCCAACTTAGCCTGCATCTGCTCCCAAATGGCGTAGCCGTCTGGGCGGATCACCATACAACCCTTGACCGGCGAATGGTCGGCCAGTTCCCCAGCCTTGATCACGTCTTGGTACCATTCGGAGAAATTAACGCCCCGTGGAGTGATGTTTTTTGCCATGTTATTTCCCTGGTTTAATCCCTTTGATTTCAGCTTCTAAAGTGCCGTCGGTGAGGTGGACCTCCACCTTTTGGCCCAGCTTGGCTTGTTTGACTGATTTGAGCAATTGCCCCGCTTGATCTTTAGTGGCACTAAACCCGCGAGCCAGCGTAGATAGGGGGCTGACCGACTGCAAAACATGGCTCACCTCTTTTAGGTGCTGCCTTTTTTGCTCTAAAATTAACTGGGCGCTTTGGGTAAGTCGCCGATCTAGTTGGCCAAGTCGTTCCTGACTTAAGGTTAAGCGGGATTTAGGGTGATGGAACAAAAGCCGGTTTTCGGCCAAAAGGAGTTGGTGTTTGACTTGGCCGATACGGCCCAACAGCGCCCGCCTAGCCCTAGTACCTAACTCGTCCACCCTTTGCGCCCTCGCCTCAATCACAGCTTGCGGGCTTTTGAGCCGCCGTTCTAACCCCACCAGTTTTTGTTTAGTTTGGTTAAATTTGCGTTCCCAACCTAGGCCAAGGCGTCGGGTTAATTGGGCCAAGCCTTCTAACAAATCCGCCCGGTTAGGCACCGCCAATTCCGCCGCTGCCGAGGGCGTGGGAGCGCGCAGGTCGGCCACTAGGTCGCAGATAGTAAAATCCGTCTCGTGGCCTACTGCCGAGATGACCGGGATTGTAGAGGCAAAAATAGCCCGCGCCAAATTCTCATCATTAAAGGCCCAGAGGTCTTCTAACGACCCTCCGCCGCGCCCTAAAATAATCAGATCAATCTGGTCCTGATACCCCTGTAAATCCTTAACCGCTTGAGTCAACATAACGGCCGCCCCCTCGCCCTGGACCAAGCTTGGATAAAGCAGGATTGGCACCGCCGGGAACCGCCGGGCCAGGATAATCAACAAATCCTGAATCGCCGCCCCCGTGGGGCTGGTAATGATCCCAATCCCTTTGGGCAGATAGGGCAGCGTTTTTTTGTGAGCGGGGTCAAAGAGCCCCTCCGCCTCTAGCTTGGCCTTAAGTTGCTCAAAGGCCAATTGCAAAGCCCCCTGTCCCACGGGCTCAACTGCATCGGCGATTAATTGGTACGAACCCCGAGGCTCATAAACCGAGATCCGCCCCAAAATCACCACCTCCTGCCCCTCTTCCAAATCAAAGGGACAGCGGACTGCCTGGGCCTTAAAAAAGGCGCAGGCGATTTGGGAACGGTCGTCTTTTAAGGTAAAATAGAGATGCCCCGAACCAGGGCGCGAGAGGGAGGATATCTCCCCCCGAACCAAGAGACGGGGCCACTTGCCTTCCAGTAAGCCCCGAATCTCGCGGGTCAGTTCGGAAACGCCGTAAATCCGCTTTTCCATGACCCTTTAAGGGATATTACTTTTTAATCCAAGAAAACATCTTGCGCAGTTCAACGCCGATCTTTTCTACCGGATGTTCCATCGACTTTCGGCGCAGGCCGTTGAAGTTAGCTTGGCCAACCTTGTTGTCTAAGAGCCACTGGCTGGCAAAGGTGCCGTCTTGTACGTCTTTGAGGCACTGGCGCATGGCCTTGCGGCTTTCTTCACCGATCACCTTAGGCCCGGTAACCAGACCGCCGTATTCAGCCGTTTCCGAGACCGACCAGTTCATTTTATTAATCCCACCTTCGAAGATCAAATCGACAATCAACTTGGTCTCATGGAGGCATTCGAAATAGGCAATCTCTGGGGGATACCCTGCTTCGGTCAAGGTTTCAAAACCCATGCGGATCAATTCGCTAATTCCGCCACACAACACCGCCTGCTCGCCAAAGAGGTCGGTTTCGGTTTCGTCTTTGAAGTTGGTCAAGATCACCCCAGCGCGGGTTCCGCCAATCCCTTGAGCCCAGGCGAGGGCGATGTCTTGCGCCTTGCCGCTAGCATCTTGGTGAACGGCGATCAAGCAGGGCACACCAGAGCCTTCGGTAAAGGCGCGGCGAACCAAGTGGCCAGGGCCTTTAGGGGCGATCATCACCACATCAACCTCTGCCGGGGCAACGATCTGGTTGTAAACGATGTTAAACCCGTGGCCAAAGGCCAAGATGTTGCCCGGCTTGAGGTTGGGGGCGATGTCGTTTCGGTAGATGTCCCCTTGGCTTTGGTCGGGGGCGAGAATCATAATCATGTCTGCGTAGGCAGCAGCAGCAGCGGTGTCCATCACCTTTAGCCCGGCTGCTTCGACATCGGCGCGGGATTTAGAGCCAGCCTTGAGCCCAACCACTACGTCGAATCCCGACTCCTTCAGGTTTTGCGCATGCGCATGGCCCTGGCTGCCGAAGCCAATCACGGCGAGCTTTTTGCCTTTAAGGAAGCTGGGGTTGGCGTCTTTTTCGTAAAAAATGGGTAGGTTCATGGTCCTTTTGGTGGTTTTTGGTTGTTGGAAACTGGGGTACCCTTATTTGTGTATGGCGGCTTCACCGGTGCGGGCCAATTCGAGTATTTCGAATTCCCTAAACACCTCAGTGGCCCCGTTGAGTTTGCTGGCGCTCCCCATGACGCGGAAACTGACGGTTTTTCCGTCCATTTCGATTACTTCCCCCTCGAAGGTTTTGATCAATTCTAACACCTTCATCCTTTGGTCGGCCCCGCAACGAAGCCGAACTAACATCAGCTCGGCGCTGATCGTTTGAGAGGGGTCTAAAAGGGTCACCTTAAAGACATAGACGATATTCTTCAAGAGCTTTAGTATCTGCTTGATTTTTTTATCGTCTCCACGGGTAGCGATAATAATTCGGTGGGTTCCCTTCTCTTCCCCTTCGCCGGTACAAACCGAATCGAGGTTGTAACCCCGGCTGGAAAAAAGCTCCACCACCCTAGCCAGGGTGCCGAAGCGGTCCTTGACCTGGATGGAAATCAAATGTTTCATTAAGCCTCCCCCTCAATCAGGTCCTTAAATTCCCCGCCTGCTGGGATCATCGGATAAACCAGGGCGTTTTCATCAAGCATAAATTCGAGCAGGATCGGCCCTTTTTTACCCAGTGCCATTTGAATCATCTTAGACACCTCCGATTTTTTCGAGACTTGGTGTGCCTCCAATCCATAACAGCGGGCGATGCCACAGAAGTCTGGGCTTTGGTCGAAAATAGTGGAGGCATGGCGGCGGTCCCAGAAAAGGTCCTGCCACTGTTTAACCATGCCGAGGTTGTGGTTGTTCATCACTACGATAATAATGGGCAATTGGTAAGCGTTGACCGTCGCCAGTTCCTGAATGTTCATCTGGAACCCGCCATCCCCTGAAAAACTGATCACCGGCAGTTCTGGCCGGGTAAAGGCCGCGCCAATCGCCGCAGGCAAAGAAAAGCCCATGGTGCCCAAGCCGCCGGAGGTCAAATGGGTGCGCGGGTGTTTAAAATGGAAGTGCAGCGCCGTAAACATCTGGTGCTGGCCCACATCGCTTACCACAATGGCGTCCCCGCCGGTTAGGTCAGAAAAGGCCTTGATCACAAATTCCGGGCGCAAGTGCCCGTCTTCCATCGGCGCTTGATCATAGTTGGGCACGGGGTGTTCGAGCTGCATCTGGGTCAGTTCGCTTAGCCAAGCGTGGGTTTGCAGGGGCTCGGCAAAACGCAAGAGTTGGGTCAAAGCGTCCTTGACCCCGCCGACAATCCCTAAATCAACCTCTTTAATCTTGTTAATCACACCAGGGTCAACGTCCACATGGATAATCTTGGCGTTCGCCAAGAAGCTGTCCACTTTACCGGTCACCCGGTCGTCAAAGCGGGTGCCCAAAGCCAACACCAAATCAGCGCGGTACATGGCATAGTTGGCGGTATATTCCCCATGCATCCCCAGCATACCTAAGGCCAGGGGGTGACTGCGCGGGATGTTGCCTTGGCCCAATAAGGTGGTAGTAATGGGGATCCCGGCGGTTTCGGCGAAGGCCACTAATTCCTGGGCTCCACCCGAAAGGTTCAGCCCGCCGCCTGCATAAATCACTGGGCGACTGGCGTGGCTAATCATCTCCCAAGCGGCTTCGATGCGATAATGTTCGATGGGCTCGACCAGATCGTAGCCCGGTATTTCTACCTGCTCTGGGATCTCTTGATCGGTCCATTGGGTTTGGATATCGACCGGGATATCGACCACCACCGGCCCTGGACGCCCGGTGGAGGCGATAAAAAAGGCCTCCTTGAGGATCCCAGGCAATTCATCAATACTTTTAACCAAATAATTGTGTTTGGTCACCGGGCGGGTGACGCCAATCACGTTGGTTTCCTGAAAGGCGTCGGTGCCGATGACGGCGGTGCGTACTTGACCTGTAATAATCACCATGGGGATGGAGTCCATAGCAGCGGTGGCGATGCCCGTGATGGTATTGGTCGCGCCCGGGCCAGAGGTAACAATGACTACCGAACATTTGCCCGAAGCGCGGGCAAAGCCGTCGGCCGCATGGGCAGCGGCCTGCTCATGGCAGACCCTTATCAACTGGATTTCTTTTTGATTGAGAAATTCATCAAATAGCGGAATTACACAACCGCCAGGATAACCAAAAACCTCGGTTATCCCTTCTTTTTTGATCGCCTCTAAAATGAGTTCGGTGCCTTTTTTCATTGCCCTTGGTGGTTTAAATCGGTTTCCACTTGGTCCATCCATTGACCCAAAAAGAGTTGGTCTTTCGGGGCTAACCGGTAGCGCGGCTCGGTGATATAGTCTGCCAGAATCGCTTTGAGTCCGATGTAATATCCCTTATGCCACTGGGGGTCTTTTTTCAGTTCAATATCAAAGCTATAGGCAGAAACCCCTAAGGTCCGGTCGAAACTCGCTCTGGCCGGTATATAGCCCGCTGCGACAAAGATCAAATCCACCCGGTCCACCTCGTCGTCGAATCGTACCAAATAGCGCCCGCCGCGTTCTGGCCTAGCTAAAGACGCCCGAAGCTGGTGCAGGCGTTTGCCGTCGGATTGTTCCAAAAAGGTAGCCGCGTGGAGCGTGGCCAACACAAAGGGCCGGGGTCCGGTATCGGCGCTGGCGTCGGCTAACGTGATCAGGCCATTCACCTCGCGAGTCACAAAGCCCACTTGGTAACCGACCTTTTCTGAGCAACCACCAAACCAAAGCAAAAGCGCTAGCCCCAAAAACCAAAACTTCACAAGCCCCCCGAAAAACCAATGGCGCGGCTGATCTCAAAGCAGCATTCTTTGAGACGTGGTAACAGCTTTTCTTCAATTGCTGGTTTTACGATTCTGGTGGCTGGTCCCGAGATGGAAACAGCCGCCACTATCCGCTCTTCATAATCCCTAACCGGGGCCGCCACACAAATAACGCCAGGGTCCATCTCTTCATTATCCAAGGCCCAACCTTGCTCCCTTATCTCAGTCAAATGGTGGCGAAATTCTTGTGGGTCCATAATGGTGTTGGGCAGGTGGCGGACAAAATGATTAAGCCCAATAATCCGTTCTCGTTCGTTTTCCTCGTAAAAGGCTAACATAACCTTGCCCATGGCCGTACAAAGGGGGCTTAGCCTAGTGCCAATCCGGCTGGCGACCCGAAGGGGTTGGGAGGATTCGGCGTCTTCAACATAATAAACCCGAGCGTCCTTCATAATCCCTAAATAAACGGTTTCCTCCACCTGGGAAGAAAGCAACCGAATTCGCTCCTGAGCGACTCGAATCAGCCCGGTGTGGCTTAAAAAGGCCTTACCTAATTCTAAGGCCCGAATACCCAAACGGTAGGACTCGTTATTTGGGTTTTGCTCTACATACCCCTTGGCCTCTAAGGTGGCGAGCAGCCGAAAAACATTGTTTTTTTGAAGCCCCAAAGCCCGGCTGATCTCGGATATACCCAGTTCAGCCCGTTTGCCCTTGAATTGCTCCAAGACCTCCAAGGCGTTTTCTACCGCTTGAATCGAGTATTTTTCTTTCGCTTGTTTCATCGAGTTTTAAAGCGACTGCTTAGGTAGTTTAAGGGGTTAGGTTGGCAGCTAAAAAACGACCTGTCAATTGAGGCCAGCTCTGGGCTGGTAAAGCCAAAGGCAGGAGTTCAATTGCTTAAAACAACCAAATCGCTTACATTATAAGGGAACCTATAACAAAGCGACATGGCTGTTTATCATTTTAAAACCACCGGTTACCAGCTAGACGAGATTCAAGCGGGACTGGAAAAGGGGCTAAACGCTTTGGGAGGGGTCACCCAGATTCTGGACGGGCGGCAAAAGTTATTGTTTAAGCCCAACTTCGTCGCCCCCTCAACCCCAGAATTGGCCGTGGCCACTAACCCGGTTTTTATTCTGGCGGTGCTCGACTTTTTTAAGGCTTATGGCTGTGACGGTGCGATTGGAGAATCGCCGGGTTTTGGTTCGGTGGCGGGGGCCGTGGAATCCTTGGGGCTCAAGGAGGAACTGGCCCGCCGCCAAGTGCCTTATTTCGATTTTAAAAAAGTCCGCTCCTTCAATACCCTTAACCCCCGGTTTCCTAGATTAACCATCGCAAAAGAAATTCAAGACTATGACGGTTTGGTTAACCTGCCCAAACTTAAAACCCATTGCCAAGCGCATTTTTCGGGGGCCGTGAAAAATTTATACGGTTGTGTCCCTGGCAAACGCAAGGCGCTGCGCCATATGCAGGCCAGAGGCGACGAGCGGGCTTTTGCCCAGATGATTTACGATAACCATCTGGAGGCCGGGGCTTTTTTACATATTGGCGACGCCATTGAGTCCCTGCATGTGCGCGGACCTAGTGGGGGGGTGCCCTTTCCGATGGGTTCAGGGTTAATCGCGCAAAAAGCCCCTGAATTGGATCTAGCCTTTTGCGGTTTAATCAATCTGGATCCTCTAGTAACCGAGCAATTCCAATTCAGTGGCCTGCCTCAAGACCAACGGGTTTTAGGCGAGCCTTTAGTTCCCTGCACCCAGTTCCAACACTCACCGAAGATCCCAATCTTTTTTAATCCTTACCGGATCGCAAAGTCAGTGGCGAGAAATCTGTTTTTGCAGGCTAAGCAAGGGTTTTCATGAAAAAGTGGCTCCTAGTCTTTTGGTTTTGCTTCCCCTTTGGTTTGCAAGCCCAAACAACTCTATTGTTTTTGGGGGATTCGTTATCCGCCGGCTTTGGGGTGGATCCAGAGGAAGGTTACGTAGCCTTGGTAGATAAAAATTTGCAGGATAAGGGTCTAAAAATAAAAGTGATCAACGGCAGCATTTCGGGCTCTACCACCGCTTCTGCCGCTGGGCGGATTCGCTGGTATTTAAAATCAAAACCAGACTACCTCTTTTTGGCTTTAGGTGCCAACGACGGGCTTAGGGGGCGCCCGGTGGGCGAGATTAAACAGGATTTAGCTTTAGCTATAGAACTGGCCCAAAAGGCTGGGGTTAAAGTGCTTTTGGCAGGGATGCAAATGCCGAAAAACTTAGGGGCGCAATACACCGAAGACTTTGCCAAACTATACCCCGATCTAGCCCAAAAGGCGAAGTTGCCGCTTTTGCCCTTTTTACTAAAAGGGGTGGGCGGGCACCCGGATCTTAACCAGCCGGACGGCATCCACCCCAACCCCAAAGGGCATGTTTTAATCGCCCAGTTGGTAACCGATTTTTTAATACTTCATCTCCAAAAGCCCTATGGCCCTTAAACTAGTTCACCTCCACAAAAGCTACCCCGCTCAAGGGGGAGCCAAACCGGTTAAGGTTTTAGAAAACCTAGAATTGGAGCTTGAGCCCCAGCAAAGTCTGGCCATTATCGGCCAGTCCGGTTCGGGCAAGTCCACCCTCTTAAGCTTAATCGCCGGACTCGACCGACCTGACCAGGGCCAAGTTATTTTAGGGGGCCAAGACCTAACCCAACTCAACCAGCGGGCCTTAAGCTTGTACCGAGCAAAAAATTTGGGGATTGTTTTCCAGCAGTTTCATTTAATGCCCCACTTGACCGCGTTAGAAAATGTCGCTTTACCTTTAGAACTCCTACGCCGCTCAAACCCTAAAAGGGAGGCCCAAAAGATGTTGGACGCCGTGGGCCTAGGGGAGCGATTGGGCCATTTTCCGGGCCATCTGTCAGGCGGAGAATGCCAACGGGTGGCCATTGCCCGCGCTTTAGTGGTCAAACCAAGCTTACTTTTAGCCGACGAACCGACCGGCAACCTGGACGAAAAAACCGGCCAGTCCCTCTCTCATCTACTTTTCGAGCTGGCTGAGTCCCAAAAGATGACCTTGCTATTAGTTACCCATAACAAGGAGTTAGCCAAGGCTTGTAAAACCTGTTTGAGCCTTAGCGAGGGGGCGTTGCATGTGGTTTAGACTGGCGTTTAAAGAGTTAATCAACCACCGAGGATTTTCGCTTTTCTTTTTGGCCAACCTAACGATTGGTTTGGTTGGGTTTATTGCGCTAGATAGTTTTAAACTCTCCTTAAAAAACCATATTGAAAACAAGTCCAAGGCCATTTTGGCCGCAGACCTATCGGTTTATGCCGCGCGCCCCTTTACCCTTGAGGAAGAAACCTTGATCGACGGACAGATGCCCAAGGGGACGGTTTTGACCAAAGAGATCAACTTTATGTCGATGATCCGCGGACCCAAAGGGGCCAAGCTGGTCGAGATTGTGGCGGTGGACCAGGGATATCCGCTTTATGGCGAGATGACCTTGGACGGGATGCGTAAGGTGGGTCCCAAGGAGGTAGCCCAAGAACTCTTAAATGGCCAAACCGCCTGGATTCAGCCCGAATTGGTCCCCTTATTAGGCCTAGAAAAAGGGGGGCAAGTGGCCATTGGCCAGAGTGAGTTTGCGGTGGGCGACTTGCTGCTTGAGGCACCAGGGCAAAATTTCTGGAACGCCGGGATCGCCTATAAGGTCTTTATTGGCTACAACCAAGCGATTAAAACCGGCCTGATCGGGGAAGGAAGTCGGCGGTATCATCATCGACTTTATAAGCTCCCTCCAGATCAAGAGGCCAAAGAGGTGGCTGAGCGCCTGCAAAAAGTGTTGGTCGAAAAATACGGCCCGAGTCCTTATCTTTATCTAAGAACCCACGCCCAAGCCAACCAGCAGATGTCTAGGGTTTTAGGCTACTTGAACGATTACTTGGGATTAGTGGCCCTGGTGGCCCTGTTTTTAGCAGGCATGGGCACTGCCTTTTTATTTCGCAACTTTTTGTCGCAGCGGATCAAAGAACTGGCCATACTCCGCGCCTTAGGGGCCAGCCCCCTAGACACCCTCCGTCTTTCCCTCTGGCAGATCGCGATTTTAGGGGCGGTCGCCGCCGTCCTGGCCAGCTCCCTGGCCCAGTTGGGCTTGCCCCTTTTGGCCAAAATGATGGTCCTCTTTTTACCCCTGGGCTTTCAGACCCAACTGAGTTACCAGTCCATGATTTTGGCGCTAGCCGTAGGGATTGGGGGATCGACCTTGTTTTGCCTACCCATGCTTTGGGGGCTCAAGGGGCTTAACCCAAAAATATTGCTCCAAGAAACCTATAGCGTCCGCGAACAATCGGGCTTAGAGGCTTGGATATGGCACCTGCCGGTTTTACTTTTGTATTGGGGGCTTTCGGTCTGGCAGGCTAATAGTATAGAGGTGGGAAGCTTGTTTATGGCGAGCCTAGTAAGCTCGGCGGTGATCCTGGCAGTATTAGGGCTTTTGCCGCTCAAACTGGGCCGAGCGGGCTTAGAATCCTTTGGCCTCCGGCTCCGGCTGGCCCTTAGAAACCTAGGGCGAGGCGGGGCCTCGTTGGTGACTAGTGTGATGGCTATTGGGATTGGGGCCCTATTAATTAATCTAATCCCCCAAATTCACAAAGGCCTTTCTACCGAAATATCGGCCCCTGAATCAGGGAAACTGCCCAGTTTTTTTCTATTTGATATTCAACCTGAACAAAGAACCCCACTCAAGGTCTTTATTGAGGCCGAAGGGTATCAGATGGGACAGCTTTCGGCGATGGTTTTGGCCCGTTTGCTCGAAGTGGGAGACCACAGCCTGACCCCGCAAAAAGAGGAAGCCCAGACCCGAGAGCAAGAAAATGCCCAATGGGCCAAACGGCGTGACCAAAACTTAAGCTACCGATTTGAATTGTATGCTTCTGAAGCGCTGACGGCAGGAGTTTGGTTTAAAGGTGCCTTTGACCCTAATTCAGGCAAATTGCCTGAAATATCCCTAGAGGAACGGTTTGCCACTCGGATTGGGGTGGTGCTGGGGGATAAATTGTCCTTTGATGTCCAGGGAGTGCCCCTAGCCGGGGAGGTAACCAGTCTGCGTCGGGTCAAGTGGAATAGTTTTGAGCCGAATTTTTTTATTCTCTTCCAGCCGGGCGTCCTCGAAGACGCCCCGGCTACCTTTTTGGCGACGATTCCCAGGGTGCCCGAAGACCAAAAGGTAGGCTTGCAAAACCGACTGGCCGATCACTTTTCTAATGTTAGTCTGATCAACGTATCTGGGCTGATCAAAAAGGTGTTAGAAGTGGCCGAGCAGGTTCGCTGGGCAATCCAGGCGATGGCCCTTTTGGCGGTGATCGCGGGATTGGTGGTGGTTTATTCTATCGCTAGTTTTAACGCCCAGTCTCGCGAAAAGGAGATTAATCTGCTTAAAATCTTAGGGGCCAGTTTTGCGGACTTGCGGATTAGTTTGTTAATTGAATTTGGCTTGATTGGCTTTTTTAGCTCCCTAGCCGGGGTGATTTTGTCCTTGGGTATCGCCTGGGGATTGGCGCAGTTAATTTTCGAGCGGATATTTGAACTAGACTGGAATGTTAGCCTGCTGACCATAGGCTTAATAACCCTGCTCTCGATGTTCACCGCGCTTTTAGCCACCAGCCGCGCCTTGGCGAAAAATCCGGCACAACTTTTACAGGCGATTTGATGCGGTCTCGGCTCTTGGTTTGGTGTGTGGCGCTGGCCTTGGTATTACCGGGCTGTAGCTGGGTCAAGCTGGGCTATGGCTGGGCGGACTGGTATATTTTGTACCACATCGGGGCCAGTTTTGATCTGGACTTTAGCCAAAAAAAGGAGGCGCAATTACAGGTTGCACAATTGATCCAATGGCATAAACGGGACGAACTGCCCAAATACGCCCAGTATATCGAAGCAATTGCCATCCGGTTTGATCGGGGGGTTAAACCAGACGATCTCGACTGGGTATTTGACCAATATTTTAACCTGCAAAACTCCTTTATGGAACGCCTGCTGCCGGTCGCCGCTCCGTGGATGACCGGGCTTAGACCAGAAAATTTTCGGGCCTTGGAGCGACAATTTGAAGAAGAAAACCAAGAAATTTTAAAAAACCTAAACTTGCCAATTGAGGCGCGAAAACAAGAGCGCGAAGACTGGGTGATTAAAACCTTTGAAGATTGGCTGGACGACCTCGAACCGGGCCAAGAGGCGAAAATTAAGGCTTTTTTAAAGGACCTGCCGATAACCGAAGAAGACCGGCTGGCCGACCGGAAGCAGCGCCAAGCGCAGTTTTTAAAGTTAGCCTTGAGTACTAAGGCTACAAAGGATCAATTTTTTGCCCAATTGCGAGGTGACTTTATTGACTACCCAAAAACCAGGGCTCCCTTGTACAACCAAAAAAATGAACAAATTCGCCAAGCTTGGAAAGGGTTTTTGGCCCAATTCTATTTAGAGCTAACCCCAAAGCAAAAGTCGTATTTCCTAAATAAAGCCCACCATCTGGCCCAAGACCTCCACAGCTTGTCCCAGCCGATTTAAGTTAAAGGAGTTGGATTTACCTTATCTAAAAACTCAATCTAGCTTATCAAAGAGAACAAGCTTCAACCTTAGAAACATCTCAAGATGGTTTTTTAAAATATTTGCTTTAATCCCCGCCCTCTTCGACTTGCCAGGGTATTTTTTTCTGGGCAAGATAAACCAAACGAACCACCTAACTTTTTTTAAATAATGAAAGTACAGCCCTTTGACCTTTCGAATAGTCGCATCTTGGTTGTCGATGATAATCAAGACAACCTATTGGTGTTGCAGACTGTTTTTAAAAGGTTAGGCTGGAAGATCGATCAGGTGGGAGATGGGGAGCAGGCACTCCAATACCTTAACCACATGGTCCCCGATCTAGTCCTCCTCGACGTGATGATGCCCGGCATTGACGGTTACGAAGTCTGTCGGCGGATCAAAAAACAACCCGAATTTTCTGAATTGCCCGTGATCTTCTTAACCGCCATGGGGGAGATGGGCCATTTGGTTAAAGGTTTCGAGGCCGGGGCGGTGGACTATATTCCAAAACCCTTTAGTTTAAAAGAGTTAGAGCTTCGGGTTTTGACCCATTTAAAGCTCCGCCGGGCGATGTTAGAGATGCAGCGCATGGCGGTTACCGATGGTTTGACCGGGCTTTTTAACCACCGATTTATCGTAGATTCCTTAAATTCTAGGATCGAAGAAGCCCAGCGGTACGCCCAGCCTCTCAGTTTGATTATGTTAGATATCGACTACTTTAAGTCGATCAACGATTCGTTTGGGCATCAAACCGGCGATTTGGTGTTAGAAGGGGTGGCCAGTAAGATCAAAGAATGTTTGCGCAAGGTGGACCTCTGTGGACGATATGGGGGCGAGGAATTTTTGGTAATCCTGCCCAACACCGCACTTGAGGGCGGCCTACAGGTCGCCGAAAAAATCCGCGAGACGGTCCAGACCGCCAATTGGGGGGTCCAAGGATTGCAGGCCGCAATTAGTGGTGGTGTGGCGCAAATGGGAAAAGAAACTAGCAGTGAACTATTGAGCAGAGCCGACCAGCAGTTATACCACGCCAAAGACCAAGGCCGAAATCGGATCTGTTTTTAATCAGCCCTCAAAGCTTTGAGCATCGTTGCTCTAACAATGGGTTTTTGTTCCCCTGCTCCTTTTTGATCAAAACCGCCCGTTGGCATTCCTGTAGATCTACCGGGTCTTCACGGTCCCAGGCTTCAAGTAGTTTTTGATTTTCTTTAGAAATAATCTCCCGCCCAGGGTAGGCTTGGTCCATGTAAAGATAGGTTCGAGCGATGTTGCCCCTTATGGCGGGCCGAGGTTCGACCTTGCTTCGTTCAATTTCAATATCGCAATCCCCGTATGCTCGTTTTTCTCCCGCAATTTCTGCCATCGAATAATTACTCCGGTCCCCATTCACCTCGCCAATGGCGGGCACCAAGTTGTATAAATCAGCCTGTATTAAACGATATTGTTCTGAAACCTTTTCAGCGCATCTGCGCCCCTTATAGGGCTTGCCCTGGTTAGAATTACAGGCGGGATCCCCCTCGCTCCACTGCTTAAAAGACCGCCCAAAGGCCTGGGCCGGGACGATATGCTCCCACTCGATCCGGTTTGCCCGATCCCTATTTTTCCGTGGGGTATAGCCACAAGAGGCTAGATTTGTTTTTTTCCCCTGGTAATCGCAACCGCAATAAAAGGTTTTTTGTTCTAAATTACTATAAATTGCGGCGGCCTTAATTTTGGCTTTTGCAAAGGAACCATTAGACCGATTCCCACCAGCCCAAACCAAGGCCGGGGCCACAAACACCATTAATATCCAAAGCCCTTTTCCCATTTGTTTCCTAAGGATAGGCTATTAGCCTACCCTCCTTAAGGATGAGGCAACAGGACATTAAAAGGACAAAAAAGGGACATTAGCGGGCATTTAGCCGGTGCGAGCCAACTTTAATGGCAGTGCCTCTCGCCCTCCACTTCCCCCCATTTTTCACAGTTTGTTTTACATTTGTGACATCCGTCTTTAGCGGTCCCACCAGGGTGGGCGCTTAAGGACGCGGTCCCAATAAAAAGAAGGCTAATTAAAACAATAAATGTTTTCATCCAAGCTCCATTGGTTAAATTAATAGGTCTAATAATCGGTGCGCCTCTATTTGGCGGGTGCCGGTTTTTTTAAACACCGTCCTTAGCTTACCCCACCGCAGGGCCTAGCCAACAGGACATAAAAAGGACAAAAAAAGGGCATAAACCGGACACTTGGCAAGATGGCGCTTGGGGGCTATCCTTTGAGGAAACCTGTTTTAGAAACTAGGATGCGACCTTGGATTTTGGTTTTTTGTGCGTTGCTTTTCGCCCCGGCGGCTTGGGGTGAGGTCCGCTTAAACCTGCAAATCAGTGATTCAGAGCTGGTCTTAGGCGACCAAGTCTTGATCACTTTAGAGGCCGAAGGGGCCGAGCCTTCTGCTGAAGTGGAAGCGCCCAAGGTTCAGGGGTTACAGATTGAGGTCCAAGGCCCGCCCTCTTCAAGCAGCCAAACTACCCTTATCAACGGCCAAACCTCCCATCATTCTTCGCTCACCTACCACTTTGGCGTCACCGCTGACCGATTGGGGAAATATGAAATTGAGCCGTTTGTCTTGGTTTTTCAGGGACAACGCTTTGAGAGCGAGCGTTTAAGCCTCTTGGTGGTTCCCGCGCCTAAAGACCCATCGATGAAATTGACCCTTAAGGCAGACCGGAAACAAATCTATCTAGGCGAGCCTTTGACGGTGAGTTTAGAGTGGAGTGTTGACGCCCAGATTGCAGGGTACGAGTTCCGCTTTCCTCTGCTCGCCGACAAGGACCAACTCAAGTTAAAACTGGTGCCCATTGATCCCAATCAGCGCAGCGAACAGCTTAATATTGATCAATACAAGGTGCAATTTCAGGCGTTTGAGGAAAACCGGACCCGAAGATTTGTGACCGGGTTTAAGTTGTACCCTCATCAGACAGGAGCGTTTGTGGTGCCTGCCGCCCATATTAAGGTTTCAAAGGTGGCGGGCTACCTGCCTGGGCGGGACTTTTTTGGCCGTTTAGTCCAGCAGCCACGCTTGATCACCGGTTACGCCAGTGCCAATGCCCTTAAGATTTCGGTATTAGCCCTGCCCCTCGCAGGGCGGCCTGCAAATTTTGGCGGGGCGGTGGGGCAGTATCAATTTAAGGCCGAATTAGAGCGCCCCACTTTTGATCTGGGAGAGAGTATAAATCTAAAATTAATCGTCGAGGGGGTGGGGGAATTGGATAAAATCGGGCGGCCCCTGGTGCCTGCCCTTGGGACTGACTTGGTTTCTAACGAAAACCTAGCACCTGGAAAAATCGAGGAAAATCGGGTCACCTTTTTCCAAAAAATCACCCCTAAAAAAGCAGGTAAATTTGAAATACCACCGGTTGGTTTTGCCTATTTCGATCCGCAGAAAGGGGCGTACCAACAGACCTTTAGTGAACCGTTAAAAATCGAGGTTTTAGCCACAGAGAAATTAGATTTAAAAGAGGTGGTCGGAGCCCGCCCGGTAGCCAAAATCGAGCGCGACCCTGGATTTTATCAAGGGCCTGCCCCCCAAACCCCTAGCGTCCCTTGGGGCTGGTTTTTGGCCTTACCCCTTTTGCCCTTGGCGTACCATTTTGGCCGCCGAACCAAGCCCGCTGCCCGCCCCGCGCCCCTGCCTTGGTCAGGGACTGCGCTTAAAGCCGATTTGGCCATACTATCCCAAGCCTGGGAAGACCTAGCCCAGTGGCGCTTCGGCCCCAATCGGCGCTGGGACAAAACCGCAATGCGGGAACAAATGGACCCCGAACTCTTAGAACACTTCTGGCAAATCAAAGAAACCCTAGACGCCTACCAATACGGAAGCACCCCCCACCATCCCGCCCAAATCGAGGCCCTACGCCAGCAGCTAATTGAACTGGCAAACGAGGTTGGGGGGTAGGCTTGGAGGGGTTTTTAGGAAAGGTGGTTGAGGTCGATAAAACTTAAACCGTCGGCCTCATTTTTTTTAATCATAACGTGGTAATAAATAGCTTACTCTTGCTGTTTACGTTTTTTTTAATAAAATGGCCCATTTACAAAACCCCCTTACTACTCGGCACTTGATCGGAGACGATCAAGGAAGCGTCTTTGATGGCGCGGGCGAGGCCTTTGAAGAGGGACTCGATGCGGTGGTGGTCGTTTTCGCCGTAGAGGATTTCTTGGTGGAGCGTCATGCGGGCGGCGGAAGCGAAGGACTGGAAGAAGTGAGGCACCATTTCGGTGACTAATTCCCCTGCTTGAGGACTGGCAAAAAAGCCTTTAAATACATGCATCGGGCGGCCAGATAAATCGATTACGGTGCGGGTAAGGCACTCATCCATCGGTAAAAAACAAGTGGCGTAACGCGCAATCCCTCGCCGGTCGCCCAAGGCCTCGTTGAGGGCGGTGCCTAAGGCTAAGGCGATGTCTTCGATGCTGTGGTGCTGGTCGATCACTAAGTCCCCTTGGCAGGTTAAGTCGAGGTCAAAACCACCATGGAACTTAAATAAATCAAGCATATGGTCTAAAAAACCAATACCCGTCTTGATCTCTCCATGTCCCAGGCCGCCTAGTTTGAGCCTACCTTTGATCTGAGTTTCTTTGGTGTTGCGCTCGAAATTGGCTATACGTTCCATTAGGGCTCCAGTCTGACCCGCACCGCTTGGGCGTGGGCAAATAATTCTTCCAGGTCAGCAAATCGGGCGATTTGCTCCCCTTCCTTTTCTAGTCGAGCTTTAGAATAACGTATCAGGCTCGAATGTTTTTGGAAATCCCGAGTCGATAGAGGGGCTGCGTACCGAGCGGCGTGGCCGGTGGGGATGGTGTGGTTAGGCCCGGCAAAATAGTCCCCTACCGGTTCAGAAGACCAAGGGCCAATAAAGATGGCGCCCGCGTTTTTAATCAGCCCCAAAAGCTCTTCTTCGCGCTTGGTAGGGACCAATAGTTCCAGGTGCTCTGGGGCAATCTGGTTGGACAGGGCTATCCCTTCCTCGATGCGTTCTACCAACAAAATCTTGCCCTTTTTGCCTAAGCTGGTGGTCAAGATCTCGGCGCGAGGGTGGTTGGGAACCGCCTCATTCAGACCGGCCTGAACCTCTTCAGCCATGGCTTTAGACGTGGTAATCAAAATAGACTGCGCCTCCACATCGTGCTCTGCCTGACTCATTAAGTCGGCCACTAAAAACTTGGCCGGAATACTAGGGTCGTCGTGTAGGATCAAAATCTCCGAAGGCCCGGCGATGCTGTCGATCCCAACTTTCCCAAAAACCTGACGTTTCGCTTCGGCGACCCACTGATTGCCGGGCCCGGTGATCTTGACCACGGACCTAATGGTTTCGGTGCCATAAGCCAAGGCGGCCACCGCTTGGGCCCCGCCCATGGCGTAAACTTCGGTGATCCCCAACATCCCGCAAAGCCCTAAGACCAAGCTATGAGGCAGGCCGTTCGGCCCTGGCGGGCTGGCCACCACAATCTCGGGCACCCCGGCCAACTTGGCGGGGATGCAGTTCATTAAAAGCGAGCTTGGATAAAACGCCTTGCCGCCGGGGACATAAACCCCCACCCGGTCCAGCGGGGTTACCTTTTCCCCTAAAAGGGTGCCGTCTAAGGCGGTCTGGGACCAACTCGTTTGCAGTTGGTTGCGGTGGAATGCCTCAATGTTTTTGATGGCCTTTTCAAAGATTTGTTTGGCCTCTGGCGATATCGATTCTTGGGCCTTTTTGACTAACTCTTGAGGCACCAAGACCTGGGTCAGGCTCTGTCGGTCGAACTTCGCAGTAAGTTCTAAAAGCGCCCGATCCCCGCCAGCGACCACCTGGGTAATAATCGAGCTAACTAAAGCCACAATCTCGGGTTTGGCCCCTTGGCTGGTTTCGGATTTTACGTTAAACTGCGAGGCTTGGGTAATCTGGACCAAGTTCATAGACAAACCAATGGGAGCCAAGTTGGAAGAAAGTTTGAATCAAGCGGCAATTGTTCCCGATTTTGGGGCAAAGATCAACCAGGAGCAGATGGAGGCTTTGTTGGCCCTTTCTCGCGACACCGTTATCGAACCTTTTGTTGGCCGAAAATCATTAGAGTTGGTGCAGAAGACCCGGGGCGGGATTGAGTCGGGGATGGAAAAGGCCAAACAGGTCAGCGCCCTAGCCACGAGCTGGCTCATGGGCACCGAGCTTTATAAAAAATCCAAAGCCGCCCTTGAGGAGTCCCGAGGTGATTCACCAGATTGGTTAAAGTGGCTAGACCAAGCGACCGAAGAATTGCAAAAATCCGCCAAAGGCTTTGGCAAAGGTCTTGCCCAGGGAGCAGGGAATTTGACTTTAACCTTTTTAGAGCGAGGGTTCGAGTTTTTACTCCATGAAAATACCGAAAAATGGGCGGTCTCCAAAGCAGGGGCTTTTTTCCCAGATAAAAAGATCAAAACCTTGAAGGACATGGCCCTTCTTTCAGAGTCAGAGCGCCAAGCGTTAATTGAGGAATTTTACCCCTATGATAACCCCAAATTAAAATCCTTTGCCAGTAGTCTGGACCTAAGCCTTAACCTGCTTTTAGGGGCCACCGCGGCCAGCCAATTGCCCGGATCAGGGTTGGCGGCGGGGATGGTGAACATGGGAAAAACCTTGGTTAAACTAGCCGGGCGGATATCTAGCATGAGTGCGATCTATGGGTACAACATCCCCGACTCGGCCGGACTGTTTCTAACCTGCGCTAAAATCCTTAAATCTATCGAAGATTTCGAGTCCAACCCCGCCCACCTGCCCTTGGATCCCAGTATTTTAGACGAGTTGTATTTACCCCAACCTCCGGGCGGAATCGGGTTTAAAGCGATGCTTGGCGAAGCTTTAAAAAAAGAGGCTTATATGGCGGTGCCAGGGGTAGGGGTGATTTCCTTGGGCAAGATTGGCCTTGATGATTTGATGGTGGACCAGATGGTGATGCATCTGGTTTCTAACTATTTTTGGCAGGCAAAACTCGACCGGGAGTTGGGGGAGGCTAGAAGATTGGAGATAACTAACCGCCTAAAGAGGATTTACACAGCCCTAATTTTTGGAGGATGGTTTGAGCAAAAGGGATTTAAAGAGTCCGAAATAATCGCCCAGTCAGAACGCCCTTGGTTAGAGCGGCTCAAAGCCATGGCCGGCATGGATCTAGCCTTGGTTGAACTCTCGGCAGAATTGGATCAACGGGCTCAAACCCTTTTTGAGCAGTGGCAAGACCTGGATCAAACGGCCTTTGAAGAACAGGTTGCCAAACTTCAAGTGCTTGAAAAGCTAAACTAAGGCGCTAAGGCTACCGGCGCGGATCTGGGGCTATTGGCGGTGCCGTAAGCCTCCACCAATAGACTTAAAACCTTAGAACGGTCTTGTTTCTCACCATTTAGCAGGATTACAAAAGGTTTGTAACTGCCCAAGGGGGTGCGTATGTACCCCACTAAGTTAGAGACCCCGGTCAAGGTCCCGGTTTTACCTAAAACCTCCACCCCTAAACTGGCCATGTTTAGATCAGAAAAATGGGATTCTTCCAGACTGGGCAGTAAATATTTGTAGGGTTCAAAATAATTTACTAGTTTTAACATCGCCGTTAGTTGCACCCGGTTCGAGCGCGAAAGACCACTGCCTTCGGTCACCACAAAACTGCCCGGTGTCAACCCGACCCTTTTTTCTAAAAAGTCTTCAATCATATAAACACCCAGGTCCATCCGGGCGGGCTCTCCAAAAAGCTTTAAAGAAAGCGCCATAACCAATTGATTGGCAATGTAGTTCGAGGAGACATGTAACATCCGCTCGACCTCTTCTAAGAGTTTGGTTTCACCTTTATATATCAGGATCGGCGTTAGTCTGGCGGAAGCTTCACCTAAGCGGGCTTTGCCGTCAAGCTGCATTCCCGCTTTAGTAAAGACATACTGGGCGACCTCTAAAGAGTAATAAGCTCCCTCTTTGTGGGTATTAGCTAGATTAAAGGTCTGCACGCCTTTAGGCAGGCTTTTGGCTTTTCTGATCACAGAGGAGGTAAGTGGTGTCTCTGGGGTTTGGTTGCTTACCTCCCCGCTAGCACTGATACGCACGCTGACTAGGTTTTCATTGGTCATCAAAGGACCGATGGGGGCGTCGTATGGTTCTAAACTAATGTCTCGACCGTCGAAGTCTGGGCGCTGTTCGTAGGCGGAAAGGTCCAACATTAGATGGTTAATTGGTTTTTTAAAAACCCCCAATTTAGCCAACTGCTGCCCCATTTTTACCCAATCATGGGCCTTAAAACCAGGATCACCGTAACCCTTGATAATCAGGTTTCGCCTTGAGTCCAGATAAACTTTGGTTTCAAAATGATGATCTGCACCCAAGGTTTCTAATGCAGTCACGGCCGTGGCCAACTTCAAAACGGACGCCGGGGTGTAACTTTGGTCGCCAATAATCAGTTCAGGATCGCGCTGGTTGCCAACCCCAACTCCGCCTTTTTTGATTATCCCCTTCAAAGAGGCAATCAAGGCGGCCCGTTTAGCTTCGTCTTCGACCTGTAGGCCAATGGCGGCAGGTTCAGACCAATGGCGACCATCAAATACCCGAAAGTGAACTTGGTCGAGTCCTGAAAAATCGGCTTCAGGGTTATAGGTCCAAAGGCCTTTTTCGTGGGTCAAAGTTCCACGAGTGGGCATTTGGGTGATCTCAAATTCTAAAGCCGCCCCTTCTGGGTCCTTGCCTTTAAGCTCAATCTTCTGGGTTCCACCTTTGGTCACCCGGTATAAGGCGGCTACCGCCTCTGGAGTGAGGTTTGGTTTTTCCACCTGGAGCAACACCGCCACTTCTTCCCCTCGGCCCAATGCGTCCTCGGCGGTAAATAAGAGCCGGTCTTCACCCAAATAGCCCGGTTCTGGTCGGTAGGTCAAAAAGGGAGGTTCCCCTTCTAGCTGCCCATGACTGGGGCCTTGGACCAGGGAAAATTGGAGCGAATCACCGTCTGGATCAATCGCTTTTAATTCAAGCTCGGTTTCCTGATTTTTATCAACTAAAACCATCGCTGCTTGGGGTTGAGGCAGGTCATTGACCCCTTCAACCCAGAGCGTCACCTCTGCTGGCAAGCTGGATTTTTCGCCATTGAGGGCGCGGTACAAAAATCGGTCTTGACCAAAAAAGTCTTTATCTGGGCGGTAGGTCAGGTTGGGGGGATTGCCTATCAGTTGCCCCCCTTTGGGGCGATTTAAAATTTCAAATCGGTCTGCCTTGCCAAGGGCTTTGAGTTCTAAAGGAGCCTCCCCTTCTTCTTTTAACTCTACCTTAAAGGCAACCGCACTAGGGGTGCCCGACCAAGGCATAGCGGCCCCACTCATGATCAAGCCTGAAACCAATAAGGCGGAGGCCAGTCGGCCAGGGTTAAAAGAGGACACTGTAAACGTAAGAGAGGTAGGTATTATTAATAAAACTCATGTCCGCCGCTCCTGAAAGGTGACTGCGGTAGGTGTATTCCAAGCTGCCCAACATCCCTAAGCCAATGGCCGCATACGGGGCCCAGGTATAGCCAGAGGAAAAATAGACCGGCGCAATTTGCAACTCGGTCATCATCGAGGGCTTTTTGTGCTGGATCAGCCATTTATAGGTTCCAAAACTAGCACCAGCCCGGAAGTAGAGTTTTTCCCAAAAGGGCCCTTTTTGCGCCATTTTTTCCCGGTCCCCGGCAAAATATTCAAAAACCCCTTCCATAAATTCGGCTTGCATCATGGTAGGATAACCGCTGTCCGAGCCCGAGCCCCAAATTCGGGAATAGGAGCCGCCGTACCATAGTTCAGGGCCGAAATCGATCAGGTAGTTAGCCTTGACCCCGTACGCCTTTTTAACCGTTGAAAAGGTGGGGTCTAGTTTTGAGTATTGGTAGGCCTGATAGTTTTGTAAGATACTGTAATTAAGTTGCTGGCGGTCCTTCGCCCAAAGGCTTAGGGGGCAGGTCAGCATAAACATAAAAATCAGCGCTTTTTGGATATTCATATCCGCTCCGTTTGGTCCCTTCCTGGGTCCGGCTAAGGCAAGTATCCACCCATAACCTAATTGGACTAAAATGCCAAGTGGCGGGGAACCCGCTTTTTTTTGGGGTTCCAATCCCATCGAAGGTTCAAAAAACACGCCAATCGGACCAGGAGGCCCCTAAAAGTGTTTATTCTGCGATATAGCCTTAGTTTCTCGCGGGGAGGGGCTTTTTTACAAGCTCAAATAGAATATCTCGGAAGAGGGCAAAACTAGGTTGTTTAAATTGATAGAAGCGGTGGTTGAGGTGGCCCCAAAATCAGCCTGCCAAGAGGTTACACTTTTTGTTTGTTTTAAATCGGCTCTTAGGTAAGGGGTCCGGGCGTTAAGAATCGAATCCTCTATTTTAAAAAAAATTTGGTTTACTTTAACTGCTCCGCTCCTCAAGGGTGGGTGCTGCCCTGTCACCAGTGCCTTAACCGGCCCTGATTGCCTGCGTTTTTTGGGCCAGAAAACTCCATAAAATCACTCTCCTATTTGCCGCGCCCTTGCCGGTGTCTGTCGTTCTGATTAGCCCCACTGCATACAGCGGCGGCTGAAATTGCCAAATTCGAATCCCTCAATCGGGAAGTGAACCGGACGCTCCCACCCAGCGCCTGCTGCCACCAAAAGAGGGCGGAAGTGATCGGGGGTGGGGTGACTTAGAGTCGGGCTAGGGGCATTTTGCTCCCAGTTAAGTAAAGCGTCCAAGTCAGGCTGACAAAGGGCCTGGACGCTCCATTGGTCAAAATCCTTGGCCCAAGCCTCAGGTGGTGAATCCCCGGACCAATTTATTTGCCTTAAATTGTGGGTGACCGCCCCGCTAGCAATAATAACCACTCCGGCCTGGGTCAAAGGGCGCATCGCTTGGCCCAGATCAAACAACCGCTGGTTGCTCCAATTTTGCGGCATAGAAACCTGCAAAATTGGGATCTGTGCCCCTGGCCAAAAGTGATACAAAGGCACCCAAACCCCATGGTCTAAACCCCGACTGTTCGCGCTTTTTAGAGGTTGGCCCAAGCACTTTTCCAGGCTCAAAACCAAATCTGGTGCCCCTGGAGCGGGATAGGCTAGTTCGTAGAAGGCTGGATCAAACCCATAAAAATCATAAATTAAATCCTGGTGAACCCCCACCTCGCCATGGGTCAAATCTTCCGTTTCCCAGTGGGCAGAAAATACCAAGGCTGCTTTGGGTACCCCGACTTCCTCCCCCCAAGCTCGCCACTGGGCCCCTTGGGCTTGGTTGCTTAACAAAAAGGGCGCACCATGGGTAAAAAACAGCACTGGCATCGCTTTGGGTTCCATTTATTTTTCCTTGATTCGACGGGTTCGCTTTCCAGCATAACAAGGCTGACCAAGTTGCACCAGCAGGGGTAGCTGTTGATATAATCTTTTAAACCTAAAAAATGCCTGTCCTTAAGAGGAATCGTTAAAAAAATATCAACTGGAACAATCAAGATAACCAAACTAAGGTCAAAGGCATTAGAGCAACCTAAAAAAGGTAGGCCACAACCTGTTTTAGGCTCGGCCTTTTAGCACTTGGAGTGGATAGAAAATACGGCATAACCCTTGGCTATTTACCAAAAATAGGATACAAAGGGCGGCAGTTAGAACCCTATTAAACCTATGGGTGAACCTAAAATGTTTCGATATGCCGCATTATTTTTGTGGGTCATTAGTCCCCCGGTTTTATTAGCTTCGCCCGCCTTCCCTTTAGGTTCTGGCCCCCGCCTTGATTGGGATTATCCGGTCCCGGCCTCCACCAAGCTAAGCGACTCCACCCCGCAATTAGCCGATCTGGCTAGGTTTGATTACGCCCAATATGACCCCAGGCCAACTAAAGCCCCACAAGAGTCTTGGGCTCAAGTGGACCAAGCCCCCGAGGCCGACACTAACGATGGTTTTGATCAATTTGAAGACGAGTTTGGCGCACCGGACAAAGCAGAAAAATCAGACCCTTTTGAAGGTTTCAACCGGGTGATGACTAGCTTTAACGACCGGGTTTATGTTTATGTTTTAGACCCGGTAGCCCGAGGCTGGCGATTTGTGGTTCCCGAAGGCGGGCGTAAGGCCTTGGGTCGTTTCTTTGATAACCTCTTATATCCGCTGCGCTTGGCCAACAACCTTTTGCAAGCCAAGGTGGGCAACGCAGCCGAAGAGACCGGACGGTTTGTGGTTAATAGTACGGTAGGTCTATTGGGTCTATTTGACCCAGCCAAAGATTGGTTAGACTGGCAGGCTCACGAAGAGGACTTTGGGCAAACCTTGGGATATTGGGGGGTTGGCCCAGGTCCACATCTAGTGCTCCCCTTTTTGGGACCTTCGAACCTGCGCGACACCTTCTCGTTATACCCCGATTGGGAGATGGACCCACACACCTGCGCGCAAGCCTGGGAAAAAGGGATACCCGTTTCTGGCGTGACCTGCCGCAATACGGTCCAATCGTTGGGCATTACGGTATTCAAAGCGGTTAACAACACCAGTTTGCATATTGGTGAGTACGAAAACCTCAAAAAAGACGCCTTCGATTTATACCCTTTTTTAAGGGATGTTTACGAACAAAACCGAATCAAAAAAATTGCGGAGTAAGCCATGAAAAAATTAGTTAGCCTATTGATGGTATTGTTGTTAGTCTCCTTGCCGGTCTTTGCGGAGGAAACGGCTGAGGTTAAAAAACTGGCCAAAGAAAAGATCGATATCGTTATCAATTTATTGCGCGTTGAAAAAGACAAAAAACTACGCAACAAAAAAATCATCGAGGCCTTAGACCCTATCTTTGACTTTGAACAAATGGCCAAGGTCAGCTTAGGTAAGACCGGTTGGATGGCGATGAACGCGGAACAACAAAAAGAGTTTAACCTACTTTTTGTTAAACGGCTCCAAGAGTCTTATTTAGAAAAACTAGACCTTTATACCGACGAAAAAGTGACCGTCGATGAAGCCACTGAGGTCCAGACCCAGTCAGGCAAGGCCCGGATTTATGTGACTACCCACCTGATTAGTGCTGACGATAAAAAAGAGATGGTTTATCGCTTTTATAAAAATGATACCCACTGGCTCGTTTACGATGTCGAGATCATGGGGGTTTCAGTGGTCCAGACCTACCGCAGTCAATTTGCCGGAATCTTAGCCAAAGGCAGTGTGGAAGACCTGCTGGCTAAATTACGAAAACAAGGGGAATTTTCGGTGCCTACGGGCTCCAAAGGATAATAAATGGTTGAAAATTTCTTTCGCAAATGGGTTTTAGGATATCCTAAAACCGTCCTGCTAGTGTTAGTAATAATGGTTAGCTACCTAGGCTGGCAGGCTACCAAGCTAGAGGTGGACGCTTCGGCTGAGACCTTAACCCTAGAGGATGATCAAGACCTCAAAACCACCCGTGATGTTGCCCAGCGGTATGGGAGCCCTGATTTTTTAGTGGTCACTTTTGAAGGGAAAGGCGAACTTCTTAGCGATGAAAATCTAAAAAACCTTAAGGCTCTGCAAGCGGATCTTGAAAAGGTAAAAGGGGTCAAGTCGGTGGTATCGATCCTCAACGTACCCCTAATGCAGTCCCCGACCAAGCCCCTTAAAGAGTTGCTCAAGGAGGTCCCCACGTTGGAGACCCCTTGGATCGACAAGACCTTAGCAAAAAAGGAATTTTTAGAAAGTCCTATCTACCAAAACATGTTGGTTTCGCCAGACGCGAAAACCACGGCCCTCCAAGTTAACCTAGTGGAGGACCAAAACTACATGAAGCTGATCTACCGCCGCTACGACCTTCGCGATAAGCAAAAGGCGGGAACCATGACCCCCGATGAACAGCGCGAGCTTGACCAACTGCAACTCGAATTCAAGACCCTCCGCGACCATCTTCGGATCGAGCAACACCAAGTTATCGCCCAAGTTCGCGAGGCGATGAACCAGCACCGCCAAGGGACTGAGCTTTTCTTGGGCGGGGTGAACATGATCGCCGACGACTCGATCAATTTTCTCAAGTCGGACCTGCGGATTTTTGGTTCGGCGGTTTTAGTCTTTTTGGTAATTACCCTTTGGTTAATCTTCCGCCAAATCCGCTGGGTTTTGATTCCCTTGGTGATCTGTTTCTTTTCAGTGGTGGCGACCTCGGGTTTTTTAGGGATGTTTAACTGGGAGGTAACGGTAATCTCCTCGAACTTTGTTTCGATTCAGTTGATTATCACCATGGCCCTGACCATCCACCTGATTGTTCGTTACCGCGAAGCCGTGGCCAACCATCCAGATTATAGCCAGCACGACCTGGTGCTGGAAGCGACTGCTTCGATGTTTATCCCTTGTCTCTACATGGTGCTGACCACGGTAGCCGGGTTTTGTTCTTTGCTACTTTCTGGGATCCTGCCCGTAATCAATTTCGGCTGGATGATGTCAGTGGGGATCTTTGTTTCTTTGTTTCTAACCTTTTTGATTTTCCCGGCCTTGTTGATCCAGATGGATAAACTCCCACCTAGTATCAAATCGGTTCACCAGTTTTCCTTAACTAAGATCATGGCCAACCTAACCGAGCACCGGGGCCGAGGAATCATGTTGGTCAGTGTGCTGGTTATGGTGCTTAGTTGTTTAGGCGGGGCCCAGTTAAAGGTGGAAAACGCCTTTATTAACTATTTTAGAGAAAGCACCGAAATCTACCAAGGGATGAAGGTGATCGACCAACAACTAGGTGGCACCACCCCCCTAGACGTAGTGGTTAATTTCCCAGCCTCCCCCCAAACTACCGCGCCCATAAAGGCAGCAGAGGGCGACGAGTGGAGCGAGATGGACGACTTCGAGGCTGAATTTAAAGCCGAAGAAGGGGGTGCGCAATATTGGTTTACCTCTGAAAAAATGGCAGAGGTGGAAAAAATTCACGATTATTTAAACAGCCTAGAGGTGACCGGCAAGGTGGTTAGTTTAGGCACGATGCTTAAAGTGGGCCGAGTGCTTAACAGCGGAGATCCTTTAGATAACTTCGCTTTGGCCTTAGTTTACAAAGAACTGCCTGAGCGCTTCCGCAAGATTATTTTAGACCCATATGTTTCGGTCGAAAACGATCAGGTTCGGTTTTCGATTCGAGTGGTCGATTCCGCGCCAGGGCTGCGCCGGGATGCCTTTATTAAACAACTCAAAACAGAGTTGGTGACTAAGGTTGGGCTTAAGCCAGACCAGTTCCAGGTGACCGGGATGTTGGTTTTGTATAACAATATGCTACAAAGCCTCTTTAACAGCCAAATCCTCACCTTAGGGGCGGTGATTGCCTCTTTGATGGTGATGTTTATGCTCCTATTCCAGAGCGTAAAAATCTCGCTAATTGCCATCTTTCCAAACGTCCTGTCAGTGGCGGTGGTTTTAGGGTTTATGGGCTGGGCAGGGATTCCCTTAGACATGATGACGATTACCATTGCTTCGATCTCGGTGGGAATCGCGGTGGACGACACGATTCATTACATCCACCGATTCAGAGAGGAATTCGCGGAAATAGGCAACTACCTAGAAACCATGCATAAGTGTCACCGCACCATTGCTTACGCCATGTATTACACCTCGGTGACTATTATTATTGGCTTTTCGATCTTGGTGCTTTCTAACTTTATCCCAAGTATCCTCTTTGGTCTCTTGACCGGTCTGGCCATGGTCGCCGCATGGCTTACCGCGCTTACGCTACTACCGGCGCTATTGATTTACTTCAAACCCTTTGGCCCAGAGCGGGCCTAAAAAACCAGGCCGTCTCAAAGACGGCTGGGAAAATTAGGGGCGATTTATTATAATATCAAAGTTTTACAAACAAATCTGCCCCCTTGTTCAAGGGCTTAGATGAAACTTGTTGATGTCACCCTGTTCGGGCAGAGGCATCTAAATGAGGGGAAAATCTTGGTGACCTATCCCCTCAAAGAGTTAAGACCGCCTGAAGTGCCCAAGGTCGGCGAATGGACTTGACCAAGGAACCGCACCCAGCGCAATACTTACCGCTTATTTCCCAACCTGTTGACCCTCCAAAAATACATGCAATCCTTCGACTTAGTGTTGATGTTTTTGGCCTTTGGCACCTTGCTGGGAATGGCAAGATTCTTAGGGGAACTTTTTCGGCATTTCAACCAACCCGCCGTTTTAGGTGAGATCTTAGCCGGGTTGTTTTTAGGTCCGACCCTTTTAGGGCGGGTCTGGCCAGAAGCCCATGGGCTCTTATTTCCAGAGGCCGGGCCTGGGGCCATCGTTTTGCAAGCCTTCGCCACCTTAGCCATTACCCTATATCTATTAGTGGCGGGGATGGAGGTGGACCTATCCACCCTCTGGCGGCAAGGCCGATTGGCCATTATGATTAGCCTATCAGGGATCCTTTTGCCCTTTGCCGCCGGGTTCTTGGCGGCTTGGTTTTTTCCACTGTTTTTAGGGGCCGGTCACCAAGCCCAATCCTTGGCCTTCCCCCTCTTTTTTGCCACGGCTCTCTCTATTTCCTCCCTGCCGATCATCGCCAAGACCTTGATGGATATTGATCTCTATCGCACCGACCTGGGGATGGTGATTATGGCGGCGGCCATTGGCAACGATCTAGTAGGCTGGATCATTTTTGCGGCTATCTTGGGGATGATTGGCCAGGAAAGTACCCATGGCGCCTCAATTGGCGAGGTCACGGTTTTAGTATTAGGTACAGCAATTTTTATGCTGACCTTGGGTCGCTGGCTAATAAACCGACTCTTGGGGTTGGTGCAAACCTACGCCAGTTGGTCTGGCGGCGTGATTAGCCTCGCTTTGACCTTGACCCTGTTTTCTGCCGCCTGGACCGAATGGATCGGGGTTCACGCCCTCTTCGGAGCCTTTTTGTTTGGCATTGCCTTAGGGGATAGTTCGAGGGTGCGCAAACACACCCGCGTAACCCTAGAGCAATTTATTTCCTTTTTTTTCGCCCCCTTCTTTTTTGCGGGGATTGGCCTTCACCTCGATTTCTGGCAACACTTTGACCCTCTATTAACCTTGGTCGTGGTGATTATCAGTATTTTTGGGAAAGTGGTCGGCTGTGGACTGGGGGGCAAGTTGGCGGGATTGCCTTGGAATCAGGCTTGGGCCATCGGTTTTGGTATGAACGCTCGGGGCGCAATGGAGATTATTTTGGCGCTTTTAGCCTTTGAGGCGGGCTTAATCGGGGCCAATTTGTTTATGGCATTGGTTGTTATGGCCCTGGTGACCACCGCTATTAGCGGGCCAGGGATGCAGTTTATGTTGGGTCACAAAAAAAACCGTCTCACCTTTACCGACTTCTTATCGGCTAAAACCTTTGTCCCGAAAATGCAAGTAAACGACTGCTGGGAGGCGATTGAGCTACTTTCAAGGGTAGCCGCCTTGCAGGCCGGTCTTGATCCTTTGGAGGTGATTGAAGCGGTAAAAAGCCGTGAGGAAACCATGAGCACCGGTGTAGCCAAAGGCTTAGCCTTACCCCACGGGCGATTGCCCAAACTAAAAAAACCAATTATAGCCTTAGGAATCTGCAGCCAGGGAGTCGATTTTCACTCTGTCGACAACACCCCTGCTTACTTGATCATTCTAATATTAAACGGGTCCCAAGACAGCGGAGTCCAACTCCGTCTCTTGGCAGATGCAGCCCGTATCATTAAAGAGGTGGAAAATCTGGAAGAAGTGAAAAACATTACCGAATTTTCAGAGCTCTTGCACTGGCTACGGATTCAACGAAATAAAGCGGGAGTGCCCAAACTAGGGCCCACTAATCCCCAGCAAGCCTAACACCGCCTCCTGTTTGTGCCCAACATTCCCTAGCCTTGCCCCCATAGGTGGATGGGTGTATGATTTAGGAAAACAAAACCGTTAGGGAGGGTTATGTTCGGGTCTCGCTTTGCCTACTGGCAGGTTTTTCTTTTACTTTTTGGCTTGACCTGTCTAAACCCTGGGCCACTTTTGGCGGCAGAGAAGGCACCTAATCTCGATAAGGTAGTTGCCTTCTTAGACCAACTCTTCCGCTCAAAAACCAGTATCTCTTCCATCGAAATGGAGGTGACCACTCCTAATTGGGAGCGGAGCATGACGATGGAGTTGTACACGGCGGGCATGGACAAAACCTTTGTGCGGATCCACAGCCCCAAAAAAGACAAAGGCGTGGCTACCCTGCGGGTATCTGCCGAAATGTGGAACTACTTCCCCAAGATTAACAAGGTAATGAAGGTGCCCCCTTCGATGATGATGTCTTCTTGGATGGGTTCGGATTTCACCAACGACGACCTAGTCAAGGAAACCTCGCTTTTAGAAGACTACAACGCAAAAATGCTCCCCCCAGATGTTTTAAACCCCCAAGTCCTTTCTGTAGAACTCACCCCCAAAGCCAATACAGCCACCGTTTGGGGCAAGATTGTTATCTTAGGCGACAAAGACACCTGGATCCCTTTTGAAGAGGTTTTTTACGACGAAAAGGGCCAGGCCATGCGGGTGATGAAGCTTCTTGAGGTTAAAAAATTTGGAGATAAAACCATGCCTTCGGTGATGGAGATTGTCCCCCTTAATAAAGAGGGACACAAAACCAGAATCGTTTATAAATCAGCCCAGTTCGACATAAAGCTGCCTGAAGACACCTTCAGCTTACGCAACCTACAACGCCAGCAATAAACCAACCTAGGGAGTCTGTGGGCCTACTTTTTAAGATTGCTTTGCGAAACCTAACCCGCCAAAAGCGCCGAACCATTCTCACCGGGTTGGTGATGTTTGGTGGGGTTTTGCTACTTTCGATCTCCTTGGGGATACAAGAAGGGGGTTACGGCTATGTAATCGACGCCTTTACCGGAGCGCGCACTGGGCATGTGCAGATTCACGCCCAAGGATATTTAGACAAACCCTCGCTTTACACCAATCTTAAAGACCCGGCCTCCCTACTTAAAAAACTCGCCGAAAACCGGTCAGTAATCAGCTATTCCCCACGGGTTTACGGGGCGGCGCTGGCCTTTGAAGACAAAAAAACCACCGGTGCGCAGATATTTGGGATTGATTTAGCCCAAGAGGACCAACTCTCCAAAATCGGCAGCCGGTTGGCTGAAGGCCGATTCTTTAGGGAGGCTAACGAGGTGGTGATCGGAGGAGGACTGCAAGCAATTTTACACAGCAAATTAGGGGACCAATTGATCCTTGTGAGCCAGGGGGCGGACGGATCGATTGCCAACGATCTTTATAAAATTGTTGGGGTTTTAAAGGGCGGGGTCGATGCCCAAAACCGCATGGACTGCGTTATGTCCCTTGGTGACGCCCAAGCCTTTTTGGGGTTGGGGCAAAGGATCCACGAGGTGAGCCTAAAGGCCGAGAGTTACCAAAAGTCCCGCCAGCTTGCCGCCCAGCTATCCGCTGAATTTGCGGGCCAAGGATTTGAGATTGACCCTTGGCAGGTAGTGGAAAAGGAATTTTATGAGTTTATGTTACTCGACAAACAAGGCGGCTGGGTGACCTATTTTGTTATTATTTTGTTGGTTACCTTGGAGGTGCTGAATACGGTATTGATGACCATTTTAGAAAAAACCCGTGAGTTTGGCCTAATGAAGGCCTTGGGCACCAGTCCGGCCCAAGTTTTTTGGCTAATTTTAATCGAAACCGGGCTTTTGGCAACCCTGGCTAGTGGACTAGGGATCTTGGTTGCTTGGCCTTTAAATGATTATTTCGCCAGCCACGGAATCCCGCTACCCGTCGCTTACGACCTGGGTGGGGTGGTGATGGACAAGTTAGTTAGCGAGGTGAGCTTTTTGTCGATGGGCCTGCCCTTTTTGGTGAGTTTTTTTACGGCCTTGTTAGTGGCGATGATCCCTGCTTACCGAGCCTCGATGATTGTGCCGGTTAAGGCTTTGAAATCCTATTAGGAAATCTGATGCTCCTACTTAAGCTAAGTTTTCGAAATGTCTTTCGCAACCTGCGCCGCTCTATATTAACAGCCAGCGTGATTGGCATTGGCTTGGGGGCGGTGATCTTTACGGATGCCTATATATTGGGGATGGAGCGCAATATGATTAAAAGCGCTACCGACACTTTTTTAGGCCACGGCCAGATTCACCAAGTAGGTTACCCTGCGGCAAGGGAGGTGGAAAAAGTGGTTTTAAAAGGGCCTTTGCTTATCCAACAAATCGCCCAAGATAAAAAGGTCAGCGGTTATACGTCGCGGGTGCAAAGTATTGGGATGCTTTCCTCGGCCAGCGATGTGGCCTCCATCTTGGTCAGTGGGATTGATCCAGAAAAAGAGGCCCAAATGACCCCAATCCAAAAGGCGGTCAAAGAAGGAGCCTATTTTAGCGAAACCGGTAGCCGGGAGATTTTAATTGGCCAAAAACTGGCCAAAAATCTGAGTGTAGGTTTAGGTGACCGCTTGGTTTTGACCCTGGCTCAAGCCAGTACCGGAGAACTCTCCCAAGAGATGTTTAGGGTAAGCGGTATTTTCCGCTTTGGCTCTAATCGGATTGACGAATCAATGGCATTAATCAAGATCGGTGATGCCCAACGGCTTTTAGGGATTGGGCAAGACTTCCATGAATTAGCGGTGCGCTTTAACGAACCTAATCCAAGCGCAGAGACCTTGGCCCAATTTGAAAAAGCCTATTCCAAAGAGGGCAACGAAGCCTTAGGCTGGCGCCAATTAATGCCCGAATTTCAGGCAATTCTCGACATGATGGGTTACGTCACCGGGGCGACGATTGTAATTGTTTTTGGGATCGTGGCGCTTAGCGTGATGAACTGTTTATTTATGGCCTTTTTTGAACGAATCTTCGAGTTTGCAGTCCTGCGTGCGATTGGCACTAGACCCTACCAAATGGCCCTGATGGTCACCCTGGAGGCGGCAGTGCTTTCGGCTTTGGGGGTGTTTATGGGTCTGGTCATAGGAGGGGGCTTTACTGGAATTTTGGCCGTTTGGGGGATTGATTACGGGGGGATAGAGATGCAAGGAGTGACTATGCAAGAGTCCGTGTTCCCGGTGGTTAACTGGAAGCAATTTTTCCTATACCCACTCTTCTTTTTTGGATTTTCGGTGTTAGTGGGTCTGTACCCGGCCATTCACACAGCCCGATTGGTCCCCGCCAAAGCCATGAAGGCGGGGCAGTGACCGCCAGCAAAATTAAAACCAACCCAACCTATATTTGAGGGCTCATGCAAGACAAGTCGGTGGTGATCAAAACCGAAAATCTGGATAAAACTTACCAAACCGGGGAGATCAATTTCCAAGCGCTTCAGTCGGTTAGCCTGGAGATCAAACAGGGTGAGTTCACCGCCATCGCCGGGCCTTCGGGTTCTGGGAAAACCACCTTGCTAAACATCTTAAGTGGGTTAGACACCCCTAGCGCCGGAACGGTTTGGCTTTCGGGGCACTCGATTGGCCAGATGTCAGGAACCGAGCTTTCGGATTTTCGGCGAGACAAGATTGGTTTTGTTTTTCAGTCTTTTAACCTGATCCCGGTGCTTAATGTTGAAGAAAATATTGAATATATAATGCTTCTCCAAGGGGTCCCTTCGGAGGTAAGAAAAGAGCGGGTAGCCAAGATTTTGGGAGAAGTGGGGCTCGAGGGAAAACAAAAACGGTTCCCTAAACAACTATCAGGGGGCCAACAGCAAAGGGTGGCGGTAGCCCGCGCGATGGTGACCGAGCCTGATATCATATTAGCCGACGAGCCCACCGCCAACCTCGATTCGGTGACCGGCAGGGCGCTCCTGGATCTAATGCGCGACCTCAACGAAAAGTTTGGCCGCACCTTTGTTTTTTCGACCCACGACCAGATGATAATGGACCGAGCCAAACGGCTTATCTCCTTAAAAGACGGACAGATCGCCGAAGATCAAACCCGCTGACGCGAATAAAAAAACCGGGCCTTTGGGGGGCACATGCGGGGAATCATTATTTGGGGTTTAGCCTTGGCGCTGGCCAACCCCCTTTGCGCCCAAGAGCTTTCCTCGGCAGGTTCGCTCAAGGGATATCTGGTCCGCTCCCAGGAGCCCAGCGTATTAGGGGTTAAACCTCCGGTTGCTCAAAACGAAACTCTGATAGCCCGATACCGGCTATCAGGCGCTTTGAACAAAGCTTGGTTTTTCGATGGGGCCTACCAACTGACAAGCCTGCACCAAGACCCTGCCCCAATAGAGGCTATCGAGATCCCAGGGGCTTACCGCTGGGGGGAACCCGAACATCAGCTTTACCCAAACGAAGGTGAAAAAAGCAGCACCCAAATCTTCCAAAATCTGGACCGATTTTCTCTCCAGTATCGAGCGGAGGGTTTTGACATAACCCTTGGCCGCCAAGCGATTACCTTTGGGATGGGTCGCTCGGTCAGCCCGAACGATCTCTTTGCCAATTTTACCTTAAGCGAGTTGGATCTAGAAAATCGTCTCGGCGTGGACGCGGTAAGGCTTGAAGTACCTTTAGGGGAGTTAAGCGAGTTGGACTTAGGGGCTTTGTTTGGCAAAAATGGGGCTGCCGCTCAAGGAGGTGGCTATCTGCGGGTCAAAGTTAACCTAGCTGGCCAAGATTTGGTTTTGTTGGCCGCTCAGTACAAAAGGCACCAAGCCTTTGGAGGAGAGTTGGCCCTGGCCTTGGGCAAGATAGGGGCTTGGGTTGAGGGTACTTGGACCAAGCCTTTTGAGGCCACTAGCCCAGAATATGGTCGCTACCTCGCCGGGGCGGACTATACCTTTGGCGAGGATACGTACCTTTGGCTTGAATATCACCTAAACGGGGCTGGGGCCAAAGAGGCTTCAAACTACCATCAACCGCAAGCCAACCAATCCTATCTTGACGCAGGGGGTTATCTTTGGGGGCGGGAATATTTAAACCTTGGAGGCAATTTCCCGCTGACCCCTCTGAACCAGCTTAGCCTGTTTTTTATGTCCAACCGCAAAGACCAATCGACCTATGTTAACACCACCTTAGAGTCCAATCTGACCACCGACCTCTATTTAGATTTAGGGATCACCCATTTGACCGGGAATCCAGACCAAACCGAATTTGGCACCTATCCAGCCCAACTCTATTTGGCCATTCGAGGTTATCTTTAAAGGCCCGTTTAAAAACAAAAAATCTTTGCTTCTCAATGCGCTTCCCCAAACGGTTTGAACCTGTTACATGGGCAGAAACAGTAAACCAAGGTGTCCATGAATCAAGACTACAATCATCACCAATCTTCGGCCTGGGGTCTATACTTGGGGTTAGAGGCAGGCTTTTTGGTGTTAGTCGGAATATTGGGGCCCCAATTTGGTTATTTTGCCCAATTACCCAAGCCTTGGGGGCTGGGCCTGTCGTTTTTGGTGGGGGCGACTGCGGCGGCGGGCTCGGCGCGTTCTGCTTGGCGGATGGCGCTGGTGACCTTGGTTAGTGGTTTGCTTACCTATGCCGCCTTTGGCCAACTCCGTGAAGAACAAGAGATTGGTTTTTTGATGCTGATGTTTGTGGGTGGAGCCCATTGGGCGATGTCGGTAGGACTGCTCAAACCACAAGTGAAATTTTTGGCCCTATTAGGCCCCCCCTTAGCCCTGGCTTCGGGGGCTGGGCTGGCTACTTTTCTTTTGCCTATCTTCGGTCTGGGATTGGTTAGAGTGCCCGCTATCATCGCGGTATTGATGGCGGCGGTGTTTTATTTGACCTATAAAGCCCCGCAAAAAAAGGGAAGAGCTCCTAAAACTAAAAAATCATGACCCTTCCCAAAGTCGGGCTGGAACTTTCGGCCTGCTGCAACCCCCAACCGACTGGCGTGAGCCGTTATGCCCAACGGCTGACCGAAGCCCTCCTAGCGGAATCGGACTACTCCTTTAGAGCCCTGTACCGGGCTAGCCGCCTTAAAAAACGAAAATATCTAAGCGATTGGTTTCAGGGGCCTGTTCGCGGTTACCAGGGCCCCTTGGTTTGGGGCCGTTACGATTTGGTCCACGGCTTAGACGCCCAAGTCCCTGGATGGAACCACCCAAGGATGATCGCTACCTTCCATGACTTAGCCCCTCTGCTGATCACCGAAGAGAGGGTGTCTTCAACGGGATTTATCCAAAAAAAAACCGCCCAATATTGGGAAACCCTGCGACGGGCGGCGCACTTGATCACCGTCTCCGAGACCACCAAACGCGACCTAGTCCGGCTGTTTAATTTAGACAGCGAACGTATCACCGCCATTCCTTTAGGCTTAGAAGAACGGCTCCTCCTGCCCGACCCCAATCGAGACGAAATTTTGGCCCAGAAGGGTTTAACTCCTAAAAAATACCTCTTTTTTTTAGGCAGTTTGGCTAACCGCAAAAACCTCAAACGAATGCTTGCAGCCTTTGCCCGCTCAAAGGCTCAGGAAAGTTTGGATCTGGTGTTAGCCGGGGAAGTATCTTGGGGGGCAGGGGGGTTGGGCCAGTGGGTTGAAGAACTCGGGCTAAAAAAGCAGGTGTATATTCTGGACTATCTGCCCGAAAACCAACTCCCCGCCCTGTACCAAGGGGCGGCAGGATTTTTATTCGCCACCTTATACGAAGGTTTCGGCCTGCCCATTTTAGAAGCCATGGCCGCCCGTACCCCAATCTTAGTGGGCAACCAAGGGGCCGCGCCCGAAACTGCCGGAGGTTTTGCCGCCCTTTGTGACCCTTACCAAGTCGAAAGCATCACTCAAGGCATAGACCAACTTTTAACCTTCGGCGAAACCCACCTAACCCAAGCCCAAGCCCATGCCCAAGCCTTCACCTGGATTAAAAATGCCAACACAACCTTGGCCTTGTATGAAAAACTCCTAAAAATTCCACCCTTGGGGCCCTGCCTGCCCGCAGGAACGGTTGACGATTTAGGCTAAAAACTGAGAAGATAACCCCTTAGCCCAATTTACTGTCTTAAACCTTTTTTGCTTTTTCCATGGAAAACCTCAACGTCGCTGTAGAAGACCTGGGTAACCTAAAACGCAGGCTTACTGTAACCGTGCCCCAATCTGAGGTCAATGCGGCCTACGACAAGGTTTACAACAACCTTAAGGGTAGAGTCCGGGTTAACGGATTCAGAAAGGGCAAGATGCCCCAGGCGCTTTTAGAAAAGCGGTTTTCCCAGTATATGAAAGAAGAGGCCATGGAAACGCTGGTGCCGCGCTATTTTCAACAAGCGGTCGAGCAAGAAGCCCTCAACCCGGCACTCCAACCGGAGTTTTCCAACTTAGAAGTGGAAAAGACCAAACCCTTTGTATTTACTGCAACCGTTGAGGTTTGGCCGAACTTTGACCTGCCCAAAGCAGCAAGCTTTAGCCTAGAAAAGGTTGAGCCGAAAGTTGAAGATTCGGAAAAGGAACAACTCAAAAGAAGTTATCTAGTTCGCCAAGCCCAATTTACCCCCAAAGAGGGTGCAGCCGCCTTGGGCGATTCGGTTAAAATTGACTTTTCAGGTAAAACCGAAGACGGCGAGGAGGTTAATGAACAGGGGTTTGAAGTCTCCTTGGGCGACAATCAACTGCTCCCTGAATTCGAAGCCGCGCTGACCGGCATGAAAGCGGGAGATGAAAAGGAATTTGAGGCCCAATTACCAGCGGATCATCCAGAAAAACGCTTCCGTGGCCAAAAAGCGAGCTTTAAGGTCAAACTATTGGAAGTTCAAAATCGGGTTTTGCCCCAGATTGATGAGGCTTTTTTAAAGCAGTTTGGCGAAAAGGCCAAGACACCCGAAGCCTTTGAGCAAATGATCGAAAACGAACTGAAGGCAACCAAGGTTCGCCAGCAAACCCAAGCCAACCGCGAAAAGTTACGCGAACAAATTGCCCAAAACCTCCAATTCCCCCTGCCTGAAGGTTTGATGGATTCAGAGGTGCAATTCCGGGTCCACCAGATTAAAGGTCAGGCAGACCATGCTGAAAAATCCGAAGACGAACTAAAAACCTTGGCAGAGCAAGACGCGCAAAACTTTTTGCGGACCAACCGGTTTGTTCATCTTTATATGAAAGAAACCGGGCTTACCCCTAAAGACGACGAAGTTTGGCGAAGGTTTGTCCTGCAATGTCAGATGATGGGCCAAAATCCGGGCGAATTGGTTCGCACCGAACATGGTCGCCAGTTTTACAATGACCTTTTCCAAATGATGGCTGAAGAGGCTGTATTGGACCACATTGCCAGCGAGATCCTTAAATGAGCATCCCTTACGTTATCGAGCAAACCAACCGCGGCGAACGCACCTACGACATCTATTCGAGGCTGCTCAAAGACCGAATCATCTTTATGGGTGACGAGATCAATAGCTACACCGCCAACGTGGTCATCGCCCAGTTGTTGTTTTTAGAGGCCGACAAACCTGACCAGGATATCAACCTTTATATAAACAGCTACGGGGGCTCGGTTAATGCGGGTCTGGCTATATACGACACCATCCAGTACATTCGTCCGGCGGTGCAAACCATCTGTATCGGGCAAGCGCGAAATATTGCGGCATTGCTGCTTTCGGCTGGGGCAAAAGGAAAGAGAATTGCATTACCTAATGCTACGATCCTATTGCGCCAACCAATCGGTGGAATCGGGGGACAGGCTACAGACATTGAGATCCAAACCAAGGAAAATGTCCGTGTCAAAAACCGGGTTAATGGGATTTTGGCCGAACACACCGGTCAAGAGATTAAAAAAATCGCGCAAGACACCGAACGAGACCTGTTCTTGAGCGCCTCCGAAGCGGTCAGCTATGGCTTGATCGATGTAATGATGGATAAAAGAACCGAAAAATAAGGGACCCCAATGGCCAAGGAAACAACCCTGCGCTGCTCCTTTTGTGGCAAATCTCAAGTCGAAGTCGAAAAGATCATCGCCGGACCGGCGGTGTATATTTGCGATGAATGTATTGAGCTTTGCAACGACATTATTGAAGAGGAGCGGGCCAAGGAAAAACCATCTGAAACGAACACAGATCTGCTTAAACCTAAACAGATCAAGGCCGTACTCGACGAATATGTGATCGGGCAGAGTGAGGCCAAAAAAACCTTGTCTGTCGCCGTTTATAATCACTATAAAAAAATCTACAACCCCCCCAAAGCGGGCGAGGTCGAGCTTTCTAAGTCCAACGTTCTGCTGATCGGCCCCACAGGCACCGGCAAAACCTTGCTGGCTCAGACCTTGGCCCGGATCTTAAAGGTGCCCTTCGCCATGGCAGACGCCACCACCCTGACCGAAGCCGGCTATGTGGGCGAAGATGTGGAAAACATCATCTTAAAGCTTTTGCAGTCGGCAGAATACGATATCGAACAGGCTCAACGCGGAATCGTTTATATCGACGAAATCGACAAGATCACCCGCAAGTCGGAAAACGTTTCCATTACTCGCGACGTTTCTGGGGAAGGGGTGCAGCAAGCGCTCCTGAAAATCATCGAAGGCACCGTCGCCAACATTCCACCCCAAGGGGGCCGCAAGCACCCACAGCAAGAGTTTTTGCAGGTGGATACCAGCAACATCCTGTTTATCTGCGGGGGCGCTTTTGTTGGGCTTGAGGGGCTGATTAGTGAGCGGGTCGGCAAAAAATCCATGGGTTTTGGCGCCAAACTAACCCAGCAAAACGACCAAACCGCGGGAGACCTTTTCAAAGAGGTCGAAACCGAAGACCTACTTAAATACGGACTTATCCCCGAATTTGTGGGCCGTCTGCCCGTGGTGACAACCCTAGAGGAGTTGTCCGAAGAAGACTTAGTGCGGATTATGAAGGAGCCTAAAAACGCCCTGGTTCGCCAGTATGCCAGCCTAATGGCTATGGATGGGGTGAAGGTGACCTTCCGCGACGACGCGGTTGCGGCCATTGCCAAGTTGGCGATTGCCCGCAAAACTGGCGCTCGGGGCCTTAGAGCTATTATGGAGGGTTGTATGCTCGACCTTATGTACGAATCGCCGTCCAATCCTAGCCTAGAAGAAATTATTATCGATAAAGACGTCATCGAGGGCCGTCGCCAGCCACTATTGGCTTTAAGTCCTGACACCGCTGAAAAGGCCAGCTAGATTTCAGTAAAACAGCCCGCCTAGCCTCCATAGGGCGAACGGGCTTTGTCCCCACTCCGCCCAAAAAGCCACCAAACCGACCCACCCTTCCCAGCCAAACTGATTTAAATAAAAAATGGATAGACCATAAAAACCGCTTGACGACAAAGTCCGGCAAGTTTAATTTAACGGTTTGCTGGGGGCGCTTAGCTCAGCTGGTAGAGCAACGGCCTTACAAGCCGTGGGTCACAAGTTCGATCCTTGTAGCGCCCACCAGAAAACCCAACCAATCGGTCGGGTGTCAAAAAATTGGGGTTGTAGTTAAGTTGGTTATAACGCTAGCCTGTCACGCTAGAGGCCGCGGGTTCGAGTCCCGTCAACCCCGCCATTCATTTCAGATACTTACCCATTCTGGTGTCCTCATAGGTGTCCAAGAACTCCCAAGCCAATCCTTCGCGAACCTAGATTCTGGTACCAACTTCAAGCTCCCTTCCAGATTCGACCAGAGTCTTGCGGATCAGAAATAGTAGGGTATCCCTTTCCCTCAAATTGATGGCGTCGAATCGAGTATTCAGGTACTTGTACAAGCCTTCCACCGTAACCGGCCCCTTGAGTGTGGTGATCTCTCTAGCCAGTACTTCGACCTCATCTTCCTCTTCAAGTTGGCAGGGCAAGAAATTTTCAACGACGGCAAGGTGCCCATCGATTAGCTCAATTACCTTGATTTCGTAGGTCTTGAAGTTGATGCGGTCATAAAATGGTCGGTCCAAGGAGAATTGGCCCTTTTTTTCGTCCCATCGCTTTTGAAATACCACATCCCCGGTGACTTGTACCTCCTGCCGCGCCTGCTTGAATAGTTCATAAACCATAGCATTGTACTGGGCGATTTGATCGATCATTTCAAGCATGCAACCTTCGGTTGCTAAATTCTCCCTTAGTTCTTCGGCCCACTGGTACTCACGAACCTTGGCCTTCTTGGCCAAAGCCACGGAGTGCTGGGTTAATAGTTTGGGCAAGGATATCTCCTGCCCGCTGAATTGGCTCAGGAACTCCCAGGCAGTCTGCCGTGCATGTGCAAAACCGGCAGCCTGCCCGTAGAATTTTTCGACAACCCATTCTGAGAACACTCCGAAGTCAATCTCGATGTCTTCATCGCTTTCAGCCTGCTGAACTTTTAAGAACACCTCTTCCAGGCGGGTTGCCTTTTGTCGGAGCATCTCCTGAATTAGCTTGGCCTTTTCTTCCTTTTTATCCATCGAATCTTGCTTGGGTTCTTCGGGTATGTAGCGATACAGCTCATGCTCAAATTTCCAATACTCACCCTCCCCAACACCTCGAATATCTTCAAGTTCTCTAGCCAATGCATTTAGAAGCCAGTCCTTACTGGAAAAAGACTCCGGCTGAATGGAATCCAACAGGTCAGGGGAAATTGTTAGGGGGTCGGGGACGACCCTAAAAAGGCGTCGATTACCTTCTGTGGGTAAGGGACCTATTTTTTCTAGGAGGGGCTTGATTCGATTATATTTTGCGTTTAGGTCGCCAGATTTCCAGCGACTTACTTTGCCTGGATCAACATCGCATAGGCGAGCTATATCGGATGCTGACATTGATTTGAGGGCATGCAAGACCGCATCTTTGGTACGTTCGTATGTTTTTTGAGTCATCGTAAAAAGGCCCGGAAAGCTGGCGCCCTCCGAGCCGCTGAAGGTTAGTTGCCCGAATTCTGGTTGTTCGCAGCAGCAGCTTGTGCCCGAGCAGGGAAGCTGCCCTTGGAAGTTTTTCCCCCGTTGGCTTTTGCGTTGGTGCCTTGAATTCTGGCCGCAGCCTTGGGGGTCATCGGAGTGTTACCTTTTTTACCCATGTCTATACCTTGGTAGTGGGTTAAGCGGGCCGAGAGGAATTCTCAACCACACCCAAAGAATATGATCATAGGCTACTATAAATTATACAAATTTGCTACAATAAACTACACAAACCTACAAATCTACCCAGATTTCCAGGCTACATTTTTCAACTCCTCCTCAGTCACCAGATTATACCGCTTGAAGGTGCTCATGGTCGTATGGCCTGAGATCGCCATGATAGTGAAGTAGTCGTTACCCGCTAATCTGAGGTTGTTCACCCCGCAGTGCCGGAGGTCGCGGAACACTCCCCGTCGGGCCGCGACTACCTACGCCAACCGCAACCTGATGAATCAAGGGATGAGTACCTTTTTAATAGCCAACGAATTTATGCCCATCATCCGGGCAGTAATGACCGCCATTGCCATCGGGCTATTTCCAGTCTTTTGTTTGCTCCTGCCCACCCCGGCCTTTTCCAAGGCGCTATCTACGATGGTGGGCTTTTTTGTGTTTCTGGCCGCTTGGGGGGTGATCGACTGCATGATCCACAGTTACGCAGTGACCATGGGAATCAGGTATTTTGAGCAGGTGGCGATGAACCACACCGGCTACGCGGGTATGATGCTTACCCCTGATGCAGCGGGCAAGGCGCTGGGTGTCTTTGGGGTGATGCGAACCGCCTCGATCACGCTGGCCACCTTTGTAGCCGGGGTGATTGGCTTCTCGTCGGGGGCGGTGATGTCGGGCCTGATGGGCCAAGCAATGGCCCCGATTCACCAGGGGGCCAACCAAGCAGCCAACCTCAATACGACCGAAGGGATGGGCAAGGCCCAAGGGGAATTGGAGCAAGCCTGGACCAGTACGACCGTTGCTAACCATGGGCTACACCTAGACGAACGGGTGATGGGCAACTACGCCAACCGGACCGAAGGCCAGGCGTCAGGCCTGGATAAGTCCCAACATATGGGCGCGACCGTCGAGCAGGCTCAAGAAAACGCGCAAATCCAGCGCGAGACCCATGCCGCCGAGAAGAGGGCGGCAGAGAGCAACGGCGCTACCCTGCCCGGAGCCAAGGCCGATCTGGCAGACCACAACCTAGACCAGAATATTAAAACCCTCGATGGTGCAGAGAAGGAAGCGGCCAAACATGGTTACCAAAACGCGGCGGCCGCCAACGCCAGCTTGGCCACAGACGAAAAGGCCGAGGCCTTGTTACGGCAGAAAGAAGAAGAAAAGTTGGCCAGCCGTTTGGGCGTGGGCGACCGGGCCGAACTCAATGTAGGCAACCAGCTACACGAGAAGGAAAAGGCCTTTGGTGGACGCCAAGCAGACCATAAAATGGCGGCGATGTTGGGTTTGGGCAGCCAAGCCCAGCTTTCCGAGTGGCGCAGTCAAGGCGGGGTGCTTGATCAAAAGATGGCCGAGAACCTGCAAAAGAATCAAGGCATGGATTGGGCAAGTGCCGGCATGGCCCTTTCGGATGTTAAGCTGGACGAGGCGGGAAAAATGCACACCGCCCATGTTCACGATCAGGTCAATAAGGACAATCTGGGCCACTACCGAGAACTCTCCTACAACAACGCCAGAGCTGCTGGTCGAAGCGTAGAAGAAGCCAAAGCCCAGGAGGAGTTTATCCAACCGGGAATGGTGGTGGACGCGCAGATCGGCGCGGACGGGCAAGGGAACTGGGACGCCAACCGCTCCTTCAAAGCCCACGACACCTTTGCCGCCAGCGAAACCACCTCCACAAAACATATCGACCAAAACCTCAACGAGCGAACCAACAAAACCGTCATCGAGGACGGCGTCCACGCGGACCTTTACCAAGCCGCGCTCCGGGGCGACGACAAAGCCCTTCGCCAAGTGGCCAGCGCTCTTTGGGACGGGGACCAGATCGACCGGGGGGCTTTGACGGCGGTGACCAACAACATGGTGGACCAGATCGAAAAGAGCTACAATATGGGGCAAGGGTCGAGCAAGGCTGTTGGCGGAAGCGTTTATGGTCAAGCGGAAGCTAGCTTAGGATTTGAGGTATTTAAAACTGGCGGAACCGCAACCGCTGGGGCCAGAGCCCACGCTAGTTATGACCGCACCGCTACCGACCATAACGATGTATTGAGGAACCAGATTCAAGCCAAAGCGGCCGAGTTGGCCGAGAAATACCCCAACAAAACCGAATTCAATGAGAAGTTCGCCGACTGGGCCAAGGGAACCGCCCAGCACTATCAGGAGAGGGGGATTGAACGGGGAGGACAAAACGGATATGAAAATTTGAAACAGGATCTCAGGGAAAGCAGGGACGACCTTGATCTTGGTGCGAAAGAGCGAGTTCAGGAAAGATTGGAGCCTGGATCAAACTCGGACAGCTATCCCGGAAACACCCCTACGAATCAACTCATCCGAGCGCTTAGAGACAAGGACTAGGGCTTGCCGGGCCGAATTTCGTTGCGCCCATCGTAGATGCCGCGATGGGTGACCCATATCTTACGGGCGAACCAAGCCACGGCCAAAGCGATGGGCCATAAAACTACCCAGAATAGGGGCTTTGCCTCCTTTGAATCTGTCATCAGGTCTAGGCTTAAAAACACCACAAAAGACGCCAGCGCGTAAAAACTCCCCACCAAAATCTTCAGGCCAATGTAGTTCACCCCCAGAGCCGTGTTCACGTCGTAGCCCGCTGCGGCCGCGAGCTCCAACAGGTTCTTGCGGGTCTTCTCCGGCCAGTCTCCTTCGCGCCGGGACCGCTCCAGCTCCTCGATCAACTCTTCTTTGCTCATCCCCTCGAACCGCCGCCGCTCAAGCTCTGCTTGCAACGCTTCGGTCGTCAACTGGTCGATCGATCCATTCATCTTTGCCTCCAGAATTTCAGTTTTCGCCGTTAGCCTATCCTCAATCAACTCCTCCTTAGACATCCCCTCGAACCGCCGCTGCTCCATCTCCTCGGAAAGGACCGCAATCATTCCGATTTTGCCGAGCGTTCCCAAACCGTGGTTTTGGCGATGCAGTTGGTGCTGGTGGTTCATCGTCGTACTCTGCTGGAACGGGTCATCGAGCATCCAGGCATTGCCCGGCTGGTCCCGATCGAAGCCATAGTACCGATCGAATAAAGTTTTTTCATTGTCGTCCACTTTGATCTTCCTAAATTTCATTTTCCGCCGTCAGCCTACCGCAAATCAGGCGGTTAATCAACTTTTTTTGCTTTATGCCGTCTTGACCGGCGCGATTTGCGGCAGCTCGCCCATTTCCTGCCGGGCCTTGCGGAAGTCGTAGTCGGCCTGGAGGTTGTGCCAAAAGGCGGGGCTTTGGCCGAACAGCAGCCCCAAACGAATGGAGGTGTCCGGGGTTATCGACCGCTTGCTCTTGGTGATCCGGTCCAGCCTGGGGGCGGGAATCCCCATCAGCTTGGCGGCCCGGTACACCGTCAAATGCAGCTCGTCCAGGATATCCTTGACCTGCTCTCCGGGGTGCGTAAGCTCGATGAAATCCGTCATGGTCCCTTTAGTGGTAGTCGGTTAAGGCCACATCGTAAGCATGGCCGCCCTCGAAACGAAAGACGAGGCGAAACTGGCGGTTGACGCGAATGGAATGAAAACCCTTCAAGTCGCCCGATAGGGCCTCCAAGTGGTTGGAGGGCGGCATGCGCAGGTCTTCGATCACAACGGCTCGATGCAGCCACATGAGCCGCACCAGAGCCTTTTTTTGCAGATCCTTCGCGAACCCCTTGACGGGACGCCCGTCGAAGAGCCTCTCCGTTTCCTTGGTCTTGAAGCTTTGGATCATTCCCGTCCCTGATGATTTCAAAAACAACATATCTCAAAACGTTCATATTGTAAAGCGAAATCAACGGACCGACATGCGGTGGTGTTGGCGGCCACGTTTCAACCGCCTACAACCGCATGGCTAACGAACGCAACTTTTTTTGCTTTATGCCGTCTTGACTGGCGCGATTTGCGGCAGCTCGCCCATTTCCTGCCGGGCCTTGCGGAATTAGATTTTTACCGTGCAGTGGTCTTATCTCGATGCGCCCGTCCAACGACGAGAGCCCCGATAAAAGGTTGCGCATTTGGGTTTCTTGTTGATATCTTTTCACTGTGACCGCTGGTTTTGTAGGGTTTTGTTTCGTTAACACCAACCTAACGAAACGGGGGTCACCTTTCAAACTTCAACTAATCTTTAGGACATAATCCCGCTCAGACTCCCAGACAAATCCCAAAACTAGGGCTGATTATAAGCCCCTTGCAAAAGCATATCCTCTATTGATATACTAAGGCCAATGAAACAACCTGATCCAGCGCTTGAATATCTCTTGGACCTAGACGGGGAGGCTTTTGCGGTTTCAGAGCGATATTTTGTTAGTATTAAGGCGCAGCGGGTAAAGGCCAAGCCGGAGATTCCCCATGGCGTTAAATACGCGATCAACCTGTTTGATAAGGACAAAAACCGGATCATCGGTTTAGACAACGCTCATGGGTACAAAGAGTACCGGCGTATGGAATGGGATCATGTACATAAAAAAGAACGGGTGCTGGCCTATCAGTTCGAATCGGCCGGGAAGCTGTTGGAAGACTTCTGGGACTTAGTAAATCAATTTTTGGAGGCAACCTCATGAAAAGCAAAACCTTGACCATCGGGATTTTATCTCTGGCCGAATATCAAGCCAGGACGATCAAAATCGCGAAGGGCCAGTACAAACCTAGCCAGAGGGAGCCCAAAGTCTTTTTTCCCTCGATCAAGGCGGTTTCGCAGCTTCTGAGCGAGGAAAACCAGGATTTGCTAAGGGTGATCGTGGACACGCACCCCGAATCGGTCACTGATTTGGCTAGGACCACAGGCCGCGCCCAGTCGAATTTGACCCGGACCCTCAAGAAGCTTTCTAACTACGGTATTGTTTCCTTTGAGCCTCATCAAAGCAAGCGCAAGCCTATCGTGAAATATACCGATTTTGACCTGCGGTTTGGACTGCGTCCGTAGGCTTAAGACTTGGGTTTTGGGTAACAATATAGTAACAAAAAAGGCGTAATTGGGCGGTTTTTGGCGTATTCTGCTTACGTCGGCTAGATTCCTCATTTTCGGCGGTTTAGGTTTCTCACCTACGGCGGCCTACTCCCCCAACCCGAAGTCTTGGTCTTCGCTTAGGTCGGGTTGGTGGTCTAGGCCGGTGGGTTCAGGCTCGTAGGCGAAGAGGGCTTTTAGGGATTGATCGGAGGCGAAACGATCCATTTTCACCTTATTGGCCCTATTGGCCCTACCGCTATGCGGCCAAGCAGAAACGCAATTTTCAGTCGGTACCGCTCCTCTGAATCTGGTTAGTGGAAGAAGTCTAACCATTGAATACCGCTATACACCAGAGATATCCATCGGCCTGGATTCGGCGGGTTGGCGCACCAATTTTACTGGCTCTGAATTTCATATCTCCGGCATCAAACCCTTCGCGCGATACTACGCCGATTCAAACGGCAACGCTTGGTTTGGAGGGGCTGGTTTAGCCGCGTTCAAGTGGGACTACACCACAACGACCTGGGAATATTCTGCCTACCGCAATTTTTCGATCAGATATTTCATATGCATTCCTCTTATTTAATCCGGTTCCACCCCAGGAAAAAGCGCCTTCAGCTTCGGAACCATGGAAAAGTGCTGGTCCAGGGTTAAAAGGGTGACCTGATGGCGTTGGCAAAGGGTGGCAATCAGCAAGTCCATGGCAGGAAGGGTTAGGCCTTTTTGGCGCAAAGTAACGTCTAACGAACCTGCCGCCGCCCAGTCTTCTTCGGCAAAGGGCAAAAAGTGAAGCGCCTCAAATAAGGGCAAAACGGTCTTTTGCTCCTTTGGCCTTAAGCCCCGCCGAATCTCAAAAACCACTGGTCCACAGATGGCTACCCGGTCATCGGCAAGAAGTTCCTGCACCCGTTTGGAAAGAGCTTCTGAACTACCCCGGAAGGCCCCAATCCAAGCGGAAGTATCCAAAAGCACCCATTCTTTACCGCTAGCCATGAAACTTCCCCATCTCTTCAAATGACTGATCCCGCTCCTGGTCGGCCACTTGCGCTGCTGCCAACGCTTTTCCATCGACCGGGATTTTACCCACTAGCCCAGCCAACTGATGCAGCTTAGCCCGCCGAATCTGTTCCTTAACGGCCAGGGTCACCGCCGCCGTTTTGGTCCGGGCTCCGGTTAAATTCAAGAGTTCACTAAGCATTCCCTCGTCGAGGGTGACATTGGTGCGCATAATTGGCTTTGGATTTAGGTTGTTTTTTAGGTGAAATATAGCACTAAAATAAACACAATACAAGCACAAAAAAACCAAAATAATCTGGCAGAGTTTCTGGTTACATTAGGCAAAAATCACCAGCCAGCCTCTTAGGTGTGACTGCTAAACAATACCGAATTATAAAAAGAGGAAGGCAACTTCTAATTTGAATTACTCCCCCAACCCAAAGTCTTGGTCTTCGTTTAGGTCGGGTTGGTGGTCTAGGTTGGTGGATGCAGGTTCGTAACCTTAAAGTCCCATGTCTTCTTTGCGATACCCCTGCCGCTCCATCCACTCCAGCACCGCCCGCTCGATCATCTCCGACTCGTCTTTAAACCTCCAATTGATCAGTGGCAAATCTGTGCAGGATGGACTTGATCAGGGTTTGGTAAGGAATGCCTGCCTTGGCCGCCTTGAGTTGAATCGCTTCTAGGTCGGAGTCCGGCACCCGAATACTTAAGGGATGGGCTTTTTTGAGCGATTGATCCACGATCATCCGCCCTTTAAGTCTGCCAAGCGCCTTTGGCGAGGCCTCAGTCCGGTCTGCCGAAATGTCTTCCATCCAGGCAGCTTCAAGGTCATCCAAGGGTTTGGGGCGATCTTTCATAGGAACCTCCTTTTGAGTTTGCGGTCTGGCCAAGCGGTAATCAAAAAAATCTCATCTTCAGAAACCTGATCCTTTTGACGGGTATTGCAACGAGGCCTTTTCGGCAGAATCACCGGTCATCAAAGAGCCCCATCTTTCGAGTGAATCTGCGGTAAAATACCCTCCCTTTCTACTAGGCCCAAACTTATATACCAAAGAAGTTAGTATTGATCCCGAACCGTTAGACATGGTGATTTTGAAACCTTCTTGAGTGGAGCAACATGACCCGAAGAAAAAGTCCAACAGCCTCATAATAAGTTGGACTTTCGACACACCAGCTCAATCAAAGACAACATAGGCAACGCCCTCTTGATCGGCGTCTTCCTCAATCTCAACTATAAGCTTGGGTGTTTTTTTAGGGGGGGCGTGCTCCCCCCACAAACAAAAGCCATTAAAAGTTCAGGGACACAAAAACGACGGGGCCATGTTTGACCTCTGTTCGCTCGTAGGCGAATTTGTAGTCTTCTGAATCGGCGGGCTGATCCAGGTCGGTTGGTTTGTTGGAAGAACCAACCAGCGCGTAATCATAGCGGTAGCTTAGCTTGACCAGCCCTCCGGCACCCCCCAAGGACTCCCACCGCTTGTACCATATCCAGCCACCTTCAAGTTGCACTCCCCCAACGAAAGTGGACTCACCTGTGGGAGTGACACCTCCGCTAACGATTAAATCTGGAGCGAATTTTGCGGTAGACATTCCGACTCGAGCTTCCCCGTCAACAAACCAGTCATCAATGGTAGTCTCATACTTAACCAAGTAGTCTTTGCGGCTATAGCCATAGTGCAGCATCCAAGATTCGACCTCAACGTCTCCAATACCCTGGCCATAAAACTCGTAGGCGGTTGAGCCTTGTGGTACCCGATAAATGTAAACGGGTTGATAAAAATTATATTTTTGCCTCAGCAAACCAAAGTGATGTCGCTCGAAAGTCAATAGGCTTAGCTTCTGCTCATTGTACTTAAAATCGAAATTTTTAGATGCCGCTTGTCCAGATAGGTCTTCGAAAAAAACCGCTGAATTGCTGGTTTCCGTTGAAAACTGAACATCAAAATCGAAAAATAACTGTTCTTTAGCCAATTTTGTTTTGACTTGGTTAATTTTTTTCTGGGAATTGGTGCCGCCATTTGAAAAGTCCTGTTTAATCGCCTGGGAAACAGCTTCGACTCCCAAATTATATCCGAACGCCTTTCCCTCGATGCTGGTGATTTTTAGAAGACTGTCAGAAAACTGATACTTCGGGTTATAGGGATTGGGGACTGCGGAAACATATACCGTGTTTCCTTGGGCGTTGGTGGTCGCTTCCTTAGGAGCGCCAACTTTGAAATCCCACGTCACTTGTTGCAAACCTGCCCCGAAGTTAAACTCCCATTCTTTTTTGTGTTCTCTAAAATCAGCTATCGGTTCGGTCAGTTGGGGGGCCAAAGCCGTTTCTAATTGGTCCACGGTTTTTAAAACCACAAATTTTCGTTTCGACTGATTTTTGTCCGCAAGGTAGGTCAAAAAGGCTCTCCCACCAGAGGAAGTTGCCCCTTTCATTTCCCATCCTGCATTACGCACCTTGGAACCATCCAAAACAAATTGACGGTTAATCTTACCATCAAGCGTCTGCACCGTAACCAAAATCCCTTTGTTAAAGGGGTTTCGGTAGAAATAATGGAGGCTCCAAAGTTCGTTTTTCTTTATAAAAACGGTGTTTTCTTGACCACTTTCCTTTTCATCAACTCTTACATCTACAATGCTCCCCCTTTCTGGAGAGAAAAACCGGTGGTAAAAAGACCGATCCGAAGGATCGTGATAGAAAAAGTGAGGTGCTTCGTTTTCGTCCCAGACAAGATTTTTTTTATACCTTGAGGAATGTTTTTCTCCGGTTTGCGCCTTTCCCCTATAAACCAGCCCCATTTCGCCGTCGAACAGACCTTCAGCGCCTATAGAAATTCCACTTTGGGGGGCAGGAAAGGCGTTGGTATATTTCTTTTGATATTCTCCTTCATTAGTCTCGCGCCCGTCCACATAATGATAAAGCTTGGTGTCCGTATGGTAGTTTTTCCCATCGCTAAAAGTTCGCGAGTAAAGGACCTTGGAAAACCACTGATCCCCTTTGGAAACTCTGGATTCACTTATGGAGTAATCGGTGGTAGTATTAGAGCCCGAGGTATTGGACCAGCTTGCAAGTGGCCGATATTGGCAACGGCCTTGAATACATTCAGCCTGATGCAAGTTAGAATAGGTTGTTTTTGAATCACTATTATAATGGGCAGAAATAAACAGGGTATGCAATTCCCCCCTGGAATCCACCTGATGCACAAAGGTACGACCCGAGTAGGCACGATCAGGATTTGCTACTTCATTAACAAATTCAACCGAGTCGCGTACCGCGTAAACCTGTCCGCCAAACGCAGGGAAGAAACGGTCTTGTTTGTCGATAAAGATATCGTCAGGCTCCTGATCTGGAAGGCCTTGTAAGAGGATTTGCCCCTGCGTAGGAAGAGAGAGACAGGAAAAAAAAACAAAAAAGGCTAGGTATTTTTTGAGAAAGATCATAGAACCCCTTAAATTAAGTTGATGCCAGAAAAAATTGAACACTCGCCGTTGAGGGTAACTAGGAAGAAATACACTGTCAATGGAATGAAAAAAACTCTCTACTCCCCCAACCCGAAGTCTTGGTCTTCGCTTAGGTCGGGTTCTTGTCCTAATCCGGGGGTGGGGGATTCAGGTTGGTAGGCGAAGAGGTCTTTTAAGGATTGGTCAACGGTGAAGAGGTCGGCTAGGGGTTGGGGCTCCTGGTCCGGGGAATCTTCCAGATCATCCCTCCCCAAAGCATCCTGTTCCAGCCCCTCTTTCGCCAAAAACCCCTGATCCTTCCCCTCAATCCCCAAAGCATCCTGCTCCTCAACCTCTAAGGCATCCGTTTCCAGTCCCTCTTTTCCCAAAACCCCCCGATCCTTCTCGAAGTTTTCGTTCTCTTGGTCCGTAGCCCCCAAAGCGTCCTTCCCTTGGCCCCCCTGCTCCAAGGTTTCCTGGTCCAGCCCCTCTTTCCCCAAGGCCCCTTGCTCCTGGTCGTCCTTCTCCAAAGCTAAATTCTCGAGGTCAGCCGCTTTTTCTTCGGGGTGGGCGATATTCTGGGCGGGGTCTTGTTGGATTGGCTGTTCCTCTAGGGGGCCGACGTCCGGCATCTGCAAACCGGTCTCTATCCCTTCTGGGACTAGGTCTGCCTCCCGATTTTCGAGGTGGGTTGTATCCAAGTTGGAATCTAGCAGGCTTGTTGGTGCCTCAAAGAGGCCGACGTCCTCCACACCCAAACCAGCCTGTTCTTGGTCTGGCCTCAGGTACGCCTGTTCCTCTGCTTGCTCATGCGGCAGGCTATCGGGGAAGACCAGCCCGCTAATACCCCCAACGCCTCGCACCCTCGCGGCTCTAGGTTTGGCTAAATCCTCTCGCTCCATCCCCAAAGCTTCTGCTGGTCCCTCTGCCCCAAAGCCAGGGTGGGCAGGCTCTGGGCTGGTGGCGAGATTTAAGGTGGAAGCCTTGCCCCTGGAAAGCTCTAGCTGTTCAGTGACTAGGTCTAGGTGGTCGCTGTAGAGGTGGAAGTCCTGGCGGGCAGAGGCGAGGGCGGTGGTGAGGAGTGAACTGCGGTTGGCGGGGCCTTGTTTGCTGCTCAAGTAGAGCAGCACTTGGTCCGCTTCGGCCCCGGCTTGTTGGTAGGGGCTGCCGACGTAGGCGGGTTCCAGATGGGGGCATTTTTCGGGGTTAAAGCGGATCTTGCGGCCATCATCAAGGCGGATCACGGCCTTTTTGGGGTTCAAGGTTAGCAACTCCCCACTAGCCCCAGAGCGCACCCCTAAATCCCGGTCGCTAGCCATAAACCGGACCCGGTCCCCGGTTGCCAGTTCGATAACCTCCGCCCTCCAAAAATTCACCTTCCCTAGGTCGCGCAACAGGTTGATCTCTTTTCCCCCGGCCACTAACTTGTTGGTTTCAGGGCGCAAGGCCTCTACTTTTAGGGTCTCATGGGCCTTAAAGTCCCCAAAAGGTTGGTGGATTTGCACTAGGTCGCCCAGTTGGTACGCCTGGGTATTAAACCGCTCTAGGCCGGGCGGACGCAGCGGCTTTTGGAACGTCAGCGCAACCGCTGGGCCCAATTTACCTCGACTGCTTAGCTCCTGGCGAATCGCTTCGGTTAACAACTCGCGGTCCTCTGCGTTGGGAGTGAGGACCAAGGGGCGGGCGGGCGAATCCACCCAATCCCTGGCGAGGCGGGCAAGCAAAGCCTCGGGGATCAGGTCTGTTTTTATTTTACCCTCTTGATCGAGGTCGCGAAAGGCTTGGCGGATGCCGTCGGGATTACCCCCCAAAGCGAAGGCCTCCACTTGCCGTCGCCAGCGGGTTAGGTTCGCCGGAATCTGGCCCTCTAGGGCGCACAAGGTGACCCGCTCTGCCCCCGAATGGCTTAATAAATCCGCAAAAGGCCGCCCCGCCCCTACCGCCTGAAGCCTGTGGCCGTCGCCCACAAAAACCGCCCTGGACTGGGTTGCTTCGATTCGTTTAGTCAAGGCCTCCATGGTCCGGCTGTCTAGCAGCGTGGCCTCGTCCACCAGATAAACCGCACCCTTAGGCAAGCGGCCCAAGTCGCGGGCCAGGAAACCGGCGATGGTGCTGGCCTTAAGGCCGGTTTCTTGGGCGGTCTGCAAGGCGGCGTCACCAGATAAGGTCAGCGCCTCGATCTCCTTGGGGTTAAAGAGCCGGGCCAGAAAAAAGCGGCGCTTTAAGAGTTCCGCCGTTTTGCTAAAGGCCTCCCGCCGGTCGGCTCCCGCCTCGGCCTCTATAAAGGAGTAGAGGTCCTTAGATAACAACATTAAGCTCGCCGCCTCCCGCCTCGAACCTGCCAACTTCGCTTGATCCATCCAACGGTCAGCCGCTTGCGGACTTACCAAAGGTTCGCAAACCCCTCGCCCCGCTTCGACACGGGCTAAGGTCTGGCGTTCGAGTTGGTAGAGTTCGGGGGTGGTCAGGTTGGCCTGTTTCGGGTCGCCCCCGAAGTCGAGGAGCACCCCTCTGGTTTTAAGGACCGACAAGGCGTTCTCCAACTGCCGCTCCTCAAGGGGGCTGCCCTTGAGGCCGCGAGTGGTCCGAAAGAGTTGGTGTTTGGTAAAGGCGGACTCGGTGGCCGCGGTCAGACTCACCGCTTGCTCCAAAAGCGGCACCAACTCGGGGTCAAAGTTCAGGGGCCGAGGCCGGGGTTCGGGGAGGTCAAGCAACTGGCGCAAGCCAGGCTCGTCTAGGTGGGGGACTCGGGCGAGTTTCAAGTCTAAACTGCTGGTATTGTCCTGGCGCTGCTCGAAGTTTTCGGTCACCTGGGCGAGTTGGTCCGCATAGATTTGCAGATCCCCGGCGCTCCGCTCCCACAAACCGTAGAGATCCTTGGCGGTGAGCCTGGCTTGAGCGGGTGCATGAAGCAGCACCCGGTCTGGGCCTTGGACCCGGTGGGGCGCCAAAACCCAAGCCCTGGCTAGGTGGGGGAATTGAGGGGGTAGGGTGACGGGCTTGGACTCTCCTTCAGGGACCAGCTGCACCTCCCCTTCCGGCCCAAAGCCCACCAATTGGCCCACTTGCCCCGAAAACAGGCTGGAATTGTCATCTTTTTTGAGCAACTGCACCCGCTCGCCGATCGCAAAGGGCCGCTCTACCATCCGGGAGAAAGACAGCTTGCCTACCGCCTCAAAGAGGTCCACCTCCTGGCCACCGATCCAGATCCGGTTGGGGTGCGGGGATTCGCGCTTGGAGACGTTTAATTCCTGGCCTGGGTGAAACTCCCCAAAGGCCGTTCGCACCTGGACCAAATCCCCCGGCTCGTAGGATTTCGCCTCAAAGGGACGCTCTGGCCGCAACCCTTCCCAAACCGGAAGCAGTCGCTCGTCTTTGAGTAGCCCCGCCCCGGTAAGTGCCTCGCGGATAGTTTCGGTTAAAGCCAGCCGGTCTTGAAACAGCTTAGAGGCAACCTGCGCCTTGCCGCCCAAGCTTACCACCTCTTGGGCAATCCGCTGGGCCAACTGGCCTGGGTCCTCAAGCCCCACAAACCGGCCTTGCCGGTGGAGACTTAATAACACCTCGCGCATCCCTTGGGGGTCTTTGCCTTCAATATAGTTGGCTAAAGACTGGGCTTGCGGGTCGGCCTCGGGGTGGACCAGACGCATTGCTTGCCCCTGCTCCACCAGATCCAAAAACCCCCGCCCTGGCCCAAAGGGTTCGGGGTTGAGGTCGCTGCCGATCAGCAGCAGATTGGCCCGCAAATCTTGGGCGTGTTGGGCGATTGCGTGCAGAATGGCCGAATCCAACCGCTCTGCTCCGGTAACCGCCAAGGTGACCCCTCGCCACTGGTCCAGGTCGTGTGAGGCCAAAAAGGACCCAAAGACCTGGGTCTTGATTCCACAAGCCTCGCTTACCTCACTCGCCTCTTTGGCGGACCAAGTCAGGGCCACTAGGTTTTTGGGGCGGAAAAGGGCGGTTCCTCGGTTCAGGGCAAAGGCGGCCTGCCTTAGCAGCTGGTGGGTATGTTCTTGACCGCGAGAAACTAAGAGTTGGAGTTGGTCTGGGTGGGTGAGGACGTCCAAGGCGGCTTTTGCACAAACCGGCTGGTGGGGGTCGAGGTAATAGGCCGCCTCGCTTTGGGCCATTAAAGGCAGGCCGTCCCCCTGGCCCTGGGTGAAGATTTGTAAAAGCTCGTGTTCCTCACGGTAGGTTTCCCCAAGACAGAGGCTTTTTTGCTCCAGGTCCCCGGCCCCCCCGTGGTCCACCAAAAAGCCTACCTCCACCATTGCCGCCAGGGCGGATTCGATGGCTCCTTGTCCAGGGGGCTCTATCCCGAAACGTTCCATTTGCCGAAGTAGGTCCCGCCGACTGCCTAAGGACTCCCGCCCGCCCATTTGCTCTAAGGCGGCCTTGATTACCTTCAGCAGCTCGACCTTTGGCAGGGGGGCTTGAGGGAACGGGGGCAGAGGTTTTGGGCTAGGGGCAGAAACCTCGCGCTCGGGCAGGGACAAGCTGGTATCTTTGGTGGCAGGGCGCTCTAACCGCTCGACCAACCGGACTGCCTCGTCCGTATAGAGGTGGACCTGAGCAGCGCGGGAGGCCACTTCTAACAATCCTGCGGCGGTTAAATGCCGGTCGCTCGGAGCCCATAGGTGGAGTTCCTCTACTTGGGCAGGGAGTTGGTAGGGGAGGAGGCAGTAGGCGAGGTCCAAGTGCCCATAAAGCTTGGGGTCCATCCACAACTCCCGCCCGTCGTCTAACTGCACCTTTAGCTTGCCTAAGGCTTCGCCCTCCCCAAAGGCTTGAAGCTTTCCTTGCTCCCCGCCTTGAAGCCCCAAACTGGATTCGGCCCGGTTAAAGACCAAGCGGTCCCCCTCGCCCAACTGGATCTCTTGCTCCCTAAAAAATTGCAACCGGTCGAAGTGGTCCTTGATTCTCACCGGGATGCCGTCTAAAAGCAGGTCCTCCCCTTGATGGCCGGTGACCTGGTAGGTGGCCCCTTCGGTAAAGGGTCCAAACCCCTTTTGGATGCGGACTAGATCGCTTGGTTGGTAGGACTGGGGGTTTAGGAGTTGCTCTGGGCCCAGACGAAGGGGGCGGAGTTGGGGCACCCCTTGAAGCGGGCCTAGGGTCCCCGCCTCTTGCCTCGCCGCCTGGACCGCTTGATTGATCCCCGCTTGCTCTTCAGGCGAGAAGGCCAAGGCTTGGGATCTGCCTAAGTTTTGAACCAACTGGCTCAAGTCGGAATTAGCATGGAGGCACCCGGCCTCACTTAAGCCCCGGAAACCGCGCCGCACCCCGCCTTGGTCGGTGCCTTTTAGGAAGTTGGTTAGATGCTGGACTAACGGTTGGTCTTGGGCGGTCGCCAAACCCCCAAGCCGCAAGACCTCGCTTGGGTGTTGCTCGGCCAAGGCCCCAAAAAGTCCCCCTGGGCCCAATTCGTCGGCTCGGTCCCCAACTAGCAAAAGCCGAAGGTTTTGCTCCTCCGCTTGGGCGGTCAAAGCCTGCCATTCGTGCAAGGAGAGCCGCTGGGCGGCTTCGACCACCAGCACACAGCCTTGAGGCGGACGCTCGGTCCCGGCCAGCAGGCCAAAGCTGCTGTAAGAACGAAGCCCCGTTTGCTCCTCTAGGGCACTCCTAGCGGCGCGGGACTTGGCCAAGACCGCCAATTCTTGCGGCCTAAAGGGGCTCTCTTTGGTGAGTAGTTGGCCCGCCTCTTTAAGCCAAGAGCGGTGCAGCCTGCCGCCTAAGGATTCTAAAAAGATAAAGCGGTTTTTGCTGGATAGGAGTTCGCTAGCCGGTCCTTCCTGATCTGCCAAGAGGGGCAAGCACTGGCCTAACCCTTTTTTGATCCGGGCGGCCACTTCCCGCTCGCCCAGGTAGGTCTCGGTCCCTACCAGTTGGGAGCCGGATTCGGCTTTAAACTCTAAGAGGTGATTTTGGGCCTTTAGGGTTTCTAGGGCTAAGGTGAGGTAAACCCCGTCTAGTTGGCTCGGCTCGATCTGTTGGGCGCTGACCAAACTGCGGGCGTTGGCAAATAAAACCCGTTTGTCTAAGATCGGGCTTTTGCCCAGACGCAATGCTTGCAAGAGCACCTCTTGGACGGCGGGCGGGCTGCCTAGGGAATCTATTTGCAGTTCGCTCGCCTCGAAGACAGGCCGGGGGGCGGGTTGGGGCAAATCAAACTCGGGGAATTCGAGGCTTGAGGTCTTGGCCTGGCTTAGGCCCACCTGCTCGGCTAACAGCTTGGCGTTTTCGGTATAAACAACCGCCTCAAAGCGGGCGCGGGTCAAGGAGGTGTAGAAGGATTCGGCGCTGTTTAACTGCCGGTCGCTCGAATCGGCGTAGATCAAAACCGCATCACAGGTCCGCCCTTGGGACTTGTGGATCGTTGAGGCGTAGCCGTGATCCAGATACCGGTATTCTTCGGTCGGGATGGTGAGTAGTTCGCCTGCTACCTCCACTTTTAGGTTGGTCTCATCAAGGGCCTTGATCCGCCCGGTCATGCCGTTTTGCACCTGCAAGGCGCGGTCGTTTTTTAAAAAAACCACCAAGTCGCCGATAGCAAAATCTAAGGTTTCGGCCCGGTAAACCGACATCTTGGACTGGTGTTCTAACAAACTGATCTCGACCCCTTCGATCTCAATAGAGCGGGAAAGCGGGTTAAGCTTGGTTATTTTATGCTCGCGGCCTGCCTCTAAAGGGCCTAGCGGGCTGGATAAAACCACCACGTCGTTAAGCCGGTAGGCTTGGGCGTCAAACCGCTCAGCCGCTCGCAGCGGCACCGGGAACAAAACGCTCCGTAGATGGGCCTCGGCCTCGATCTCGCCCTTTTCGACCAGCCGCTTGCGGATCATCTGGTTGAGCGCCCCGCGGTCCTCGTTTTTAGCAGTAACCGCCAAGACCGATTCCTTAGCAAAACGCTCAACATAGTCGTCGGCCATCTTGGGCAGGAGGTTGTGACTCATCCAGGAGACCAACCCCTTATTGCGCCTCAACTCCCCAAAAGCCCGGTGGACCCCGCCCCGGTCCCGGCCTTCGACAAAGGCCTTAAACCCGGCAACAGCGGCAATCAGGTGGGGAGACTGTTGGCGGAAGACCTCGGACATCTTAACCTGGGAGGTCGCTTGGGTTTCTTGCAAATCAAGAAACATCCGCCCCGCCCCAATCGCCGATAGCTGCTTGCCATCGCCAACAAAGACCATCCTCGAATCGGTCGCCTCCGCCCGCTCCACCAAAGCGGCCAAGTGACGGCTCGAAACCATCGAGGCCTCGTCCACCACCATCAACGCTCGGCGGGGTAGTTTGCTTAAGGGAATCTTCAAAAAACTATCAATCGTCGAGGTAGGCACCTTCCCCGACTCCTCCAACTCCGCTGCCGCCCGCCCCGTAAAACCCAAGCCTCGGATGGGGACAAAGGTTTTTTTATCCTCCAAGATCTGTTTGAGTTTGGCGACGGCGGTGGTTTTGCCGGTGCCCGCGTCCCCTTGGATTAGGCCGTAGCGGTTGGGGGAAAGCAGCATCATCCGCACCGCGTCCTTCTGCCCTGGGGAGAGCCCACCCTCTACTAATGCCCTCTCTACCTCTTCAAATCGCGCCAACGGTCGGACCGCACCTACCCCTTTTTTGATCTGGCTTAAGGTTTGCCGCTCCAGCTCGTAGATCTCGCGGGTGGTCAGTAGGTTGAACTCGGGTACCTCATGCACCTCGGCTCGTGGGCGCTCTAACAATTCCCCGCGCTCGGTTAACTGCTCAACCGCCTTTTGCAAATCAGCGGCCACGTACCGCCCCCTAGATAAACCCATCGCCTGGGCCAACAACTCCTCATGGGTAAAGGTGGATTCAGATTCGCTTATATGGCGAGCTACCAACGAAACCAACTCGGTCGGGCTTAAATGCCGCCGGTCGCTCTTGGCCTCCTTGGCCTTTAAGGCCCCCTCCAGAATCTGGGTCCTAGAATACTGGGCCTCCCACTTGTCCCTAAGCTCCTTTAGGGTAGGCGGGTTGGCGTCTTTTTCCTTGCGGGTGTAGAGGGTGGCGATTTTGCGTAGTTCCCTTAGGCTCGCCCAAGGGTACCGGGGGCGCAGTTCGTCTAAAACGTTGTCCACGTCTTCCGTACGTTTCGAAAAGATATCGAGTGCCGCTTCCGGCACCCCGGCAATCTCCCATTTACCCTTTTCCAAATGCTCAATTTGATAACCCAATTCCTGGGCTCCCTTGGCCATCTCGGACTGGTAAAAGGAGTTGAGAAATCCCAAAAACCGAAAGGTGGTGTCGTTGACCCTAGAGCGCCAACCGTCTGGGGTTTGGGTGAGGTTCATCAATATGGTATGGGTGTGGAGCTGGGGGTCTAGGTCGCGGCTGGTAGCGTGCGTGCGGAGCATGGTCACTAGGTTGTCTGAACGCCTCCAGGTGGTGTGTTTGTTATGGGTATGGCGGTAAACGGTGAGGTTTCGCTCGTAATACTTGAGGACCGTTTTGATCGAGCGGAAGTGCAGGTCGGTCAACCGTTTGTCGCCACAATGCAGCGCCAAGATCGAGATTGATTTAGGCGGGGAGAAGGGAACGTCCTCGCCTGGCCTACGACTGCTGCTGGTGTGGGTCTGGCCGTCTTTGCCTTGGGTCTGGCGGGTTTTATAGGCGGCATCTGGCAACAGGCGGTTAAGCCCGCTATTTGCTTCGGCTTGGTGGGGTGGCCTGCCAATCACGTCAGCCGGGGTGCCCTCGGGGGCGTAAGCCATGTGCAAAAATCGGTATTCCTCCTTGGCCAGTTCGTTGATCTGGTTTTTTAGCTCCTCCGCGTCCTTGCCCTTGGTTGAAAAAAGCTGGGCCTGCAAGGCGCTACTTTTGAGCCCCAACTTATCCGCCCCCTTACCAAACCACTGGTTCCCTGGATGGGAGAGGGTTTGAGAATTAGAGAGGTCTTTGGTGAATTGGGTTAAAGCCTTCTCTTTATCAAACAGGTCGAAGTCCTCCAGTTGATCAAAGGGATCAACCTTAGCAAAGTAGTGGGCCAGTTGCAGCGAGTGGTCAAAGTCCTCGGGCAGGCCTCGCGGTTCTAATAGGACCGGTTCCTGGTCCATTTGCAGGCCAGGGGGCAATTCTTCAGGGAGTGGGGTCTCCTCGCTGGCCCATGGGGGGAGTTCTTCTAGCGGGGCGCTCTGAAACCCCTCTAGGGAGTCTTCGGCTTGCTGGTCAGGCGGCCATTGCTTGGGCAAAGGGGATTCCTCGCGGGCCCACGCAGGAGGCAAGTCCAGGTTGGGTTCCTCCCACTCGGGGGCAGGCAATCGGTTTATTAACTGCTCCATCCCTGAAAAGTGTGCCAGCTGCTCCACTAAATCCCGCTGGTGTTGATCAGAGAGTTTTTCCGCAAAGTCCAACAACTCCTCCACTGCCTGAGACTGGGCCGATAACCCCTGGTCTTTGACCTGCGCCCAAGTGGCGGCAGCAATAAAACGGGGGTGGTCTGGGGCTTGGCGGTAGATCTCTTCTAACGCTTGGGGTCCGTGGGTTTGGAGGAGTTCGTCCGGGTCGGTACCCTTGGGCAGAATCAAGGTTCGGCCTTCAAACCCATTTTCTAAGAGCAAACAGGCGGCTTTTAGAGCCGCCGTCTGTCCCGCTTGGTCGCCGTCAAAAAGTAGATCCACCTCGGCAGCCCCGGCCCAAGCCAGGGTCTCCAACTGGCCTTGACCAAAAGCAGTCCCACAAGCGGCCACTGCCTGTTTAAAGCCGTGTTCATGGAGCCTAGTGACGTCCAGATATCCTTCCACCACTAAGGCCCGCATATGATAGTTGATGGTGGGGGCGGCGTGGTTCAGGCCGTATAGCTGGCTCGATTTGTCGTATAGCTCGGTTGCTGGGGGATTTAGGTATTTAGGGACATTTTCGCTTAATATCCGCCCGGCAAAGCCGGTCAGTTGCCCCCATTGGTCGCGCAGGGGCAGGATCAGCCGGTCCCGGTAAAAGTCGTAGTGCCCACTCTTGCCGCCCTCTTTGACCAGCCCCGCCTGGACCTGTTCGGTCAGGCTAAAGCCTTTTTTGGTCAAATGATCTCTAAGCGCAGTCCATCCCTCACGGGCCCAACCGATCTCAAAGGTTTTGCTGGTCTCCGGGGTGATCTGGCGGCGTTCCAGATAACCCAAGACCGACGCCTGGGAACCGGCGCTGATAAGGTTGTGTTGATAGAACCGCAACGCCTCTTCGAGGCAATCACGCAGCCGGGCTTGGGTCTCGGTTTGGGGCGGTGGGGGGTCCAGGGGGCTGGCCCAGGGCGCTAGCGCCAACTTGGTCGGAGCCTCCTCCATAATCCCGGCCTGAAGCTGCACTTCCAGGCTAAAACCCTGGGCAGATAAGTGCTCCCGGAGCGCACCCAAATCCTCGTGGGCCATGCGTTCTTCGAAGGCGCGAGCCCGCTCTAGGCTGGTC
>Ga0208246_1000075_pt1 | contig 102498 bp, 73 predicted proteins | sample RifOxyD2_FD_184039 | JGI IMG/M metagenome (GOLD analysis project Ga0208246, IMG submission 184039) | Soil microbial communities from Rifle, Colorado - Rifle Oxygen_injection D2 (SPAdes) | ecosystem: Environmental > Terrestrial > Deep subsurface > Rock core/Sediment | place: Rifle, Colorado... | reverse complement strand
CAAATCTAACAATCTCATCCGGCGGTGTAGTAACCCACACATTACAGGATTCTGATTTTGACCTTGAAGTAAGTAATAACTTAATAATAGAAGACGGTGGCAGTATCAATGTGGATTACAAAGGATATGTTGGTGGTAGTGGTCCTGCATGGCCGCATGGTTCGATATATGAGCCGGTAGACATGGGGGCCGGCGGAGGTGCAAATGCACAATGTGCCGGAGCAACCGGAGGCGGGAAGATAAAAATAACAGCAAAAGACATGGTAGTAAATGGACAAATATCAGCCAGAGGCCAAAATGGGATATCATATCATTATTGGTCACCGCAATATACAAACGGTGCCGAAGGCGGAAGTATCTACATAAGAACGCAGGCATTATCCGGAAGTGGTAAGATACTTGCAGACGGTGGAGATTCGCCATATTACTCAGTATCCGGTGGAGCAGGAGGCAGAATAGCGATATATTATAAGACAAACAATCTTACAGGTAATATTACTGCAAACGGTGGCCGCGGATCCGGCGGTTTACCGACAGAAGCTTCTGCCGGGACAATATATACTAAGTCAGCCCAGCAATCCAACGGTTATTTAACACTAGATAACAATACCACCAATAACAGCTGGTATACTTTATTACCACAAGGTACATATACATTAGATAATATAATAATAAAGAACAAAGCAGAACTGAGAACAAATAACACTAACGAAATAACAACTACAAATTTAATCATAACCAATTATGGAACATTAACTAATAACGGAAATCTGACAATTACTAATTTGACATTAGAAAGTGGTGGTGTGTTATATCACAATGAGGGAAATCTATCAGTTAAAGGAACAATACCAAATAACGGTATATTACAAATTGGCAGCGGTGGAACATTTTATTTAAACACAGCATTATCAATAGATAACCTAACAATCTCATCCGGCGGAGTAGTAACCCACACATTACAGGATTCCGATTTTGACCTTGAAGTAAGTAATAACTTAATAATAGAAGACGGTGGCAGTATCAATGCGGATTATAAAGGATATCCCGGTGGTAATGGTCCAAGTTGGCCGCATGGTTCGATATACGAGCCGGTAGACATGGGAGCCGGCGGAGGTGCAAATGCACAATGTGCCGGAGCAACCGGCGGCGGGAAAATAAAAATAACAGCAAAAGACATGGTAGTAAATGGACAAATATCAACCAGAGGACAAAACGGGATATCATATCATTACTGGTCAGAACAATACACAACCGGTGCAGAAGGCGGTAGTATTTATATAAGAACGCAGGCATTATTCGGTAACGGGAAGATAATTTCCGATGGCGGCAATACACCATATTACAGCGTATCTGCCGGCCCTGGTGGTAGGATAGCAATATATTATGAGATAAACAATTTTACAGGCAATATTACTGGTAACGGAGGTCGTGGTACAGGTGGTTTGTCAAAAGATTCGGCAGCAGGAACAATATATATTAAATCAACACAACAATCTAATGGTAATTTAACGTTAGATAACAACAGTAGTAACAACTGTTCACCCACTTTATTACCACAAGGTACATATACATTAGATAATATAATAATGAAGAACAAAGCAGAACTAAGAATAAATAACACTAACAAAATAACAACTACAGACTTAACTATAACTAATAATGGTATATTAAGTAATAATGGCGATTTAACAATAACAAACTTAACATTGGAAAATGGCGGGATGCTTTACTATAACGAAGGTAGTTTGTTAATATTAGGAACACCTCAAATAGGTAATAAAGGAACGTTTTATTTGAACACTAAACTTACCACATCAAATCTAACAATCTCATCCGGCGGTGTAGTAACCCACACATTACAGGATTCTGATTTTGACCTTGAAGTAAGTAATAACTTAATAATAGAAGACGGTGGCAGTATCAATGTGGATTACAAAGGATACCCCGGTGGTAGTGGCCCAGCAGGGATATACGGTTCTATTTACGAACCTGCAGAACTGGGTAGCGGCGGTAATGCAAACGAACAATGTGCAGGAGCAAGCGGCGGTGGTAAGATAAAAATAATTGCGAATAACATAATAATTAATGGCCAGATAACTGCGAGAGGACAAAAAGGAATTAAATATAACTATTGGGGAGACAGGCACACCAGTGGTGGCCGAGGTGGCAGTATATACATAATAACAAAAACATTAAGCGGTAACGGAGAAATAAATGCCGATGGCGGTGATGCATCAGAATATTATTTAGCAAATGCCGGAGCAGGTGGTAGGATAGCCGTATATTATGAAACAACTTCATATACAGGTAGTATACAAGCAAAAGGCGGACAAGGATTAGCGAACGCCCCGGATGGAACCGTCATATATAAATCACTAACAACAGATTCACCGGTAGCGGTATCAGATTTAACTGAAACCTATACAAAAAATAATATCATAAATGAAACACTAAAAAAATAGAAATTGGTACTGCAAAACAATACTTTTGAAGGTAATACGATGATTGGAACACTTGCATTTAATTATTTTGACAAAATAGATATTAAAACAGGTGTATTTGCGGATAAAGGTATTTTTAAAAGCGAATTCATATTAACTGTTGGTAACGCATCTTATTTAAATCAATGTGATGGAATGTCTTATTTAAATGAAAAAGAAAGAAAAATATATTTGTATGGAAATGTTAAAGGTCCGATGTACGGAATAATAGAAGGAGTAATTCAAGAATCGGTAACCGGAAGTAATAATTACGATATATATTACGCCACATTATCAATAGTTCAAGCCGAAAATCAACAAATGATAGACAAAATAAAAATAGCTGGAAACATTACATATCAGATGGAAACAGAATATCCTAACACACAGTTATATTACCTTCAAAAAATGTTAGAAGGAAATTCAGTTGGGCATTATAACGGTAATTTATCTACAACATTAACATTACTAAGAGTAAACGATATAAATAATCCATATAACAACGAAGGATTTTCTATAATATCATTTAATTCAAATTTAGGAGCAGGTTCAATTTATACGACTGTAAAATACAATGTATTCCAAACAAAACTGGAAGGAGTAATAACAAAACCTATATACGGTCTTGCATCAGCAACAATAGATGAAAAAACAAAAAATCTTTCTTTATCTATAACACGGCTTGATTATGGTTTATCACCACAACCTGATTTAAGCGTAAAGCTTTTTAGTCCGGACAGAGCAAGTCCTGGACAAACTGTGTCATGCACTGTAGAAGTACGGAACGATGGATTGGGCGCTGCGGAAAATTATGCGGTACTTGTAGAATTACCGTCACAATGTAAATATCTTTCCGGTACAGAAGGATGTTATCTTCAAATACTTGGATTAGAAGATTGGGTAAATGAACAAGATCCATGGCCATTATTACGCTGGGATATGAAAATAATTCCCGCAAAATCAACAATAAAATTTAATTATCAAATAGTAATTAAAGGTGGTATATTTGCTGATACGACGTTAGGATGTTCTGCAGAATTATATAAAACACAGGAAGAATAAATATTGTTTATGAAATTACAGAAAAACATTTTAGTGTTGGTTTTATTTCTTAATAGTATGTATTTATATTCAGCGGAATTGTCTGAAAGCACAGAGACATATAAAATGATACTTACGCCCTATGCTACATATCCTGTAATGGTAGAAGAGTATATGCCGAAGGTAATTGTGGAAGGGATGTGGGGGACAGAACATGGGGAATTCGGAAAGAGCGAATGGGGAGAACAATTCTACGAACCTCAAAGTATGATAGTAGATTCAAAAGGGAATATATATATTCTTGATACTGTAAATAATAGAATACAGAAATTTGATAGTGAAGGTAAATATTTGCTTTCAATACCTGTTGAATCTTTTAAAGGTAAGACAAAATATTTTGAAGGAAAACCTATAGAAAACCCATATTTAAAAGAAAAATATTTAATATATCCCATTGAAGTATATGGTATTAACATTGTAATAGATTCGAATGACAATTTATATTACTATTTTGAAAGAAACAAAAAAGGCGAAGTCTGGCAGTTTAAGGATGATAAGTTTATAAAGAAATGGGAAGTAGAAGCAGGCAATTCTTTAATAGTAAAAAATGATCGTTTGTTCTTGAATATGGACAAATATTATCTTGATATAAATACAGAAGCAAAATACAAAGAAATACCAGACGACAAAAGCGAATACTCATTATATCTTTCGAGTTCTGAGAGTGGTTTGCCAGAAAGGATAATAAATATTAAGTCAAAATCAACAAATAAGATAACGAAAATTGATTTATCAAAGATCGAATATCCTATAAGGTATTATGGTTTTTTAACACCAAATGAAATTTATGTAGAAATTTATTCAGGTAAAGCAGAAAATGCTAAAAGTGAAATATTTGTTTTTAATTTGGAAGGTAAACTCATAAAAAAGTTAGAAGGAGTACCGATATATTATATAGATAAATATTATTTTTATGATGATATGATTAGTAATATACTAAAGGTAATAAAATATGTTCCAAAAGATAAATAACAATATCAAATATTGTATTATATTTTCAACTTTTTTGATTTCTATCAAAACATCTATTTGTGGCATTACAAGAGATGAAGTTATATCTAGAACTGCGCCATATATGTTATTACAACCTTGGGTATGCTCAGTGAATAATATTATAGATGATGGTTCTGATATAAAAGTAAAAATAGGAAAAGATATTGTAACAAAAAGGGGTATACCAAACGATGACATAGATGATAGACGAAATGTGGATAAAGAATTAAATTCAAATTTTCCTAATAGTTGGTGGCCATTTGAACTAGGTAAATCATATCCCAGTGTAGCGTATGCGTATGGCATGGACAATACATTCACTACATTCAAAAGTAGAATTACCAATGGTTATATAGCAGGGAAAAGGGATTTAGATACAACAGTACCTTCAAGTCATGCAGGCAAAGGATATGCCGGGATAGATTGTGCAGAGTTTGTAGAAGAGATGTGGGTACCCGGAAATACAAATGATATACATAGTAGCAATGTTGGTTCTAAATATGGATTAAGTGTTGCGAATTATCATTTAATAGATAATGGTGATGCATTATATGATCCAAAAGGCCATGTTGTCTTAGTAAAAACTAAATTAAATTATAATACAGCTAACACTGGAACAGTAACAATAATACACGCCGCATGGTTATCATATGTAACAGGCATTCATATGAGAAGAGTCATAGAAGAAACGACGAATTTTAAAATAGAAAATAATGAATTGAAATTATATAGATATGGAGCATATATGCCACACACTCCCTACACCCCATTCCCTGTTTTAACCGATACATTCTCACCAAAAGATAATGTGATTATTAACGAAGATGAACCGAAAAAAGTACAAATAAAATTATTAGTAAAATCTAAATTACGAATAGAATCAGCTAAAATAAGTATAAATGGCGGGACTGAAGAAATTCCTAATTTATTTAGGATAAATTCCGAGACAGTGCGTATTACCTACGAGACACCGGAGCCGTTGCCGGTGGGGACGTATAATGTAAGTTTTGTAGTTAAAAATGAACTATATTTAGAAGAAAGTAGAAGTTATTCTTTTAAAGTAAGCGAAAGTGATGGCGATGGTGATGGTTCGTCAGAACCACCAACACCGCCACAACCACCGACTCCACCACAACCGCCAACGCCACCCGGGCCACCAACACCGCCGGAACCACCGGAGCCACCTGGAAGTCCGCCGCCAGAACCTCCATTACCTCCGGGACCAACTACACCACCGAGTTCTCCGACAACAACGCCGGTCGGGCCTTTTGCATCAATATACAAAAAATTATTATCAGTTCTTATAGCACGTGATCCTAATATTATGTACGGGCCCGAGGGGTATATCTCTGCAGGACAGACATTAAATTATACTGTTGAATTTGAAAATGTAGGCGAGGGTATTGCTTACGGCGTATATGTAACTGATGTATTACCTGAAGGTATAGATGATACAAGTTTAAATGTTTCCAATTTTAAAAGAATTGATTATAACAATAATACAGAAATACCTTGTAATTTTGAATATAAATATAGTCCGCAAACAAGATTGCTCACGGTTTTTGCGGATAATTACGGAGAAGTTGGTTCAAAGCAAGGCGGAAAGTTTGATATGAGCGTCAGGGTAAATAGTAATGCGCAACCGGGAACTGTAATAGCAAATTACGCTACCGTGTATTTTCCGTCAGTACCTGAAGAAACAAGGACAAATACGATAATTTCAGTTATTCCAAAACAAACAAGTATTTACAATAATACTGAAAAAATAATTAATTATTCCGATACATTTGAATTTCGTGCAACACTAACTGATACTTCCAACAATGCATTAGCTGATAAACAAGTCAATTTTTATGTTAATAATAGCAGTTGCACAGAAATTACCGGCAATAATGGTTCTTATTCTGCTTTATACGGCATTGATTTACTGCCCGGTGAATATCCTATAAAGATAGAATTTCCCGGTGATGGATATTATTATTTACCCAGTCAAGTGCAGGAAACATTAAAAATAGTAAAAGAAAAAGTTATATTATCTAAACCTAACGCAACTATTTTGTATCCGGGAACAACAACATTGATAGTAACAATGACAGATGATGAAAATTTAGAATTATTGCACCAGGAAGATGAACCAAAAACGGTTGTGCTTGAATATTGGAATAATGACAGTTGGCAAACAATAACACAAAGCACACTTGTAAAAAGCAGTGTGACATTTGAATTTTCACTTCCTGAAAGACCGGTAAGATTATCATACTATTTAAGAGTGCGATTTGACGGAGACAGCAGATACGAATCTTCAAGTAGGATAGGCATATTAGCAATTACCGATAATGAATCACCGGTAATTACAATAAATTCACCTGAAGGCGGAGAAAGATTTATAGCAACTTTAAATAAAATATATGTTGATTTCAATGTAACTGATTTGTCACGGTTTGTAACAACCGGTTATTTAACGTTGATAGAATGTCCTGATACATCAAAAATCGGTACTAAAGTAATAGTGAGTACGGATGTTCAGATAGAGCCTCTTAATTTACCATCCTATGGAATTTATACATTGACAGTTGAAGCTACAGATGCAATCGGTAATTACAGTTCATCTACTACGGCAAAATTTGAAGTAGTTTGGGATACAAAACCGCCGGTGAGTCAATTGCAGATTGCAGATTACAAATTTCAAATTAATGGCAAGACATATATAACGTCGGAGTCGCAAATAGAATTATCGGCGATAGATGATTTAATAGAAGTTGGGGATGGAATAGGACTTGGTGTAAAATACACAGAATATAAGATAGATGATAGTCCGTATTCTATTTACCTGTCTACCATTTATCTTTCTAATCTGTCTGACGGCGAGCATACTATATATTACAGAAGTTATGATAACCTACTAAATCAAGAGGCAGAAAAATCATTAACAATAACAATTGACAACAGCGTTCCCGAAACGTTTTTATCAATCTCTGATCCAAAGTTTAATGAATACATAACCTCAAACTCAATATTTAAATTGGTAACCATAGACCCTTCGACAGGCTCAGGGCAAGCAAGTACTGGCACAATACCGTCAGGTATAAAAGAAACAAAATACACCATATATACCAGTACCGATAATATTCCAGCATATACCCAATATATCACCACATTCAACATAACTGGCATAGATGGAATATATTTAATGAATTATTACTCGCAAGATAACGTGGAAAACACCGAACCGGAAAGAACAGTAACAATAAAATTAGATAATACTCCGCCGGAATCGGAATTACAAATTTCAAATTGCGGAACTTGTCCCGACTCATCGGGATTTCAGATTGGCGACAAAACATATATAAATTCAGAGACGGAAATAATAATAAGTGCAGAAGATTCAATAATCAATGGAGTATTTTCAGGACTAAAAGATATTAAGTTCAGAGTTGATAGTTCAGAGTTCATAAATTATACATCTTCATTTACTCTATCAGAAGGTATCCATACAATAAAATACTATGCAGAGGATAATCTCAATAATGCTGAACCCTATAACTCTATAACTCTAAATGTAGACGCAACTCCGCCAATCACTACTATAAACACAACAGAAACCTACATAACACCAGACACCCCAATATTTTTTAATACTATTGATCCGTTAGTTAACGGTATAGCATCCGGTGTGAAAGAAACATATTATTCAATAGATAATAGTACATACACTGTCTACCTTTCTACCTCTTTACCCATTTACCTTGTCTCCGAAGGTACTCACACAGTAACTTACCGGAGTATTGATAATGTTTCAAACGTAGAAACATTAAAATCAGCAGTATTTACGGTAACGCAACTAACTGAATATGCAGCACTTGGAATTGAAGGAATAACAATAAACGGCCAAGGTAAAATATACGGGGATGTAAGAAGCAACAAACAAATAAAACTATCAGGACAAGCATTAATAGACGGTAATGCGGAAGGACAAAAAATAACATTAATTGGCCAAAGCAAAATAACTGGGACAATAACACAAAATACAGAACCAATGAGTCCATATATTATAGACTTGGACACAATGCAGGTAAAAATATCACAAACAAACGACAACGACAAAATACCATTAACCAGCAAAGGCAAAAAAGCACTTATAAATGGAATATTAACACTATCAGGGCAGGACACACTAACAATATCAACAGGAACATATTATTTATCAGGAATAGATCTATCAGGACAAGCAAAACTTAATCTAACCGGCGAAATACAAATATTATGCATAGGCAAAATACAGATATCAGGACAAAGTGAAGTACATTATAATGGGAACCCATACAAGTTAATGATTTATTGTAACACTACACAACCGATACAGATAAGCGGGCAGGGAGAACTAAAAGGAATAATATATGCTCCATACAGCGATATATCAATAAACGGACAAGGAATAACATTAAGTAACGTAATAGCAAAAAGCATTGACATAAACGGCCAAAGCAAGATAATAGGTGTAAACTACAAAGAAAAGCCAATATTACTTGGAGCATTAAAACAAGCACCGTCGGCAGCATTTGTTAAGGGTGAGGTGTATGCATATCCAAACCCGGCTAAAAATGGTTATCAGCCAATTATTCATGCTGAGTGTGGAATAGCTGATAGTTTGGAGATACAAATATACAACATAGCAGGTGAATTATTGCATAAAAATGAAATATTTTCATTGCCAATTATAAAGAATAATAAATACGCCTACGAATACACTTGGGATATAAATGACATTGCATCTGGCGTTTATTTATATATAATAAAGGCACACAAGACAGGCGAGAAGACGATAAGGGTTTTAAGGAAAATAGCTGTAATTAGGTAGATCATAGTATTGGCAGGGGTTACCTATCTCCGCCAACTGGCGGATGTAGTTGACGAGCTTGCTCGGCTGTGTTGACATTTGAAAGACAAAGAAGCCAGCCAAGGTTGGCAACTACAGCAAACCGAAGAGGTAGTCTGTCACTGATGCATCGGCAGGAACTCCATCATAACAAATTAGATAATGAAAAAAGTGTTCTTTCTCATAATTGGGTTTTTTACCCTAAATATAATAAAAGGTTTTACTTTACCGGTTTACACGGATGAAAATGAATATACTTTATCAAAAGCGGATGTTTTTACCTTAAGCGGTTATACTGAAGTAAGTAAAAGGTCAACATCTGAAGATTACGAAGAAGAAGACACGGATGATGATTATACTTATCACAACTATCATCTCAAATTCGGACAGAAAGTATCAGATCGGTTAATTTACAATATAAGCTCATTCATCTATGACAAAAACTATGATACTAAAGATTCTTTGGATAACGTATCTAAAATTTTCAAAACAAACTGGTCATATTTTATCAGCAAGCTTGAGGAAGAATCGCTGGAGCTGGGCCTTAAAATGAAATATAAAGAGAAACGGTATGATAATTCTCCAAAAAGTGAATATAATCAGGTTACAGGCGTACCCGATATTACATTTACGAAAAAAGATTTTTATACGATAAATTTATCTGCGGGTATCGATGATTTTGATTATTTAAAATCAGAAAATAATGATCAACTTAAGATTTTTAGTAAGCTTGGCGGGAAAAGATATTTTTTGGGTAAGAAATTAATGCTTACTTCATCTTACAAGATAGAACAACTGAAAGAAAAGAAAATAGACCGGAAAAGAACCAAACAGGATGCCATGGGAGGATTTGATTATATTTTTGATTTTCCCTGGCTATATGAAATCACAACCCGGGCTAGCTGGGGCCAGCGGGATACTAAAGAAGAAGACGAAAGAGACGATGATTACGATTACGAATATCGACAATACTATGCCGGGACTGAACACAGAATCAATAAAAGATTAAATGCAAATTTAAAATATCAGTATTTTAAAAGGGATTATATTGACGCTGACTTAAATCACGAAGGGTTTTATATTCAAAACGGATGGGGATACGAAATTTTGGATAATGACAAAAATAGAATATGGCTTGATTTTGATATTGAGCATAAAAATGTAAATTATAGTCTTAAGTTAGGTAATAATTACAGGAAGGAAACCGCCGGTATAAAAGCAAATTACAAAATAAAACAAAATGGTTGGAAGGTTTCGGCGGGATTAATAGGAAATAATTACGATTTTAATGATTCAAATAATGATAAAAAAAGATACTATACTAATTTATCAATCGATAAATATTTCATAGATGGAGATTTAACACTAGGGATAGATTTTATATCCAGATATACGGATTATGTACAGAAAGATAGTGTTGGCCGGAATTCGGTAAGAGCAGTGTTTAAGTATAGTTTTTAAAACAAATGAAAAAATTTGGATGTATTAAAGATAAATTTGACGACAGGGATTATTTGATGAGGGCGTATTTGCCGGTTGTAAAGTTACCGGCTAAGGTTGACTATACGCCAAAGGTATCGCCTGTCAGAGATCAGGGAGATGAAGGTACCTGCGTTGGTTTTGCGACAGTCGCCGGTATGAAAGAGTACCAGGAATTACAGGATTATAAAAAATTGGTTTTGCTTTCCCCCAGGTTTCTTTATAGTGAATGTAAAAAGATTGACGGTATACCCGGGGCAGAAGGCACGACAATACGCGCGGCGATGCAGGTGCTTGAGAGCAAAGGTGTTTGCCAGGAAAAGTATTGGCCGTATTTCCCGCATCAAAGAAACAAAGCGCAGGAAGGAGCCAAGACAAATGCCAAAAAATTTAGTATAATGACATATGCCCGTATACTTAACCTTAATGAACTGCGTCTAAATCTTGCGACTAAAGGACCGTGCGTTATCGGGATTGAGGTTTTCAATGGGATGATGGAAACCGGAACGACGGGTATTGTGCCTATGCCAAAGAAAAATGAAAGCAGCTTGGGTGGGCATGCAATTTGTCCGGTAGGTTATGACGATAAAAAGCAAGTTATTAAATTTAAGAATTCATGGTCAGAAGAGTGGGGACAGAAAGGTTACGGATTTTTACCGTATGCATATATTGAACGTTTTATGATGGACGCTTGGAGCTCGGTTGATATCGATGACCCTAACCCGCTTACATTGGCAAGTGTATTGAATTATAAGAATCGGGTTGTTGTGTGAAAGAATAGTAACGGGTAATGGGTAATGAGTAGAGGATAGAATCGGTGTCAAAAAGAGGAATGAGTGAAAAAATGGACATTAATAATTTTGCTTTTTATCATAGTAAATATTTTTTTAGGATGTGTCACAGCAAGAATACAGAGCGAGCTAATACTGAATGATGAATACTTTCAGATTGCTCATAGAGAGATACAAAATGCAAAAGAATCAGTTCATCTTGTCGCTTATTTGTTTCTTCTTTACGATTATAAAGATGCATATTCCAATAGGTTGCTCAGGGATTTCATAGATGCACGTACCAGGGGATTAGATGTTTATGTGGTTTTGGACTATCCAAAATCTGAGTATATAAAAGAAGAAACACTAAAAAATCAGGAAGTATTCAATAAATTAAAGGCAGCCGGTATAAATGTACGGTTTGACAGTTCTAAAAGGACGACTCACAGCAAAGTTTTAGTTATAGATAAAGAAACAATTATCATCGGTAGTCATAATTATTCGTTTGACGGGTTAAAAAATAATAATGACACTTCGTTGCTTCTCAGGGATAAAGACAAGGCTAAAAGGTTGATAGAATATATTGAACATATTGAATAATGACTATAGAAATTAAAATTGGTAATATAAAAATCGGCGGTAAAAATCCGTTTGTTTTAATTGCGGGGCCGTGTGTAATTGAGACAAAAGAAATTGTTTTTAAGATTGCCGAACAACTTAAAAAAATTACAAAGGAATTAAAAATACCATTAGTATTTAAAGCATCATATGACAAAGCGAACAGATCTTCGATAAAATCATACCGCGGTCCCGGTATTTATAAAGGGCTTGAGATTTTAGCAGATATTAAAGAAAAATTTGATATACCGGTTTTAACGGATGTTCATTGCGTTAGCGAAATTCCGTTAGTCGCAAAAGTAGCGGATGCAATACAGATTCCGGCATTTTTATGTCGTCAAACTGATTTATTAATTGCAGCAGCAATTACAAAGAAACCTATAAATGTAAAAAAAGGCCAGTTTCTTTCGCCGTATGACATGAAAAATGTAGTTGAGAAAATAGAGTCAACCGGGAATAAAAATATTTTACTTACTGAGCGGGGCACAAGTTTCGGCTATAATAACCTTATTGTTGATATGCGTTCTCTTGTGATAATGAAAAATTTCGGATATCCCGTAATTTTTGATGCTACACACTCGGTTCAATTGCCGGGAGGTCTTGGCAATAAAAGCAGCGGACAGAAGGAATTTATTCTGCCGTTATCAAAAGCTGCTTTAGCGATTGGGACAGATGCTATTTTCATGGAAGTGCATCCCAGTCCTGAAAAGGCATTATCAGATTCAGCAAATTCCGTAAAATTATCTGAACTAAAAAATTTATTGAAAGAAATTAAAAATAAGTAACGGGCAACGGGTAACGAGTAACGGGCTGAGGAGTCGTAGCGGAAAGATAAGGTTTTCACATTCATTTTTAAATTTTTCATTTTGAATTTTTAACCTGCCCGCAGTGCTTTCAGCACAGCTGATGCAGGCGGGTTGTCTTTAGGGGGAGAAGTTTATGAAATGTTATAATTGTCAGACTGAAAACAAGGATACGGCAAAGATATGTAAAAGTTGCGGTGCAGATTTGATGTATGTTCCATGGAAACCGACTTGGAAATGGCACTTGAAAGTTCTTGGAATAATTTATGTTATAGTAATAGTTTTATTTTTTGTAGCAAGATTTTTCTTAAACAAGTTTGATAGAAATTTACCAACTTGGGAATCAGAATATCCGATGTATGAAAAAATGGCACCAAAACCAATAAATAAGTAACGGGTAACGGGTAATGGGTAAATTGTTTTTTTAATAAATTAACCACAATTTTTCCGCCATTGATGCTTAGGCGGATCCGCCAGCGACTTAGTGGCGGATAATTTTACATCCCGTAACAACGGGACAAGTTTTTAAATTTTAAATTGCTGTTTAACGGAGGTTTTATGCGTTGCTCAAATTGTGATGCAGAAGTAAAAGAAGGTTCCAAGTATTGCGGAGTTTGCGGAACAAATTTCTTACTCACAACCGCTGCATGGTTATTGAGAAGAACGCTTGCCGGCGCAATTGCGGGTTGTATAGGCTGGTTTTTATCTTCCGGTATTTTCAACATTACAAATCAAGGAATAGCAGAACCGTTCTATATTGTGCTTAGGATTGTTATAGCTGCAGTTTTTATTGGGATAGTTATCGGAGTTCTTGAGAAATCAACTAATAAAGTAATTTTCGGTTTATTAGGTGCAATTTTGGGCGGAGTAATCGGAAGTATTGTTGCCATGTACCTTTTAAGAAATGATATGCCGATGTGGCTGTTTATTCCGGAAAAAGCAAAAAGTTTAGAATTCTCACTTTACACAACGGCAAATGCGGTTATATGGTTAATTACGGGCGCTTTTATCGGATTGTTTACATCCAGTGATAAAAGAAGAATCTATGTTTTTATCGGCGGTGCGTTAGGCGGCGCAATTGGCGGTGCAATTGGTTGGGAAATATTTTTGAGGTTAAGATTTGAAGCGGTTTCTCCTGCAATGTTTTTTACTGCTGATGTAATTTCAGGCGGTATAACGGCAGGATTAATATTTCTTTTTATAGGAATGGGAGAAAAATTTTCACCTACTTCAGAAGAAAAAGCGTCGGCAGAAGAAGCCATAATGATATGTGCTATCTGCCGGAAAGAAACACCGGTTAGCGGTTATTGTATTAATTGCGGAAATATTCTTAAAGCACCGGAGATTGCAAATCCGCGCAGATACGGGGCATTACATCGTATATCAAACGTATTTAGATTTCTCGGAAGATTTATTTTGATAATAGGATTAATAACGGCAATAGGTTGTTTCATAGTATTGCTTCCGCAAAGTATTTTTTCGTCTTTACTCGGCATGGTTGGTATAGCCGTTATATCCTATATAATTTTTATTTCTTTTAACGCAATTGCCGAAACAATTTTACTTTTCCTGGATATTGAGAAAAATACCAGAAAAATGACAGAAAGATAAAATGTGATTGTTTAAAAATCCAAACAATCACTGATTACACAGATAAAAGGCAAGATTACACAGATTAAGGCTCTTCGTTAAATCTTAAATTGCTTTTAAAAGTCTGTGTAATCGGTTTTCTAAATCCCTGCCTGCCGGCAGGCAGGTGTGTAATCAGATTCTATTTATGAAGATTAGTAAAAAGATAATTAATAAGATAAAGAATATTAAATTAATCGCGTCAGATATAGACGGTGTTTTGACTGACGGTAAAATAATAATATTGAAAAACGGTGAAGAAGTAAAATTCTGGGATGCGCGCGACAGGTTTGCCTATACACTTTTGAAAAATCATGCAAAAGATATAAAACTTGCATGGGTAACAGGAAGAAAGTCAGAACAGGTTGAAACAAGGGCAAAGGAAGTGGGCATTCATTATCTTTACCAGGGCTGTATGAACAAGATTTCTGCAATAAACGAAATCTTGGAAAAAGAGAATTTTAATATTGACGAAGTTGCTTTTTTAGGTGACGATCTGGTAGATCTATCGGTAATGTCAAAATGCGGTTTTTCTGCATGTCCTAAAAATGCGTCCGAAGATGTTAAAAAATCGGCCGATTATATAACAGATGCAGAAAGCGGCGAGGGTGTATTCAGGGAAGTTATTGAGATTGTTTTTAAATCAAAAGGTTTATGGGAAAATGTATTAAAGCAATACCGCTCGTAGTTATATTGTCTTTTTGCTTTATTTCTTGCAGCAAAAAGGCAGACAAATTTTTTATAAGCAATACATTCCCGGACCAGATTATAAAAAATCTAAGTATAGACAAATACGACTTAGAAAAACACGAGTGGAATTTTTTTGCAATTCACGGCGATGTTTACGAAAAGAAAAAAGTTGTAAATGCAACAAACATTAGAATGAGCTTTTATGAAAATAAAAAAATAAGCTCTTTCATTTTAGCTGACAAGGCAGTTTTGCAATCCGACACAGGCGATGTAAAGGCAATGGGGAATGTTTCAATAGTTTCACTTTTGAAAAATACTACTATTTATGCCGATTCACTGAATTATTTTGGAAAAACCAATAGGGTAACTTCGAATTCTTTTATTCGCCAGGAGAAACAGGATTCCACAATTACAGGCATAGGCCTGGAAGCAAATTCAGATTTGTCAGATATAACTATTTTAAAAGACGTGAAGGTGGTAAAGAAGTAATAGTCAGGATACAGTACACAGTACACAGTATACAGGATACAGCTGAAGAATGCAGAGTAATATTAATGAATAAAATAATGAAAACTAGTTTAATAATAATATTTTTTATCAACGTATGTTGTTTTGTATTTTCTGCAGATAAAAATGAACCGACCACAATTACGGGTGATAAGATGAAAATATTATCGAAAGGCGATATAATGGAATTCCTGGGTAATGTAAAATTTAAGCAAAAAAACCTTGAAATCATTGCAGATGAAATGAAGTCAAACGATAAAAACGGCGAGATAACCGGTAAGGGTAATATAAATATTCACTATTCAAGCGGAATGACAAATATCAACGGCTGGGCAGATGAAGCACAATACAGTAAAAACAGCGGCAGCGGGATTTTTTTCGGTAATGTTAAAATGAAAAGATTTTTGACCAACAATACAACCGACGTTGTAAATATGACCTGTGAAAAACTTGAAATATCGGATTTTGGTGAAAAGTTTCATGCGATAAAAGATGTTAAAATTTTTCAGGAAGGGACAGAGATGCTAAGTGATGAAGCATTTTATGACAAAAAAACAGACGAGCTTTTGCTATTAGGCGGTCCTCCTAAAATAATAAGAAGAGATGAAAAAAATTATTCTGAATACACCGGAGACAAAATTATATTGGCATTGGAAAAAGAAATTTTAACCATTTTAGGCAATGTACAATCAAAGATGATTATGAAATAGGCAATTAAAAATGCAAAAACTTGTCCCGTTTTTACGGGATGAAAAATTAAAAATGATACAAAGTGTCATCCTGAACGAAGTGAATGTGGCTCAGCATGACATGAATGTCGTTCTGAATATTTTACGCCACTATGCTTCGGCGGATCCGCTAACGACTTAGTAGCGGAAACTTTTAATTTTAAATTGGTTCTCAATATTATGCAACTGAAAATAGAAAATATTGTAAAAACTTATTCAAAGCACAGAGTAGTCAACGAACTTTCGATGTTCGTAAATGACTCGGAAATTATAGGTCTGCTTGGCCCTAACGGTGCCGGTAAAACAACCTCGTTTCACATAATAAGCGGATTAATAAAGGCGGATAGCGGACATATATACTTTGATTCGGAAGACATAATAAATATTCCTGTTTATTTGCGGGCCCAAAAAGGGATAATATATTTATCTCAGGAGTCATCGATTTTCAGAGGGCTTACTGTGCAGGAAAATATTCTGGCAATACTTGAAATGCTCGGTTATGAAAGAGATAAATGCTACACGGAAAGTGAATTACTTTTAAAGAAACTGGGTATTTATAATCTAAAAGACAGATACGCATATAATCTGTCCGGTGGCGAGAGAAGACGGACAGAAATAGCGCGTGCGTTAGCAATAAATCCTCATTTCATACTTCTTGACGAACCTTTTGTAGGTATAGATCCGATTACAATTGCTGATATCCAAAATATAATAAAAGATTTGAAAAAATCGGGGATAGGTGTTATATTGACAGATCATAATGTTAGAGAAGCTTTGGAGATAATAGATAGGGCATACATAATTTATGATGGTAGGGTTCTAATTGAAGGTTCAGCTAAACAGCTTTTAGAGAGCGAAGAAGCAAGGAAAATATATCTCGGCAAGAAATTTAAGATGTGAGTAGGGGCAGGTAATTTTTAATTTTTGTGTATAAATAGTTGACTTTATTCGTGATTTTAGTATTATATAGGTTCGGGAGGAGCAATGGTAATCAATATTAGGACTATAAAAGTTAAAGTTCCAAATTCGTTGTTAGATTATATTAATGAAAAATTAGCTAAAAGCCATAAGATTTTTCCAAATATCAATGAAATTGAAGTTTTTTTAAGCCGCGAAAAATATCTTTATTTTGTCGAAATTGTTATTAATTTACTGGGTGTTACATTAAAAGTTAAAAAGAAATCGACAGATTTTCATTCTGCGGTAGATATGGCTGTCGATAAAGTTGAACTGCAATTATTAAAAGAAAAAGAGAAAATTAAGGGTCATAGAAAAGCAGAAAAATATTTGTTGTTGGAGGAAAAATCATTTCAATCTCCGGCGGAATCAGTAGATTTAAAAAAGAGAAAATTTATTCCCGAGATTTTAAGTGTTAATGAAGCACTGGAAAGTTTGACCGAGAATGATTACGCGTTTTTAGTATTTACTAACAGTCAAAATAACAAATTGTCGGTAATTCATAAAAAATACGATTCTGGTTATGGTTTAATTGAGATAGAGAAAAGGAGGAGTTCGTAGCATGAAAATTTTGGATTTTTTATCGGAAAATTTAGTTATCACGGATTTAAAAGGAAAAACTAAGAAAGAGGTTATCAACGAACTTATAGATGTGTTGGCTAAAAAGAAACTTGTAAAAAGTGTTGATAAAACTATAGAAGCTATTATGAAGAGAGAAAGTACAGGGTCTACCGGTATCGGCCAAGGTGTTGCGATACCGCATGCAAAAAGCGAAGAGGTTTCCAAGATAGTTGCATCTTTAGGTATTTCCAGAGCTGGTGTTGATTTTGATTCTCTTGACGGCGAACCTGTTTATATAGTTTTTTTAATGATTGCTCCGCCTGAATCAATAAGCGAACACTTGCAGGCGATTGCAAAAATTTCAAGGTTATTGAAAGATAAATTTTTCAGACAATCCTTAAGGGACGCTCAATCTTCTCACGAAGTTATTAAAATAATAAAGGAAGAAGACGAACTATAATACTGCAGTACACAGGATACAGACTACAGGATACAGTGAGTAGACAAAAAATAAGGTTATCTAAAAACTGTGTACTGTATACTGTATACTGAGAAAATAATGGATAAAAGTATCACTATACGAGATTTTTTTGAAAAAAAAGAAACGGAGTTTTCGTTAGAAATTGCTTCAGGAGAGGAAGGGTTAAATAGAAAAATAACTGTTGCTGAAATAAACAGAATGGGTCTGGTGCTGACAGGTTTTTTCGATTATTTTCCTTATCAACGCGTTCAGATAATCGGTTTAGGAGAAATAACATACCTCAAATCACATCTGGTAAAAGAAGAAGTTTTCAAAAAAATATTTTCCTATGAAATTCCTACTATAATTGTAACAAGAAATCTTGATATACCTATAGAATTTTTAAAGCTATCAAAGGAAGAAGAAATACCCATCATAAAAACATCTTTAGAAACAGGAAAGTTCTCGACAGGGCTTACACTATTTTTAGAAGATATGCTGGCTCCTTCTATAGTGAAACACGGAGTTTTGGTCAATGTTTCAGGCATGGGTGTTTTAATTTTTGGCAATGCATCTATTGGAAAATCAGAAACAGCGCTAGAACTCATAAAAAGAGGGCATGTTCTTGTTGCTGATGATGTTGTTGAAATAAAAAGGCAGTCAGGTGATGTTCTTATGGGTTCAGGAGAAGAACTTATTAGACATCATATGGAGATAAGAGGCATCGGTATTATTGATATAAGAAATCTTTTTGGAATATTCTCTGTTATGGATTCAACTAAGGTTGAGTTGCTTGTCCAGCTTGAAAACTGGGCCGGAGAAAAAGAATATGAACGCCTTGGACTTGATGATAAATACACTGAGATATTGGGTGTTAAGATTCCGGAAGTAACTATTCCTGTAAAACCGGGTAGAAACATTGCGGGTATTATAGAAATAGCAGCTATGAACCAGCGTCTTAAATTACGCGGTTATCATGCTGCGCAGGACTTAAATAAACGGCTTATTGAAATGATGAGAGAAGAAGATAGAAAGAAAAATAATGAACAAAAGCAATAGTAAAGAAACACAATTTTTTATAATTACAGGCATATCCGGAGCAGGGAAAAGCCAGGCAATAAAATGTTTTGAGGATTTAGGTTTTTTTTGTGTTGATAATTTGCCACTTTCTTTAGTTGATAAATTCGTATCACTTGGTACAAGCTCAAGAGATTCAAGATTTAAAAAAATAGTGCTTGGCATAGATATCAGAGAAGGTGAAGATCTTTCAAATTTCCCAAAAATAATCTCCGGGCTTAGTATCCAGCCAAGAATTCTATTCATGGATGCTTCTGATGAGGTGTTGTTTAGGAGATTCAGCGAAACCAGGCGAAAGCATCCGATAGGAAAATCCATTACAGAATCAATTAAAACAGAACGCGCTATTTTATCAAATATAAAAGCTCAGGCATCGAAAGTTATCGATACTTCAAACATGAATCTTCAGGAGCTTAAAGAAAACATTGCTGATTTATTGAAAGTATCGCAGAAAGAAGAGATGAGGATCACAATAATTTCTTTTGGTTATAAATATGGTGTTCCTTCAGATGCCGATATAGTAATGGATGTAAGATTTTTACCTAATCCCTATTATGTAGAAGCTCTTAAGAACCATACCGGTAATGATAAAAAAGTTAAGAAATATGTGATGGGTTTTGAAGATGCAAAAAAATTCACAAAATCATTTTTTTCTATGATAGCAAATATAATTCCTAAATATGTAAAGGAAGGAAAATCATATTTATCAATCGCTCTTGGCTGTACCGGTGGCAAACACCGTTCGGTAGTTCTTGCTAATGCTTTGGGAGATTATTTGGGCAAAAAGGGATTTTCTGTAACTTTGAAACACAGAGATATTGGAAGATAAGCCCAGTTAGAGATTGGTTTGTAAGCTTATATACATATTTGACATTTAAGTGGAATAAAATAATAAAGATTTATTTAAGAGTCACGGAAGCATGTTTTACGGAGTAAAATTATTTTAGTTTAGTAATATGGGAATCTAGATATATATAGTTGAATCTAAACGAGTAGAATAGTAAATTTAAAATTGTAGAGTATGTTTAAGAAGGGGGCAGACTATGTCTCAAAATCCATCTTCTCCAATGGGAAAGAAAGAAAAAAAACAGGAAGGTTTTGTTGATGTCGGATATTCGATACCGGAAACATATGGTGACGACCGCATTGTTATATTACCAAGGGATCCATATTGGATATTTGCTTATTGGGAACTTACCGAAGGCAAGAAACAGGAAATAAAAAGTAAATATGGTAATGATATTTTTGAAAATGCACAAATTGTCTTGCGCATTCACGATGTTACAGGGGTGAGCAACTTCAATGGAGTTAATTCCATAGGTTTTAAGGATAATTCTGTATCTTTGAATGCACAAAATTGGTATATTAGAGTTGATTTTTCGGGTAGGTCCTGGTGTGTTGAGCTTGGTCTCAAGACCAAAGACGGAAAATTCATATTGCTTTTAAGATCAAACATTATTTCACTTCCGGCAGATAGAGTTTCAGATATCACCGATGAACAATGGATGCTATTAATGGGCGATTATGACAGATTAATGAAACTTTCCGGTGTTGATAAAATTGGTGTTGGCTCATTAGAAATGGCAAAGTTGCTTGCAAAGAGATGGGAAATGCTAAGCGTAATTTCATCGGGTGCGTTTTCCGGTTCAAGTTCATTCAGAAAACCGCTGGGAAAAGAAAGAAAATTCTGGCTTATTGCAGATGCTGAACTAATTATCTATGGAGCAACTGAACCGACAGCATCTTTAACCGTAAGCGGCAAGCCGATTAAATTGAATCCCGATGGTACATTCTCATTAAGATTTGCATTTCCTGATGGTTTTCAGGAACATGCTATACAGGCAGTTTCAGAAGATGGGGTTGATGAACGTCATATAACGATAACAGCAGAAAGAAAAACAAAATAAAACATCCTAAAAACGGATGTTTGATTACACAGATTAAAAGGCAGATTACACAGATTTTTCTAAGGATTAGGTTCTAATAAGTGTAATCGGTGTTGAAAATCTGTGTAATCATTTATTAGGAAAAATTTATGGAACAAGGTCACCTTTGTCTGGTTTTGCACGCACACCTTCCTTTTATCCGTCATCCCGAGTACGATGATTTTTTAGAAGAAGATTGGTTTTTCGAAGCGGCTACCGAAACATATATTCCACTTTTAGATATGTACGAGCGTCTCATTTCTGAGGGTGTTGATTTTCGTATTACAATGTCTTTAACGCCGACTCTATGTGCCATGTTTTCAGATGAACTTCTGATGGGAAGATATAAAAGACATCTTGAAAAACTCATAGATCTTTCAGAAAAGGAAGTATTTAGAACCCAAAACCAGCATCAATTTCATAAGACAGCTTTAATGTATGAAAGAAAATTAAAAAAATGCAGACAGATTGTTGAAAAGCATCATGGGAATTTGATAAATGGTTTTAGAAAAATTCAGGATGAAGGAAAATTAGAAATAATAACCTGCTGTGCCACTCACGGTTTTTTACCTTTAAAGATTCATAGAAATGCAGTACGAGCCCAGATAAAAACGGCAGTTGACGATTATAAGGATAAATTTCACAGAAAGCCAAAAGGAATATGGCTTGCCGAATGTGCTTATAATCCCGGTGATGATTATGTTTTAAAAGAACAGAAATTAAGATACTTTTTTGTAGATACACACGGTATATTATACGGTTCGCCAAGACCCCGTTATGGTGTATTCGCACCGGTATATTGCCCTTCTGGTGTTGCCGCTTTTGCGAGAGACATGGAATCGGCTCATCAGGTCTGGTCTGCCGAAATCGGATATCCCGGTGATTATAAATATAGAGAATTTTACAGGGATCTTGGTTACGATTTAGATTATAATTATGTAAAACCATATTTGCATTCTGACGGAGTAAGAAGAAACATCGGATTAAAGTATTTTAAAATTACAGGTAAAGTAGGGCTTTCGGAAAAGCAGCCATATGATCCGGATGAAGCAAGGGATATAGCAGCAAGCCACGCCGGTAATTTTTTGTTTAATCGTGAAAAACAAGTTGAGTTTTTACATTCTTTCCTTAAAAGAAAACCTGTGATTGTTTCAATGTATGATGCAGAACTTTTTGGGCACTGGTGGTACGAAGGACCGGAATTTATTGAATTTTTATTCAGGAAAATGTATTACGACCAAAAGACAATAACGCCAATTACTCCAAGTGAATATTTGCAGATGTATCCCGAAAATCAGGTAATTCAACCATCAATGTCATCTTGGGGGGATAAAGGTTATAATGAGGTATGGCTTAACGGGGCAAATGACTGGATTTACAGGCATCTTCATAAGGCATCAGAAAGAATGATTGAAATTGCAGTGGAAAATCCAAGTGCACATGGTTTAAAGAAACGGGCACTAAATCAGGCAGCACGTGAATTACTTCTTGCACAATCTTCTGACTGGGCGTTCATAATGACAACCGGAACGATGGTGGCATATGCATGCAAAAGAACTAAAAACCACATTTATCAATTTACGAAATTATACGAGCAGGTGAAAAGCAATCAAATTGATGAAGGTTTTTTACGTGATTTAGAGAGAAGAAATAACATTTTTCCGAATATTGATTACAAAGTATACATATAAACATAGAAGGAAAAGAATAAGTAACGAGTAACGGGTAATGAGTAAAATGTAAAAAAGTTCATAGTAAAGAGTTCATAGTTTATAGAACAGCAGAACTTCAGAACAAGAGAACGATGTTGGAAGTTAAAAGTTGAAAGAGTTGCCGAGTTTGCCTGCCCATCTACGGTTCGGTGGTGGTCTCGGCTTTTCTAACGAAAAAATGATTAATATTCTAATTATTACACACGAAGATTTCGGGGCAACGCTTTTGAAAACTGCCCGAAACATAATAGGTGAACAGCAGTTTTCGGCCGCAGTATCTATAAAAAGCAATGAAGATCCTAAATCTGTCGAAATCCGGCTTGAAAAAATAATAAAAGCATTTAACATTGAAAACGGTTTGCTTATATTACTTGATTTAGTAGGCGGTACCCCTTCGGTTGTCTGCACATCTCTTTTAAAAAAATTTAACAACAAGATTGAAATATTAAGCGGTGTTAATCTATATATGGTTATGTCTGCATTTACACATAGGCAGAAATTGACATTGTTGGAACTAAAAGAAAAAGTATTAAGTGATGCAAAAGCATCAATAATGGATTTAAAGGGAAATTTCTTCAGAGCATAGAAAATCGGTAACGAGTAATGCTTGCCCGCCGAAGACCTAGTGGCGGGGGTAACGAGTGATGAGTGACAAGTAATGAGTAATCCCGATGGGTCGGGACAAGCTGGGTAATAAGTAATATGAAGAAGATAAATTTTATTTTTGGTGTTCATAATCATCAGCCGGTAGGTAATTATGATGATATTTTTGATATGGCAACAAGAATGGCATATGAACCATTTTTAGACACTATAAAGAAATATCCAAAAATAAAAGCAGTCTTTCATTATACAGGTCCTTTAATTGATTTTTTTGAAAGAAAAAATCCGGAAATACTAAATAAATTGAAAACTCTTGTTAAAAAAGGGCAAGCAGAGCTCTTAACAGGCGGATATTATGAACCAATAATGTCTATAATCCCGGATAGAGACAAATTAGGCCAAATTTCAAAACTCAGCAGTTACATAGATAAAAAGTTTTCATATAAAGCAAAAGGTATGTGGTTGGCTGAAAGAGTTTGGGAGCCGTCATTAGCAAAATCGCTTAATGATGCAGGTATTGAGTATGTTATTTTGGATGACGCACCCTTTTTAGCGTCAGGGATTGAAGAAAATAAATTGAAAGGGTATTTTATAACTGAAGAGCAGGGTTTTGCTTTAAAAATTTTCACTATAAATCAAAAATTAAGATATTTAACACCGTTTGCCGAACCCGAAGAAACTATAGAATATCTGAGGAGTCATGTATCCGATGAACCGTCAGACCTGCTTGTAATGGTTGACGATGGCGAGAAATTCGGATTGTGGCCTGAAACCTTCAAAACATGTTATGAAGAAAAATGGCTAGAAAATTTTTTAACATTATTAGAAAAAAATTCTGATTGGATTAATACAACAACTTTTTCTGAATATATGAAGCAATATCCGGCAAGAGGCCGAATCTATCTGCCGACTGCTTCGTATTTCGAGATGAGCGAGTGGTCACTACCCGCAAAATCTCAGGTTGATTTTGAAAAAATTGTATCACATGCTGATGCTAACACAAAAAGATTTTTACGAGGCGGTTTTTGGAGAAATTTTTTGACAAAATACACTGAATCTAACAACATGCATAAAAAAATGCTTTATATCGGCGATAAGATTCAATCGTTAAATTTAAATAAAGAAACCGGCTCAGAAGAAAAAAATAAAAAGACAGTTTCACAAATAGAGCAGGCAATAGATTCTCTTTATAAGGGTCAATGTAATTGTGCTTATTGGCATGGTGTATTTGGCGGATTGTACCTGCCTCATTTAAGGCATGCAATTTATAAAAGTTTAATAGATGCGGAAAATGTTCTGGATTCGGGATCAAAACCGATAATTTCTAAAGACATTATTGATTTCGATAAAGACGGGCAAAACGAGGCTATACTCTCAAATAAAAATATAAATGTTTATGTAAAACCGTCTTGTGGCGGTGCGATTACAGAAATTGATTTCAAGCCGGTAAGTTATAATTTAACGGATGTTTTAACCAGGAGATTTGAAGCATATCATAAAAAAGTTGATGTTTCTATAATAAAAAATGTAGATGAAAAGGCGGAGCCGATAAAGGGAACTTATTATACAAAAGAACTCGGTTTAGAAAAATATCTTAAATATGACTGGTATAACAGGAATTCCTTGATTGATCATTTTTTTCATAACGATACCAATCTGGAAAAATATTCTAATTGTGAATACGGTGAAGTAGGAGATTTTGTAAATCAACCGTATAAATTGGAAATAGCATCCGGCAAAAAAAATGAAAATATAACATTAAAACGAAATGGTTTTCTCTGGCTTCCATCAGGTCTAATACCTGCTGAAGTGCAAAAGACAATATCTATAAATGAGCAGATAATTAATATTCAATACCAAATTGTAAACAATTATGAAAAAGATTGGGAGTTTTGGTATGGTTGCGAGTTTAATTTTGGATTTTCAAATCCCGAGGATGATAATTGTTTTTATATGGCCGGAGCAAAGAAAGAAAGATTTTCAGCGAAGACCTCTTTTGATACGATAAAATCTTTTGCAATGAATGATATATATAATAATCTGGCCCTCAAGATGGATGTATCTGATAGTTTTGATTTTTGGGTATTTCCAATTTGGACAATTTCATTATCAGATGGTGGTTTCGAAAAAACTTATCAGGGTTCGTCAGTTACTATTAATAGAAAACTCAATTTAAAGCCGAAAGAAAAATATAATTTTACATTAAAAATTAATTTAAAAGCAGGGAAAGGGTAAAAAGGTAATCCGCCAACTGGCGGAGGTAGATAGATAGAAAGTAGCGGCTTGAACAACTGATTTCAAACTATGCACTATCGCGCCATCCCACTATCGCACTTGTTCCGGGCGACTTATAAGGAAGTTTAATTATGATTGAAAAGACACTTGTGATAAAGAATAAATTAGGCTTGCATGCACGCCCTTCAGCACTTTTTGTTCAGACAACGGGTAAATTTAAAGCGTCTATTAAAGTAATCAAAGACAATCAGGAGATTGACGGTAAATCTATAATGGGTCTTATGATGCTTGCTGCCGGACAGGGGACAGAATTACGATTTTTAATCAATGGTCCTGATGAAGCGGAATTACTAGCCGCAGTAGAAGATCTAATCAGTAAGAAATTTGAAGAAGAATGACATTCTATAAAGAAGGATGTCTTATTACACGGATTTTGAAAAACGATTACACAGATTAGATAAAAAACCTGTATAATCAAATTGAGAAAAATATGTTATATAAAGGTATTGCAGCTTCAGATGGTATAGCAATCGGAAAAGCTTTTGTTATAGAAGATGAAGAGTTTTCTGCAGTAAAAAAACCAATAGCTAAAGAAGATGTTCATAGTGAAATAGAAAAATTTAAAAATGCAGTTATCGATACGAAATTAGAACTGGAAAAAGCAAAAGGAAAAGTAGCAAAACATTTTGGAAAAAAACATGTTAAGCTTTTCGAAGCTTACATTTTTATTGCGGAAGATCCGACTTTTGAAAAAGACGTTATATCTAAAATAAACAAAGAGCTAATAAATGCAGAATATGCATTATATAACGTTATTGAAAAATATTCTCAGGTTTTTGATAAAATAGAAGATGAATATTTCAGGGAACGCGGGAAAGATATCCTCGATGTCGGCAAGAAGATTATGAAACATATAACCGGTGCCCATAAAAAAATGCTTTCTGAGGTGACAGAACATTCAATAGTTTTTGCTAATAATCTAACTCCGACGGATACTATTGTAATGAAAGAGGAAAATGTTCTTGCATTTGCAACAAATATGGGCGGGGTAACATCTCATACTGCGATTATGGCGCGCGCAATGGAAATTCCTGCTGTTGTCGGCATGAAAGATATTACAACGCATGCTATTCATGGCCAGACAGTCATTATAGATGGTAATGAGGGAGTCGTAATTATAGATCCGGATGAAGACACAATTACAAATTACAAGAGAAGGCAGCAATTATATATTGGTGAAATAAAAGAACTTTCTAAGTACATGGATCTTCCTGCGGTGACAACTGACGGTAAAAAAATTGTTGTTGCTTCCAATATTGAAATTCCGGAAGAGACAAAATCTGTTATATCTCACGGTTCGGAAGGGATAGGTCTCTTTAGGACGGAATATCTTTTTTTAAACAGGAGAGAATTCCCGAGTGAAGAAGAACAATTTGAATCATATAGGATGGTGGTAGAAAAAGTATTTCCAAATTCGGTGGTAATAAGGACAATTGATTTAGGCGGCGATAAACTCTTGCCGTATTTTAATTTAAAAGAAGAAAGAAATCCGTTTATGGGCCTTCGTGCAATAAGATTTTGCCTCCGGCATCCCGAAGTTTTCAAGATTCAGCTTAGGGCAATATTAAGGGCATCGGTATTCGGGAATGTAAAAATAATGTATCCGATGATTTCAGGAATTGACGAGCTTAGGGCTGCGAATTATTTATTAAATGAAGTAAAAAAGGAATTAAGCAGTAAGACAATTCAATATGATGAGAATGTAGAAGTAGGTGTAATGATAGAGATACCGTCAGCGGCACTAACTGTTGATATATTGGTAAAGGAAGCAGACTTTTTATCTATAGGTACAAATGATTTAATACAATATACCGTTGCGGTAGACAGAATAAATGAATATGTTACTAATCTTTATGATCCTCTGCATCTTTCAATATTGAGATTATTAAAAACAATAATAGATACCGGGCAAAAAGCAGGGAAATGGGTTTCTATGTGCGGTGAAATGGCCGGCGATCCATTGTATACAGAAATACTTTTAGGTTTAGGCCTGGAACATTTTAGCGTTGTTTCCAGTTCGGTACTTAGGACAAAGAAAGAAGTCAGAAGAGTAAATCTTGCTGCTGCAAAAAAAATGGCAGACGAAATATTAAACGATCCAAGTAAAAGAGATATTATTTTAAGAAAAATAAAACAAAGAAGAAAACATTAAATATTAAAGCAAAATTGTGAGTTAGTGCGATAGCACGATTGTGCGATTGTGCATTGTATAAAGCAGGTGGAAAGATAGAAAGGTAAAAGGTAGAGAGGTGGAAAGGTTAGCTGTGAATTTTTATTTTCCTTTCTACTTTTTCATTTTTTGCCTTATTTTCTATCACGCTATCCCGCAATCATACACCATCTTTAATTTTATGAAAATCCGTAATTTTTCTATTATTGCACACATTGACCACGGTAAATCCACGCTTGCGGACCGGCTTTTAGAGTTTACCTCTGCAATTACAACTACACATCACGAACAGGTTTTGGATGCAATGGACCTTGAAAGAGAACGTGGCATAACGATTAAGGCAAAAACTGTCCGTTTAAACTATACTAAACCGGATGGTGAAAAATATCAACTAAATCTTATTGATACACCCGGTCATGTGGATTTTACTTATGAAGTTTCCAGAGCTCTTGCTGCATGCGAGGGTTGTCTTTTGCTTGTGGATGCTTCGCAGGGTGTTGAAGCCCAGACGCTTTCAAATTTTGACCTTGCAAGACAACATAATCTAAAAATAATTTCGGTAATAAACAAGATTGATTTGAAACAGGCAGACGTGCCGAAGACCCAGCAGCAGATAGAAATAATTTTAAAAATAGATGAAAAGCCGATACTTGTTTCTGCGAAACAAAATATAGGTACGAAAGAAATAATTGATGCAATAATAAATAAAATACCCGCTCCTGTCGGTGAAGCAGAAAAACCGTTAAAAGCTTTAGCTTTTGATTCTCTCTACGATTCCTTCAGGGGAGTAATAGTTTATATAAGAGTTTTTGACGGAATGATATCGGCCGGTCAAAAAGTATTTTTCTTTTCATCCGGGGAAAAATTCGATGTTGAAGAAGTCGGTTTTTTTGAAATAAAAAATCCGTCTGCACCCGCAGGCAGGCACAAAATAGAAAAACTTTCTGCGGGTGAAGTCGGCTATGTAATTCTCGGTATAAAGGATATTCATAAGATAAAAATCGGAGACACAATTTCCGATGTCGAGAATCCTGCAAAGACAGCCCACCCCGGATACAAGGAATTAAAACCGTTTGTTTTTTGCGGTTTGTATCCCGTTCAACCCGGAGATTATGATGCTCTTACAAAGGCAATAGGAAAATTACATCTTGAAGATTCGGCATTTTTTTATCAGCCGGAAACATCAGTTGCACTTGGTTTCGGTTATAGGTGCGGATTTTTAGGCCTGCTGCATATGGACATTGTCAAAGAACGTTTACAAAGAGAATTTGGCCTAAATCTTATCATAACCGCTCCGAACGTAAGATACAGAATTAAATGCATAGATGGAAGTAAACCGGTTACAGGTTTAAAAGGCGAAGACGCAATTATAGAAATAGAAAATCCGTCAAAATTCCCTGAAAAACAATACATAGAAAAAATTTACGAGCCGTATATATTAGCAACCATTGTACTTCCTGCTCAATATGTAGGCAATGTAATGGCTCTCTGTGAAGGCAAGCGCGGAGATTTTCTGGATATGACATACATCACAGAGGACAAGGTAAAACTTTCATATGAAATGCCGTTGGCCGATTCTATAGTAGATTTTTATGATAATTTAAAATCAGTTTCTTCCGGCTATGCCTCATTTGATTATGAAATTTGCGATTATAAAGAATCCGATTTAGTTAAACTGGACATCCTTGTGAACAATGAACCGGTGGATGCTTTATCATTTGTAGTATTTAAAAACAATGCAGAATATTACGGAAGAAAAATAGTGGATAAATTGAGAGGCCTGATCCCGCGCCAGATGTTTGAAATTCCTATTCAGGCATCTATCGGGGGCAGGATAATAGCCCGTGAAAATGTCCGTGCATTAAGAAAGGATGTCATCGCAAAATGTTACGGCGGTGATATTTCCCGCAAACGTAAACTTCTTGAAAGGCAGAAAGAAGGAAAGAAGAAAATGAAACAATTTGGCAACGTTTCCATCCCGCAAGAAGCATTTCTCGCCGTACTCAAATTAGAAGATTGAAAGATTTTGTAATCTGTAATCCTAATCCCTAACCCTGCTTTTAATATTTCCCCTTGACAAAAATTGCTAAATACTTTATACTAATATTAGGATACTTAGGATATTTAGTTTTATTAGATATATCTTAAAGATAGAAAGATGGTCCGCCACTTCCGCCACTGAAACTTTGGCGGACAGGGAGGCTTTGGCGAGGCCAACCCGATCAAAGTCGGGTTGGGGGGAATATATGGAACCGCTTACTACTTTTCAAATTTCAAAATTATTACATGTAGATATTAGTACAGTTATAGATTGGATTGATTCCGGTAAAATACCTGCCTATAAGACTCCCGGCGGACACAGAAGGATTGAAATTAACGATTTAATAGATTTTTTAAAGAAGTACAAAATGCCCATTCCCGAAGAATTGAATGCTACCGGAAATATTCAAAAAACTCAAAATAACATAAAAAAGATTTTAATAGTTGATGATGAAGAAGGAATTCTAAAGTTTATTTCAATAGTTATCAAAAAATTTTTTAAGGATGTGGACATTGAATTAGCATCGGACGGATTTGTGGCAGGCAGGAAAATAGCAGAATTTAAACCGGATTTGATAATTCTTGATATCAGGCTGCCAGGAATGGATGGTTTTGAAGTTTTAAAAGAACTTAAAAAAGAAAAAATGAAAATAATTATTATTACTGCTTTTGCTTCAAAGGAAATGAAAGAAAAAATAATTAAATCAGGTGCAGAAGGTTATTTAATAAAACCTTTTACAGCAGAAGAATTAAAACAAAAAATAGAAAATCTTATTTAAAAGAGGTGAAAACAATATGATGGATATAATTCAACAGTGGTTTCAAAACAATCTGGATATTGTATTTTTTGTCTATGGTTTTGCATTTGTAGTAATGGGAATTGCTATTTTAATTCAACCTAAAAAAGAAAGTGAATTTAGGATTGCGGATATACTTTGGTTATTGGCTATATTTGGTATAACCCACGGATTGAGTGAATTTTTAGATATGTGGTCAATAATTAAAAAAAGTAATACCTTTTTTGATATATTTCGATGGTTTATATTGGTTATTTCTTATTGTTTGTTGTTTGAGTTTGGAAGACAACTTTTTAGTTTAGGGAAAGATAGAAATTCATTTCACAAAAGAATAGCTAGTGTCTTAACGAGGTGGTTATTACTTATAATTTTAATTTTTATTTTTATCTTTGCATTTATGTCTGCAGATTTTTTAAAAATTGGGAATATATTGGTAAGATATTTTTTAGGTTTTACCGGGTGCATACTTATAACATTTGGTTTTTCTTCGTATTATAAATGTAACGAGATAATGTTGAAATCATTAAAAGTAAAGAGATATTTTATTTTAGCGAGTTTATCGTTTTTAGTTTATGGATTTTTAGGGGGATTGGTAGTTCCAAAAGCAAATTTTTTTCCTGCCGACTGGTTTAATATGGATTTATTTTTTGAGGTTATACATATCCCTGTTCAGTTTTTTCGTGCTATTTGTGCTGTAATTGTTAGTTGGGTCATAATTAGAATGCTTAAAATTTTCAATTGGGAAATGAGAGAAAAATTTATAGAATCAACAAAAGTATTAGAAAAAAGATTAATAGATGTTGAAAAGCGGTATCAAGATATAGTTGAAAATGCTTCGGATATGATTCATTCTGTTAATATTGATGGTCATATTGTTTTTGCAAATCGAAAGGAATGTGAAATTCTTGGTTATTCAAGGGAAGAACTCGATGGAAAATATATAAAAGAAATATATGCTCCTGAAACATGGGACAACGTCAAAAAAGGTTTTGAAAAATTAAGACATGAAGGAATACTATTTGTTGAAAATGGGAAAATGATCAAAAAAAATGGAGAAAAATTGGATGTAATAATAAACTCTTCAGCAATATATGATAGTGTAGGAAACTTTGTCAGAACGAGATCTATTATAAAAAACGTAACCGAGCAGAAGTATGCTGAATATGCATTGAAACAGAGTGAGAAGCATTATCGTATGTTATTCGATAAAATGAATGAAGGATTTGCACTTTGCGAGATGATTTGGGATGAACAAAACAAGCCAATAGATTTCCGTTATTTAAGTGTTAACCAATCTTGGGAAAATAATACAGGAATACGCTGTGATATGGCGATGAATCATACTATTCGTGAAATTATTCCGAGCATAGAACAGTTTTGGATTGATAAGTATGCGGAAGTTGTTCAAACGGGAAATCCGGTGCATATAGAAAATCGCGTTAAAAGTTTAGATAAATGGTTTGAAGTTTTTGCTTATAAATATTCTGATAATAAATTTGCTGCAATATTTAGTGACATAACCGAGCGGAAAAATATGGAGAAAGAGAAAGAAAAACTTCAAGCACAATTACTACAATCCGAGAAGATGGCAGCGGTAGGACAGTTAGCAGGTGGGGTGGCACATGAAATAAACAATCCGATGGGGGTAATATTAGGATTTGCCCAAAGTGTAGTTAAAATGGTGAAAGAAGGGGATTCGTTATATATACCATTGAAGTCAATAGAGCGGGAAGCAATAAGATGTAAAAAATTAGTGAGTAATTTATTAACGTTTTCCAGAATAGATGATAAGGTAAAGGATAAAGCAGATATCAATGTGTTGATTGATGATACAATATCGTTAGTAGAAGCTCATGCAAAAATTAAAAATATTGAAATTATTAAACGGTATGTTCCGGATTTACCTCAGATAGAGATAAATAAGAATCAGATAGAGCAAGTGATAGTGAATCTATGTAATAATGCAATGGATGCGATGCCAGAAGGCGGAACGATAACGATAACGACATCGCAGATTGACGCTGATTTAAACGCACCTGCCTGCCGGCAGGCAGGGATAAACGCAGATAAAAAATATATTATAATTTCAATATCAGATACAGGTGTGGGAATGTCAGAAGAAGTAAAGAAACATGTCTTTGAGCCGTTTTATACTACAAAAGAGGTAGGAAAAGGAACTGGTTTAGGACTGAGTATATGTTATGAAATAATAAAGAAACATAATGGGACAATAGAAGTGGAAAGCGAGGTAGGTAAAGGTACAACATTTGTTGTAAAGTTACCGGTGAAGGTAGCTGGTGAATAAATATGAATATATTCGCTTTTTTATCATTATTAAGTAGCATAATTAGTTTTTCTCTTGGGAGTTTTGTTTTTTATAAGAACAGGAAAAGCTTACAACATATTATTTTTTCTCTATTCTGTTTTAGTATATCTTATTGGGGATTTATTGAATTTATGTATCGCCAAGCTGAAAGTTCGGGAATTGCTTATATTTGGTTAAAAATGAATTTTTTGTGGCCATTCACTGTTGCTTTAATAATTCATTTTGTATTAATATACACCGAAAAAATAAATATTCATACTAGTAAATTATTTTATTTTTTATTATATATCCCTGCATTATTTTTTACAATCATAGAGTTGGCTACTGATCAAATGACAATAGGAGTGGTTAAAAGATATTGGGGTTATGCTTATCTTTCAAATGAAAAATCTTTACTTTTTTGGCTGAGTAATATTTGGACTTTAATAATTTTATCGTCAATACTTTTTTTGCTTATAAGTTATAGAAAAAAAACGATGTCTACAAGGAAGCGAAAACAACTAAATTATATAACTATAGGTTTTTTTGTTCCTATATTAATGTCTATACCAGAGATAATACCCATATTTAAATTAGGAATTCCAGAGATGTCTATCAGTTCTTTGACTTGGTTTTCAATTTTTGTTTGTTATGCAATATGGAAATATGAACTATTTGTTATAGATTCGGCTATGATGGCAGAAAATATAATTTTCACAATGAATGAAGCGTTAGTTATAAGTGATTTTGATAACCAAATTCTAAAGGTTAACCCTGCATTTACAAAACTTTTTGGTTATAAAGAGAGCGAAGTAATTAGTAAGAAACCGGATATTTTTGCTAAAAATGAAGAAGAATATAAAATAATATCCGATAAATTATTTGATAAAAAAGGATTAAAAAATTGTGAAGCGAAGTGTAAGATAAAATCTGGAGAGATGATAGATGTTGAATTAAGTGGTTCAGTATTAAGGGACAAATATAACGAAGTAGCAGGAGTAGTGATGATTATTAAAGATATTAGAGAACGCAAAAAATATGAGAAAGAAAATACTGAGTTACAACGACATTTACTACAATCCGAGAAGATGGCAGCAGTAGGACAGTTAGCAGGTGGGGTGGCACATGAAATAAACAATCCGATGGGGGTAATATTAGGATTTGCCCAGAGTATAGTTAAAATGGTGAAAGAAGGGGATTTGTTATATATGCCGTTAAAATCAATAGAACGAGAGGCAGTAAGATGTAAAAATTTAATAAATGATTTATTAGTATTTTCAAGAAAGGAGAAATCTAAGGTGGAACTAGTAAATATAAATATTGTAATAGATGGAACAATATCATTGATTGAGGCACAAGCAAAAATAAGTAATGTGCAGATAATAAAAAATTATGAGAAAGATTTAGCGCAAATAAAATTAAACAGTAATCAATTACAGCAAGTGATAGTGAATCTATGTAACAATGCAATAGATGCGATGCCAGAAGGCGGAACGATAACGATAACGACAAGATGTCATCCTGAGCCGCCGGCTGGCGGAGAAGGATCTCGAGATTCTTCAGCTTTGCCTCAGAATGACAAAGAGGATTTTATTATAATCAGCATATCAGATACAGGTGTGGGAATGTCAGAAGAAGTAAAGAAACATATATTTGAACCATTCTATACGACAAAGGAAATAGGTAAAGGAACAGGCCTGGGCCTAAGTATATGCTATGAAATAATACAAAAACATAATGGAACAATAGAAGTAGAAAGTCCCGCCTTCGCTTCCGCCACTACACCGTTGGCGGACAAGAAAGCTACGGAGGGCAAGGAAGTAGGGAAAGGTACAACGTTTATAATAAAATTGCCAATTAAATAAAAAGGTACTGTCAAAAATGTTATGAAAGAATATGAAAGGAAGAAAATGATAAAAATGATGAATTTTTTAAGTATTTAGTATAAACGTGATAAATGAGCTGTCATTACGAGCCTGCCTATCGGTAGGCAGGGAGTCCCGATTGTAAATGAGGGGCGACGAAGTAATCTCATCGGGATTGCCACACTCCCTTTGGTCGTTCGCAATGACTTCAAAATAGGGAAGTATCCGACGACGCAGAAATTTGTTAATTATTCTATCGTCAATAAATTATATAAATAAAAAACAAAAATGTCAAAAGATTTTTGACATTACGAATAAAAAAAGGAGGATAAAAAAATGAGTATTTCTACAGTAAAAGTACCGAGGGCAATGGAACCGCTTTTTGAAAAAGCCCAGGAATACGTAAAAGAGTATTTTAGTAAAAGAGTTGAAGACCCCACAAAAGGAATTATTACAATCGGTGGAGAGAGATATATCTTGGTGAGAGCTGCTTCAATGTCAGTAAATTTTTTAGAGTTTATTAAGACATTATATCCCGGTCTAGAAGAAACTGATGCATATAGAGCATCGGGAAGTATACTCTTTGATATATCTCATGCTTTAGGAATAGCTGATGCTAAAGCATTTCACAAAGCAATGAACGTTAAAGATCCTATAGCTAAACTTTCAACAGGGCCTATTCACTTCGCCTATACAGGTTGGGCTTACGTTGATATATTTGAAGAAAGCAAACCATCGCCTGATGAGAATTATTATTTAATTTATGATCATCCACAATCATTTGAAGCTGATTCTTGGATTAGTATGAATAAAGTTACTAATTCTTGTGTTTGTTTTATGAATTCCGGTTATTCATCCGGATGGTGTGAGATTAGTTTTGGTATTAATCTTATAGCAAAGGAGATTCTTTGCCGGGCTAAAGGTGATAAATATTGTCGTTTTATTATGGGGCAACCAAATAAAATCGAAGGTTATATAAAAGAATATAAAGATAAACATCCGGAGTTATTTCCTAAATAATGATTGTGGCCTCGCCTAATGTGTATCGGGGCAGATAGCTGCAGAGCCATAACTCTGCTAAAACATGGCTTAAATGGGAGTGTTTTATGGGAAAAGACTTATACGATAGCGTAGTATCCAAAATTGCTTTGATTACGCCGATGTTTGCCAAAGCAATCGTCGATATGGGGTTAGAAAAACTTGGCGCAAATCCTTATGAAGTAACACCAAGTCAGATGAGAATAATAATAAATGAAGAAGTTCTTCCGAAATTGAAAAAGTTTATAAGGAACGATGAAACATTAGAAACAATAGGTGGCGGTAAAATATCTTTTGATAGTAATGGAAAGATTATTTCGTTAAATACATCTGCCAAGAAATTTTTATTATTAAAAGGGAAAGATTTGTCCGATGATAATAAAATATATCAGGTTTTAGATGAAATGGGATTAAAAGAAATAGTAGACTCAGTTCTTAACCAAGAACAGGAAGTAACCGTTAAAGAAGTAGAATTAGAAGAATCTAAAGTTAGATTAAATGTAATTGCCGGATCGTTAAAAGATAATCAAAATAAGATATTGGGTGCTACTTTATTCATTCAGGATATTACTTTAAAATCAGCGATAGAATTAGAAGTTGACCAGGTTTATAAGAGAATAGAATCTCAAAACAAAGAACTATTGATTGCCAAAAACCAAATCACTGTAGCGAAAGAATTTTCAGATAACATAATTAATAGTATGATAGACAGTTTAATTATAGTAAATCCGGAAGGAATAATAGAGAAAGTAAACAAAGCAACTTTAAATTTATTAGGATATAGAGAAGATGAGATTATAGGGAAACATATAGAAATAGTTTTTAGAGTAACTCAAAAAGAAGAAAAAAGCGATTTTTTACTATTTGCAAGTTCTCTTTTGGGGAAAGAAAAAATAAAAGAACTGAATATAAATAGGTTTATTAATAATTTTGAAATTAATTATTTTTCTAAAATCGGAGATATAATTCCGATGATGTTAAGTATATCGGTTATCAAGGGTAATAATGGTAATATTGTTTTAATGGCAAAAGATATGTCTGAAATTAAACATGCAGAGCAAGAAATACAACAAAATTATGATATTCAATATGTTTTAAACACACTTTTAAAGCTTCAGGTAGAAAATGTTTCACTAAATAAAATCCTTGAGAAAACATTGGATAGTATTCTTGATATTCCATGGCTTTCTTTTGAATCAAAAGGAGCAATATTTATTACAGAAGAACCATCAATTTTAGTGATGAAAGCTCAGAAAAATGTAGGAGAACCTATTTGTTTAGCATGTTCAAAGATTAATTTCGGTAAATGTCTTTGCGGTTTGGCAGCATTAAAAAAAGAAATACAATTTACTGATTGTCTTGACGAAAGGCATACTACCAGATATGAAAATATGGTCAAACATGGTCATTACTGTGTTCCAATAACCTTTATGGATAAGGTTTTAGGTGTAATAAATATATATATAAAAGCCGGAAGTTCTCGTAATGTAGAGGCAGAAAGATTTCTTAATTCTATAGCAAATGTTTTAGCGAGTATTATTAATCGTAAATATATGGAACAAGAAAAAGAGAAGCTACAAGCTCAATTTTTACAGATCGAAAAGATGGCAGCAGTAGGACAGTTAGCAGGCGGGGTGGCACATGAAATAAATAATCCAATGGGGGTAATATTAGGTTTTGCTCAAAGTGTAGTTAAGAATATAAAGGAAGGGGATTTGTTATATATGCCGTTAAAATCAATAGAACGAGAGGCAGTAAGGTGTAAAAATTTAATAAATGATTTATTAGTATTTTCAAGAAAGGAGAAATCTAAGGTGGAACTAGTAAATATAAATATTGTAATAGATGGAACAATATCATTGATTGAGGCACAAGCAAAATTAAAAAAAGTAGAAATTATCAAAAAGTATAGTGAGGGATTACCTATGATTATGGTAAACAGTAATCAAATACAACAAGTTATAGTAAATCTATGTAACAATGCAATGGATGCTATGCCTAAAGGCGGAGAGATAAAGATAAGTAGTAATATTGAAATAGACAATAGGTATATAAATTATATAATAATTAGGATATCAGATACCGGGGAAGGTATTCCTAATGAAATAAAAAGCAAAATATTTGAACCATATTTTACAACAAAGGAAGTGGGTAAAGGAACGGGATTAGGGTTAAGTTTAAGTTATGAGATAATACAGAAACACAATGGCACAATAGAAGTGGAAAGTCCCGCCTTCGCTTCCGCCACTACACCGTTGGCGGACAATAAAGCTACGGAGGGCAAGGAAATCGGAAAAGGTACGACGTTTATAATAAAATTGCCGGTGGGAGTAGATAACTATGAAAACTAAAGCAAAAATACTAGTGATTGATGATGAGCAAGGAATAAGGGACTTATTTAAGTTTTTGTTAGAGCCATTGGGTTATCAGGTTTTTGCCGCATGTGATGGGTTGGAAGGTATTGAGATGGTAAAAAAGAGTGAGTTTGATATTATTTTTCTTGATGTCCATATGCCCAAGATGCAGGGTCCCGAAGTATTAAAAATTATTAAAGAAATGAAACCTACACATGTTGTGATAATTTTTAGCAGCAGTTCGGATCCAAATCATTTATTTGAATCAAAAGCAAAGGAACTTGGTGCCTATACTTGTATATATAAACCAATGGACGTAAATGAAATACTGGATATAATAAATAAAGCATTAGAGAACCCCCATTAGAGATTAGTTAGTATGCTATACATACATGTTAATGAATAAAGAATATAATCAGTTGTACAAAAATATTAAAATTACCACGGAAGCATTAGGAAATGCTTCCTATCTCGTACGGGGTAAAGGGGAATTAATATGAAAACTAAAGCAAAAATACTGGTAATTGATGATGAGCAAGGAATAAGAGAAATGCTTTCTTACGCATTATCCCAGCAAGGGTACGAAATAATTGCAGCGATGAATGGAAAAGAAGGTATTAAAAAAGTAACAGAAAAAAAATTTGATGTAGTAATTAGTGATATAAAGATGCCCGGGATGGATGGTGTGACAGTTCTTGGTGAGATTAAAAAAATAAATCCTGAAATAGAAGTAATTATGGCAACAGGATATGGAACAATGGAAACGGTTATTGAAAGTTTAAGAAAAGGTGCTTTTGATTATGTTAATAAGCCATTTAATATTGACGAAGTTGTCATTGTAATAGAAAAAGCACTGGAAAAATCCCAATTTAAAGAGACAATAGTATTGTATGAATTAAGTAAGGCAGTTTTTTCTACAATAAAGTTAGAAGAACTCTTAAAGGTTATTATTGATTCAACAATGAAAGTACTCATCGCAGACGATGCTTCCTTAATGTTATTTGATGATAATGGAAAATTATTTATTGCCGTTTCATATGGGTTAAGTGAAGAAATTCAGAAGCAGACAAGATTGACTGTCGGGGAACGTGTTGCAGGCTGGGTAGCAAAAAAAGAACAACCCATTCTTCTAATTGATGGCTTAAAGAATGATGAAAGATTTAAAGGTATAGAACCGAGAGAAGATATAAAATCATCTCTTGTTCTGCCGTTGAAAGGAAAAGCGGGTTTGTTAGGAGTACTTAATATAAATAGAAAAAACATACCGGAACATTTTACAGAAAACGATTTACATAAAGCTAATATCTTTGTTTCGCTAGTAACCCTATCTCTTGAAAATGCAAACTTATACAAGAAAATCGAGATGGTTCAAGAACAATATATTCGTCAGGCAAAACTTGCTTCTATCGGTGAACTCGCTTCCGGTTTGGCGCATGAAATAGGGAATCCTTTGCAGGCAATTTTGGGCAATGTTGATTTATTGCTTATGGATAATAAATCCGAAGAACTGCTGGCGATTAAAGATGCATCACTTCGTACAAAGAATATTATAGACAATCTTTTAGATTTTTCTAGGCAAAAAGAAATGAAATTTGCTGTTGTGGATATTAATAATATTATAGATAAAACATTTTTATTATATGGTAAACAATTAAAATTTAAAAATATAGAAGTTATTAGAAATTACCAAAAAAATTTACCAAATATAAAATTGTCACCGTCACATATAGAGCAAATATTTTTAAATCTTATTATCAATGCACAACATGCGATGCCGAATGGCGGAATAATTACAGTTACTACTGCTATAATGCCCAACGAAAAGAAGAGTATCACGATATCTTTTAAAGATACAGGTATTGGGATTTCCAAAGAAAATGTGAAAAGAATCTTTGAACCATTTTTTACAACTCATAAAAATGGAACAGGGCTCGGACTTTCCGTTTCATTTGGCATAATAAAACAACACAACGGAGAAATATCGGTTCAATCTGAAGGTGAAGGAAAAGGGGCAGAGTTTATTATTAAACTTCCGATAACTTCTACTTTATAGTAAAAAGGTAGAATAAGGAGAATTATATGGAACAGAAAAAAATTCTTGTTGTGGATGATGAAATTGAAATTTTAAGATTTATTGAAAAGGCATTTCAAAAAAATAATTATTTTGTTAAGGTAACGAATGAACCATTAGAAGCAGAAAATATTCTGAAAAAGAATAATTTCGACATTGTACTGCTTGACCTTAAAATGCCCGGGATGGATGGTATGGAACTTCTGGAAATAATCAAAAAAAATTATTCTAAGGTAGAAGTAATTATTATGACTGCAAATGCAACACTTGAAACGGCATTAGAATGTCTCAGAAAAGGAGCAATTGAATATTTAATAAAACCATTTGAGATAGCGGAGCTTTTTGCAACGATTGAAAAAGCAATCAGAGTAATAGAACTCAAGGCACAGCTTGTAAGTATGAAAGAACTGGAAAAATTAAAAGATGAGTTTATGTCAACAGTTTCTCATGAACTACGAACACCGCTTACTGCAATTTCCGGCGCTATTGAAATTCTTTATGAAAGAGAGAAAGTAGAAGATGAAAAGAGGGGTGGATTCAGACGTCAAATTGATAAGGATATGCATAAACTTCTTTCAATAATAGGCCGACAAACTAAAAAAATGAAAGAGCTTGTCAATAATCTTCTTGATTTTACAAAAATGGAAGCAGGATTTATTGAGCTAAAAAAAGAAAATATACCAATAAAAAAGTTAGTACAAGAAGTTATAGATGAGATTAAACCATTGGCGGAAACAAAGAAAATAGAAATTACACAAAAAATTTGTTCTGAAAATATAAATTGCGATTATGAATATATAAAAAGAGTTATTACAAATTTGCTGTCAAATTCAATTAAGTATACGCAGGAAAATGGAAAAGTTTCAATTGTTTTTGATAAAGTAGGAGATGAAATAAGATGTGTTGTTGAAGATACCGGCGTTGGAATTGCTAAGGAAAATTTGGATAAAATATTTGAAAAATTCTATAGGGTTGATCAATCTCTGACAAGAGAATCAGGAGGATTTGGTTTGGGATTATCAATATGCCATAAGATTATTGAACTTCATAATGGAAAAATTTGGGTAGAATCTGAGGGTTTAGCAAAGGGTTCGAAATTTATATTTACATTACCGATATAATAAAGGCAAGTTAAAATTAAAAGTTAAAAGTTAAAATTGTTGATTTAATTTAATGAAAAACAATGAAAAACTTAAAATTAAAAAACTTGTCCCGAGTGAAATCGAAGGATTAAAAATTTCTTCATATAGATAAAATGGTAAAAAGCATGGTTTTCAACAATATCTATGTATTGTTTTATGAAAAAAAAATCAATAATTTATACTTTATACTTTATACTTTGTCCCTGCCTTTATGCCGGTTCTTCCACTACATATACTACAGATATGCAACTCAATGCCGGAAATCACAATAATACTATCACTTTTGGTTCAGGTATATCAGCATATGTTGGTTTAGAAAATAATTTTTACAATATTACCAATCTAACCAAACCTTCATCGCGAAAATGGCATGCGATTACATATAATCAATTAAAAGATAAGATAGTTTTATTTGGCGGTTTTGACGGTAATAATTCTCTTAATGATACATGGGTTTATGATTCCCATACTGAACAGTGGTCACAAAAGACGCCTGTTAATAATCCGCCGGGAAGATATGGGCATGTTTTAGTCCGGTCCGGAACAAATAAAGTTATTTTATTTGGCGGATATAATGAAACCGGTTATTTAAATGATACCTGGGAATATAATCTTGATACAGACAATTGGTCGCAAATATCTGCTGTTTCTTCACCGCCGGTTCTTGGATTTTCATCCGCTGATTATGATGAAGATAACAATAAAATAATACTTTTTGGCGGTCAATCGGAAGACGGATTAATTAAATCTGCGGCAACCTGGATTTATAATATAGATGGTTCATCATGGACTCAAGGTGCATTTGGGCTTCCGGCAAGAAAAGGCACAGCCATAAGTTATAATTCCGAATATAAAAAAATCCTGATTTTTGGCGGTGAAGGAAATGGTTTTAATAACTATCTTTCAGACACATGGTCCTATAATTATGCCAATAATACTTGGACGAATTTAAATCCGTCCGGTAGCGTACCATCCAGAAGCGAATGTTCTATGTTTTATGATTCAAGAAACAAAAGAAATGTTTTGTACGGAGGCAAGTCTAGCACCGGTAATTATGATGATATATGGTTTTATTCATTTAATACAAATGTATGGTCTAATGAGCAGCCATCCCAGGGGGCATCTGCAAGATACGGTTTTAGCATGAGTTATATAAACTCTATTGAGAAGGCATTTATATTTGGCGGAAATGATAATTATGGGTTAAAAAATGATTTTTACAATTATATTTTTCGCTCATCAGGTATTTATACGACTGTATTTTTTGATACGCCGTTTTCAACAGAATTATACTGGTTAACAATAGAAGCACCAACAAGAAGCGGGATTCCTGCAAATACGGTATTGAAATTTCAAATAGCGTCATCTGCTAATAATTCGACATATTCTAATTTTACAGGCTGGGAGGGGACATCAAATACGTATTTTGAATACACCAACACGCCGATATCAATAAGTAATTCCAATGATAATAAAAGATATTTAAAGTTGAGGTTCTTTTTTGAAACAACTGAACCGCCTATATCAGGTAAGTTAAATAGTGTTACCGTTAGTTTCAATAGAACTCCGTCGAGGCCTTCTCTTACTTATCCGACACAAGTTTTTTCTACGAACGATACCACCCCTGAATTTCAGTGGTATCCGGCATCGGATGAAGATAACGATTCATTAACTTACAAAATAGAAGTTGATGACAATAACAATTTTTCATCTCTTATTATTACATCTTCAAATATTGCAGGTACCGGATATACTCCAACAACAGAATTAGGGCATGGAACATATTTTTGGCATGTTTTAGCAGCAGATGGATTAAAATTTTCTTCATGGTCATCCACATTTACATTTTTAGTTGATTTAATACCGCCTGCTTCGGTTGCTTCATTTAATGCGGTTATAGGATCCTATAACGGAACAGTAAACCTTTCTTGGAACGCACCCGGCAACAATGGTTTAACCGGTGATATATCTTCCGGAAAATATTATGTAAGATATGCAACTTATCCAGTTCTTGCGGAAACGGATTGGCAAAATAGTTTGTCTTCTGAAAAGACTATTTCAAAATCCGCAATTATACAAAACGAAATACAGACACTAACCATTGATAATCTGAACAATGGAACAACCTATTATTTTTCTGTAAAAACACAGGACGAGGCCGGTAATATATCCGCAATTTCCTCGGTTTCCCCGGTGTGTATGACAAATACTTCTCCTGTTGTTTTAGTAAAATCTCCAAATGGTTTTGAAACTTTTTTAGGAACTAAAAATATTTCCTGGGAGTCGGGCGATCCGTATCCGTCTAATGATACGAGAACATTTTCAATTTATGATTCATTAGATGGTACAAATTTTTCAACTCTGATTGTTTCAAACCTCCCAAACGGTACGACTTATTACATCTGGGATACAAAAAGAAGCAGAAATACTGCACAACATAAAATAAAAATTGTCGCAACCGATTCAAGAGGGTTAGAGGGTTATGATATTTCCGATAATGTTTTTACAGTAAATAACCCAAATGTAGCACCTATTGTTACTATGAACTCGCCAAATGGTTCGGAAAAAATAACAGGTAATCAAACAATAAGTTTCTCTGTCTCAGATGAAAACCTATCTGATAATCAGAGCTTCACAATATTTGCTTCAACAAACTCAGGTTTTTCTTACGATATAAAAATTGCGGAAAATATAATTACGAATAATTATATTTGGAATACGGCACTTTTTCCGAATTCACCCAAATATCGTATAAAAGTAGTTGCAACAGATGACGGAAATCCGAATTTATCAAATGAGGATAAAAGTGAAAATGATTTTGAAGTGAACAATAATAATAAAGTTCCTTCCACACCCGTGCTTAATTTACCTCTGAATGATTCTTTTAACACAATGGGAACACTGATGTTTGTCTGGCAAAAGTCTACAGACCCAAATCCGGAAGATTATTTAACCTATACCTTATGCTATTCGACAAACGAGTTTTTTGTTAATGCAACAGTTATAGGCGGATTCACAGAAACAGAATATATACCCAAAAACTTAATCGAAAATACTAAATATTACTGGAAAGTAGTCGCGATAGATCCCTTCAGTTACGAAACAATTTCAGATATACACAGTTTCTCTGTGTCCTGGAGCAGGGATGATTCTGATGATAGCAATGTTCGTATTGAAATTACAGAAGGGTTGCCTATAGGATCTTATGTCAAAGTTGAAAATACAGATGTAAATTTTTCTGTTGCCTTAAATAATTCTATCTCGGATAGATTAATTAAATGTCTTAATAAATCTGCATATAAGATACAGGTTTATGATAAGAATAATATTCCTCAAAATATAACTATTAAAGGTAATGTCAGATTCAAATATAAAGATGACAACAACGATGGTTACGAAGACGAAACTAATATGAAAATTGATAATATACGTATTGCCAATTTAAACGAATCTAAAAATAACTGGGAGTTTCCAAAAACACAGCAGGTTATTAATAAAATAGAAAAAACAATAAAAGTAAATATTGAACATTTATCTTATTTTACAACAGTAGCATCGGTTGTCCCAAAAAAAGCAGTTTCAAATATAGTAAATTTTCCTAATCCATTCAATCCCGATAAAGAAAGTACAACAATAAAATATGTTTTGACAAGTGTGCACGATATATCAATCCGTATTTTTAATCTTGTGGGTGATGCGGTTTATGATAGAAGTATAAATGCCGGGGACGAGGGAGCGATAGGTTCACCCGAAGGATACACTAATGAAATTACCTGGGATGGTAAGAATGGCAACGGAGTTAAAGCAGCAAACGGAATATATATTCTTGAGATTAAATCAGGTAAGGATAAAGACATAAGAAAAATAGCGATAATAAAAGATTAGGGATGTCTGATTACACAGATTAGAAGACAGATTACACAGATTCTATTAAAAGGATTAGATTCTAATCAGTGTAATCGATGTTAAAAATCTGTGTAATCAAATATAATTCATATTATTGGGGGTATTATGGCTAAAAAAATTCTTGTTGTCGATGATGAAAAAGATGTTGTAGAAGTAATTACTATGTATCTTGAAAAAGAGGATTATGAGGTAACAAATGCATTTGACGGACTTGAAGCACTGGAAAAAATTACAAATGAAAGGCCGGATTTAGTTATTCTTGATGTTATGATGCCGAAATTAGACGGACATTCTTTAAACATAAGGTTAAAAGAAAATCCTCATACGCGGGATATACCCGTAATTGTAATGACAGGAAAAGGGCACCTAAGAGAAATTATAACTGCAAGAAAGGACGTTACAATAGTAGATTATCTTGAAAAACCGTTTCAGATGCAGGAACTTTTAGAAAAAATCAAGAATGTATTCACCACATAAAAACAATTAAAAATTCAAAATTAAAAGTTAAAAATTGAGGTTTTACTAATATTTTATTTGTTGTTACTTCTAAAGACACTTTTTGAATGGTATTTTGAGACCAATGGTGTCATTGCGAGGAAGGTCGCCGCGGCGACCGACGAAGCAATCTCGTCGGTAAAAGAGATTGCCACGCCTGCCTGTCCGGTAGGCAGGCTCACCGCCAGTTGGCGGATCGCTCGCAATGACCAGTAAAAAATATTTTTCAACTGTATTAAAATGAAAAAAATATTTATTATTTTCTATTTACTTTTCACTTATAGTATCATTTTAGCAAAGGATGATTCCGGTCTTGCTGCGGAATATCTTTTGACATTTTATCCTGATGCCAGAAGTTCCGCAATGGGAGGTGCTGCAACTTCTCATTCAGGGAGCGTTTCTTCTATCTATTATAATCCTGCAGGTATAGCATCAGATTTTTATAATGAAATTTCATTTTTTTATACGCCGCTTTTTTATGGAGGAAAATACACTTACATCGGATATTCAAATCCTTTGGGACCGAGAGAATCAATCGCGGGTTCAATAGGTGTTCTTACAATGGGAGATATTGAAAAAACCAATTCTATTGGAGAAACACTTTATGATTTTTCTTCCCAGGATTTAGTTTTCAATTTTGCATATGCCGGCGGTTTAGACGATTCAACTAATGGCGGGATAGGTTTAAAAATGCTTTCACAAAGTATTGACGATTACTCGATTCGCTCGTTTTCCGCAGATATCGGTCTTGGTTCTGACAAAGGAGATACTCAATATGGAATTGCTTTAAAAAATATTATACCTGTTAAGTTCGGGGAAGATAAACTTCCGGTATCTTTGCGGATAGGACTAACACAAAAGATTTATGACAAACTTGCATTGAGCGGGGATGTCGCATTTGATAATATATTTGCAAAATCGATTAAAAGGTTATTTTTTGGAGCAGAATATAATTATAAAGTATATTTTTTAAGAACCGGGATAAATTACAAAGAACTTTCCTGCGGTTTTGGTGTCCAGGAGGAAAAATTTTCTCTTAATTATTCAGTTTCATTCCATACATTAGATATTCAACATAGATTTTCAATTGCCTTAAGATTTGGGGTTGAGCCCACAGAAACAGAAAAACGCGCTGTTAAATTGCTTGAAGATAACAAAGGGAAAATTGAAAAAGAAGAAAAACGGATTACTCTGGAAAGTAGAAATCTTGAAAGAGATATTATGGTATTCAATAATGAAAAAGAAAAAGTTGAAAAACTTCTGTTAAGTGACGAAAAATTAAAGAAAGAATGGAAAAGGATTAAAACAGAAAGAGAACAAATAACTCTTGAACTTGAAAATACTAAAAGAAAACAAGAAATATCTCAATTGCTGCTAAATGCACAGGAATATTTTGATAAAAAAGAATATAGTGACTCGCGGGATAATGTAAATAAAGTGCTTAAAGAAGATCCTCAGAATGGTCAGGCGCTGCAGCTTTCAAGAAAAATTATAGAAATGACGTCCTCTACTGCTGCCAAAGAAAAATATTTAAAAGCGATGGAATTTTACGATCAGGGAAAATATACCGATGCAATATTTAAGGCTGATGAAGCAATAAAGATAGAACAAAATTATACTGAAGCTCAGGTATTAATCCGGCTGTCAAAAGCACAAAACTATATTTCACAGAAAAGATTTCAGGATGCAAAATATGAGCTTGTTGAAGCAGTCAAAATGAATCCGGAAAGTAAAGATATAATCGATCTTTTAAGAAGAATTCAAACAACTATAGATGTCATGGAGGTAAAATGATCCTTCGACTATGCTCAGGACAAGTTTGCACAGATTTTAGAAAAAGATTATTTACCCGCCAAAGATTCAGTGGCGGGCACAGATTAAAACTTTTTCTGTTAATTCTTTCTATTTGTTACCTATTTCCCGTTACTCGTTACTCGTTACCCGATACTTATCTTTATTCACAAACAAATCCGGATATTTATTTTAATTCTGCTATAGATAAATATGTAAAAGGTGATTATGAAGGTGCTATAGAATTGTTTGAGAAAATATTGTCGCAAAATCCGCAAAATCAAAAAGTAGAAAATTTTTTAGTGAGGGTTTTGATCGAAGCTGCTGAAAAACAGGTTTTAGTGAGTAATTACCATAAAGCAAAAATTTATATTGAAAAAGCAAAAGTAGTATCTCCGGAAGATACAAAAGTAAACGAGTTATTGAAAGTTATATCAGGAGGACCGACTAAAAAAGAACCGGTTATTAATGAAAATAGAACAGTACAAGAAACAACTCAAAAAAGAGAATCTGTTAAAAAAAATGTTAATTCGGTACCCATGGGGAAAAAAATTAATCCTACCAATAAGGAGGATATTGTAGAAAAACCAAAAATAGCAGAGAATTTTATTGAATCGGTCAAAAATGAAAAAGTAGAAGACAATTATAAAATGTATTTTATTATTTTGATTATATTTGTGGTTATAATTGCCGGTTTGTTTATAGTGTTTTATTATAGGACTGTTAAAAATTTAAAAAAAATGGAAAAAATGAAAAATAATCTGCAGATTGAAGAAAGAAATAAATTAAGGCAATCGGCTAAAATAAAAATAATTGACGAAGAAAGACAAAAAGGAGAAGTAGAATCAATTTTGAAAATTCAAACTTTAGAAAAAAAATTAGTTACTGAAAGTGACAGCAAAAATGCCCAGCAAAAATTCGAAGAAACCATTCAAGAAAACATAATATTGGATGATATAGCAAATGCTGTGAAAAAAGAAGAATATTCCAGGCAAATTATACAGAAAATGATAATTTCCATAAAAACCATCATGAATATAAATAAAACGGCTGCATTGGAAAATATATTAAATCTTTCAAAAAGTGACCAATCACGGCTAAGATATGATTGTGTTAAAGTAATTGAAAATATTTTAACAGTTGACACATTTAAGATATTATTAAGTCTACTAAATGATAAGGACGTCGAAGTTAAAAAAACGGCGATAATTGCAATTAATAATATTTGTAAGTTACAACCTCCCGATATTCCTTCCGAAGTAATTTCAAATGCTAAAAAAGTAATTCAGGAAGAAAAAATAAGAAATGGCTGGATAATTTGAATTACAAAGTATTTTATTGTACATTCTGCGGTTCTCAATATAAACCCTGAGCGTTTATCCTGAGCGGCTCGTGGTGAGCACTTTCGACAAGCTCAGTGTAAACTCTGTCGAACCAAGTCGAAGGATAGTCGAATGGGTTGATTTTTACTAATAATTTTATATAATATAAATCATGAATTTATTATTATTTTTGATATTTGCTTGTTTGGAAATTGGAACTATTGGCTACGTTTTTTTGAAGATGCAGGAATATCCGATGGAGTTAAAACTCGGAATAATAGTGGCTGTTTCGATTATTGTAGCTATAGTTTTAAGAAAAATCGGTAAAAAAGCTAAAGGTTTTTTAAAGAAAGCGGTTATTGAAGCAATTGAATGGGCGGATACTCTGATATGGTCAGGAGTATTTGCATTTTTAATAATGTATTTTTTCCTTCAGGCATTCAAAATACCTTCAGGTTCGATGCGAAATACGCTTCTGGAAGGAGACCATCTTTTTGTAAATAAATTCGTTTACGGTACCCGCATTTTTTACCCGATTATTTCCGATTCAACTATAAAAATTAAAATGAAAAGGGTTTTGGTAATCAAAAAACCTAAACGCGGTGATATTGTTGTTTTTGCGGCGCCTCCGCAGGCACTTGAACCGCAGGAAAGAGAAGCCGGAATCAAAAAGGATTTTGTAAAAAGATGTATTGGTATACCCGGCGACACAATTGAAGTCAAAAAAAAGAAATTATATATAAATGATGTTTTACAGAAAGAATCTTATGTAATAATCTCGGATATTTATAATGACAATATTATGACACGTGATAAATTCGGACCGCTTACTGTTCCCGAAGGCAGTTATTTTATGATGGGTGATAACAGGGATAATAGCAAGGATTCACGTTATTGGGGTACGCTAGACGAAAAGTATATAAAAGGTAAACCGCTTTTGATTTATTGGCCACCGAAAAGAGTTAGATTAGTTAAGTGAGATTGTAAAAACCAACAATCTCTGATTACACCGATTAAAAACCAGATTACACAGATTAAGGCAAAACAGTAGTATCTGTGTAATCGTCTTCTAAAATCTGTGCAATCGTTGTTTAGGAAAAATTATGTTTAATAATTGGCTTGCCTGGGCAATATTTGCAATTATATTTTTTGTTATTGAGATAGGTTCGCCCACAGCATTTTTCTTTGCATGTTTAGGTGTCGGCGCTATTTTTGCATCAGTTTCAACTTTTTTTCATATTTTATGGTTACCCTGGTCTGTTTTTATAGTATCTTCCTTTCTTCTTGTTATATTTTCAAGGCCATTGGTAAATAAACTTGTAAAATCTCCTTCACGTTCTGCAAATGTAGATGCTTTGATTAATCAAAGAGCTTACGTTTTGGAAGAAATAAAACCAACCAAGTTTGGCAGAGTAAAAATTGAAGGTGAAGAATGGCTTGCCGAATCAACTGAGGAAATTCCTGAAAAAGTTTGGGTGAAAATAAAAGAAGTAAAAGGTGTCCGTTTAATAGTTGAGAAAACAAGTAACGAGTAACGGGTAACGGGTAATAGGTAAGCAGTTAACGCTAAAACCCTAAAACTCTATAACCAGATTCTGGAGGTACTTATGCAACAGATTCCTGTGCCATTGATAATTGTAATAGTAGTTTTGTTGTTCATTTTTGCAAAGACAGCACTTAGAATAATAAGGCCGTTTGAGAAAGGACTTGTTGAATTCCTGGGTAAGTTCAATAGAACTGTAGATTCCGGTTTAGCATTTATTATTCCATTCTTTGAAACAATCAGAAAAGTAGATATGCGTGAACAGGTTTTAGATGTTCCTCCGCAGGATGTTATAACAAAAGACAATGTATCTGTTACTGTCGACGTAGTTATATATTTTAAAATCACAGATCCTTTTAAGGTTGTATATAATGTTGCAAACTTTATTCTTGCCGCAACTAAGCTTGCCCAGACCAATTTAAGAAACGTTATAGGCAATATGCTTTTAGATGAAACTTTAACCTCGCGCGAAAAAATTAATTTAACATTAAGGCAGGTTCTTGACGAAGCAACTGATACCTGGGGTGTAAAAGTTACCCGCGTGGAAATACAAAAAATTGATCCCCCAATTGATATTACGGCCGCTATGAGTAAACAGATGAAAGCGGAACGTGAAAAAAGAGCGGTTATACTTGAAGCTGAGGGTGTAAGACAAGCTGCTATAAACCGTGCAGAAGGTGAAAAACAATCCGCAATTTTATCAGCAGAAGGAAAAGCCGAAGCGATTAAAAGAGTTGCGGATGCAGAAAAATACCAGATTGAAATTGTATATAATGCAATTCATTCCGGAAAACCGACTACCGATTTAATTGCTATAAAATATCTTGAAACACTTGAAAAAATTGCCGATGGTCAGGCGACTAAGATATTTTTGCCTATGGAAACATCCGGAGTGCTGGGTTCTATAGCAGGTATTTCCGAACTTTTTAAAGATAAAAAAGAAGAAAAGAAATAGTCCCATTAGAGATAATTTTATTTACCATACATGTTATTTAAAAGAATGATAAAATATACGAAAATATATTATTAGCAATACACGGAAGCATTAAGAAATGCTTCCTATCTCTAACGGGATAAAAATTAATGACTGAAGAAATTATAAATTTTGAAGATAAAAGGGGAGATGAATATCTCCCCTTTGGAATTTATATTCACATACCTTTTTGTAAAAAAAGGTGTAATTATTGTGATTTTACAAGTGTTGCAGATGACAATTCTAATTTTATAGAAAATTATTTACAAGTTTTATCTAAGGAAATATCTGCTTCCTTATCTGCAGTTAACAGCTATTTTCCAAAAACTATTTATATCGGCGGTGGTACGCCATCAGTTTTATCAGAAAAGCAAATTGTATTTTTATTTGAAAATTTATATAAACATTTCAGTAAACAAAATTGCGGCGGAAATATTGAAATTACGTTTGAGATGAACCCGGAATCAATAACATTAAGTAAATTGAAGATATTAAAAATATATGGGGTTAATCGTTTGAGTTTTGGGCTGCAATCGTTTGATGATAGTATATTAAGATATCTTGGTAGAATCCATACTGTAAACGATTTTTCTAAATCGTATGATTTAGCAAGAAATTTAGGATTTGATAATATAAATATTGATTTGATTTTTGGCATTCCCGAGCAGACGTTAGACGATTGGAAAGAAACATTGACTAAAACTCTAAATTTGAATCCCGAACATATTTCCGTTTATGGATTAACTATTGAAAACGGAACTAAATTTCACAGTGATGGAATATCAGTAAATGATGATTTATCAGCAGATATGTATAAATTTGCAATTGATTTTTTGAAAGAAAATGGTTATCATCATTATGAGATATCAAATTTTTCTAAAAATGGTTTTGAATGCCTGCATAATATAAATTATTGGGAAAACCGGCAGTATTTTGGTTTTGGTTTAGGAGCAACTTCATATATTAAAGGCAAAAGAATAAAAAATACTGAAAATATAAAAGAATATTTGGGCGAAAAATTTCATCTTGAGTTTGAACAACTTGATGAAGACAAAAAAATATCTGAAGATTTAATGTTAGGTTTGCGGTTAACAAAGGGATTCGAAATATCTGAGGTTGTGAGAAAAAAATATTCTCAAAATATAAGTAATTTGAAAAAATTAGATTTATTAATTGAGCAGGATAATATATTAAAACTTAGCAATAAAGGTATTATGTATGCAAATCATGTTTTTAGGGAATTTCTCTAAAGTCAGTACACAGGATACAGAATACCCGCCACTTCCGCCACTGAAACTTTGGCGGACAAGAAACTGTAGGCGGGCAGGCAGTATACAGCTAAAAATGCTATAAAGAGGTCTATTTTAAATGTCTAAACTAGATAATGTTTCCATAATCATGCCGGTTTTCAACGAAAAAAATACTATAAAAAAGGTTATAGATAAAATAATTTCACTTTCCCCGCACGAAATTATTTTAGTTGATGATGGCTCAAGTGATGGGACAAGGGATGTGCTTGAAAAAATCAAAAGCGATAAAATAAAAATTATTTTTCATGATAAAAATCAAGGTAAAGGTGCGGCTATAAGAACCGGACTAAAATATATGTCGGGAGATATCGTAACTATTCAGGATGCGGATTTGGAATATAATCCGGACGAGATTGCAAACCTTGTTGAACCGATAAATAATAATGAAGCATCGGTTGTTTATGGTTCTAGGTTCCTGGAATTGAAAGAAAAAAAATATATGTTACATTATATGGGAAATAAATTATTAAACTTTTTAACTAATATAATTTATAATTCAAAGATAACCGATATGGAAACTTGTTATAAAGTTTTTAAAAAAGATGTTATATTATCATTGAATTTAAAAGCGAAAAGATTTGAATTTGAGCCGGAAGTAACGGCAAAAATTCTTAAAAGAAAAATTAAAATACTTGAACTGCCGATTTCATATAAAAGCAGAAGCTACAATGAAGGTAAAAAAATCGGATGGAAAGACGGTATAACAGCGTTATGGACGCTGCTTAAGTGCAGAATCTCATAAAGGCAGTAAACAGGATACAGTACACAGAATACAGTTTTAAATAATTTATATTTAAAAATACAGCTGAATCCTGCTTGTCCGCCGACGTTTCAGTGGAGGATATTCTCTATACTGAGTACAATTCCAATTAGTTTTATAATAAAAAAATATGAAGATCATATTGATAAATCCGCCATGGATGACAAAAGGCGGCATATGGGAAAATATTGCAAGCTGCATGCCTCCGTTCGGGTTGGCTGGAATTGCCTCATATCTTGAAAGTTACCAAATAAATGTTGAAATATTAGATGCGGATGCTCTGAAGCTTGATTATGATGAAATTAAGAGTATATTAGTCCAGAAAAATCCCAGTTTTGTCGGTATAACTGCATCTACCCCAATAATTTCTTCAGCATTAAATATAGCAAAAATATCTAAAACCGTTTTACCCGGTACGAAAGTCGTTTTAGGCGGCGTTCATCCGTCAGTCATGGCAGATGAAGTGTTAAAAGAAGAATCTGTTGATTTTGTTGTTCGTTGCGAAGGCGAAAAAACTATAAAAGAATTGATTTCAGGGATTGAAATCGAAAAAATATCAGGGCTTTCTTATAAAAAAGACGGAAGAATAATTCATAATCAGGAACGTCCGGTTATACAAAATTTAGATACTCTTCCGATGCCGGCGTATCACCTTTTGCCAATGAATAAGTATTTTCCGGCAAAAGGCAGTTATAAAAAGCTTCCTGCAATGGGAATGATGACAGGCCGGGGATGCCCCGGTAGATGCACATTTTGTTTAGGCAATTATCTTGGTGAAAAAATAAGAGTTCGTTCAGCTGAAAAAATATTTGAGGAAATTTTATTACTAAAGAATAAATACGGAATTAAGGAAGTAAGTTTTTACGATGATACTTTTACAACAAAAAAAGACAATGTTAAAAAATTGTGTGAAAAAATTATAAGCGAAAAATTTGATATCAGCTGGTCATGTTTTGCAAGAGTGGATTTTGTTGATGAAGAATTGCTAAAAATAATGAAATCTGCAGGATGCCATCAAATAATGTACGGTATAGAATCCGGCGATGAAGGAATATTGAAAAATATTAATAAGAAGATTTCTTTTGAAAAAGTGGAAAAAATAGTAAATATAACTAAAAATACGGGAATAGAAGTAAGGGCGGCATTTATGTTTGGAAATCCCGGGGAAACAACAGAAACAATGCAAAGAACAATCGATTATGCAATAAAGCTTAATCCCGATGTTGCTATTTTCAATATTACTACACCGTACCCGGGCACCGAAATGTTCAAATGGGCAAAAGAAAAAAATATTATTATAACGGAAAATTGGGATGAATATGATTTGTCAAAACCAATAATGAATTTGCCTACAGTGAGTCCTGAAAACGTAAAAAAGTATTATGATAAAGCGTACAAGGATTTTTATATGCGTCCCGGATATTTATTAAACAGGGTGTTAAAAATAAGAAATTTATCTGATGTTATAGACGGCGTCTCAACATTATTAGGTATTGCAAGGAATTAATATGGATATAGGGCATTTTACACTGCAGTTAATGGACAGGATGAATAATTATAACAAGTGGATTATCAATAAATTTATTAAATATTTAAGCGGTAGTATACTCGAAATTGGATGCGGTATCGGAAGTATAACCCAATACTGTGTTGATAAATGTGATGTTACCGCCGTTGATATATCTTCAGAATATGTAAACATAGTAAAAGAAAGATTCGGTTATTCAAAAAAATTCCGGGCACAGATTTTAGATATCGAAAAGGAGCTTGACGGTTCTCTCAAAGAAGATAGTTTTGATACAATTGTTTGTTCAAATGTTTTGGAACATATTTTGGATGATGTTAATGCATTGAAAAATATGAACAAGCTTTTAAAAAAAGACGGCCATTTAGTGCTTTTAGTCCCATTTGGTAATGCTTTATTTAGCGATTTAGATAAAAATCTTGGTCATCATAGAAGATATTCGAAAAAAGATATTAAAGATAAATTGTTGCAGGCAGGTTTTAGTATTGAAAAACAATTCAATATAAATATTATCGGTGCTATGGGCTGGTTTGTTACGGGAAAAATCCTTAAAAGAAAGGAATTGAATAAAGACCTTTTAATAACTTTCAATTTTTTAACACCGTTATTTATTTTCATTGATACAATAGTTAGAATTCCATTTGGTTTATCTATAATAAATATATGCAAAAAAACAAAATAAAGAAAGTTGAACAGAAAAAGATTATTCCGGGATGGATTGTATGGATTATAACCGGTGTATGGGGATTAATTGTATTAAAAAATTATTACGGTACTTTTAAAATAAATTCTGACAATCTAGGGATGATGTTGTCCATTGACCAATATCTAGGCATATTAAATTTGGGAAATCTGTTATTATTTAAACATTTATTCAATATTTTACTTGCTTTGATATTTTTATTTTCTGCATTCAGTTTTGGAAGATTATTTTTTAGAATATTTAAGATAAATTTTTTCAATTCTTTGGAAGAATTAGTATTTTCGGTTGGTTTTGGGTTCGGGATTATAGCATATTTAGTTTTTTTTATAGGTATACTTGGGTTGCTTTATAGTTCATTAATACGAATAATGATATTTTTAGTTGCAATTATCGGTTTTGTAGATTTAAAGAAAAAACCGATGAAAGCAATATTTGAAAAAGAAAAATTGCCTTTTGCAGATATATGTGCTTTAATTATTTTAGTATTTGCATTGCTATTAAATTTAGCAGGCGCTTTAAGCCCGGAAATATTTTATGATTCACTTGTTTATCATTTAGCGGTTCCGAATTACTATAAATTAAACCACAAGGTAGTCAACATGCCTTATGTTTTCCTCTCAAACCTTCCTGCGGTAGCGAGCATGCTTTTTACTACAGGGCTTCTGATAAAAGATGAAATTATATCAAAATTAATAAATTATTCAGCGGCATTGTTTTGTTGTATAACATTGTTATCTATTTCGAAAAGATATTTTAATTTAAAAATCGGGATATGGGCATCTTTAATATTTTATGCAATTACACATGTAATGCTTAGTTCCTGGTCATGCGGAACAGAAACTATTTTAGTGTATTTTTCAATTCTTTCGTTATATGCTATTATGAATTATAATTTAGAACAGAAAAATTGGTTAATTATATCAAGCATATTTGCGGGATTAACCATGGGCGTTAAATATACGGGTATTTTTGCAGCAATCGGCGTAATTTTTGCTTATTTAACTGTTAATAGGAAATTCTCGCTGGAAATTATAAAAAAAGTAGTAATTTTTATATTTATTTCATCGCTAATAGTCAGCCCGTGGCTAATTAAAAATTACGTTTACAAAAAAAATCCTGTCTATCCTTATTTAAGTAATATTTTCCCGAAAGATCCGTACTCGGACTATACAAAACTTAATGGTTTTATTGCAGAGGCAAGACAATCAAGTAAATTTGAACTGGGAAATTGGCTTAAACATCCTTGGGATATAACTATGGGTAAAATTTCTAATTCGGAAAATTTTACGCCGCTTTTTCTATTTTTAATACCGTTATTGTTTCTTTTTGGAAAACCTCCGCTTATTTTAGGTTACGGGATTGTTTATAGTATTATTGTATGGCTGACTTGGTCATTTTCAACTACAATGATTAGATTTATGATGCCGGCATTCCCTGTTATTGGGCTGATTATTTCTAATTATAATAATACCGGTAACTATAAATCAGTAAAAAAAGTTTTAGCATGGGTAATTTTGATTACTTGTGTTACCGGTATATATTGGTCCGGCTGGATATCTTATATTCAAGGCGGGTGGAGAGTTGTTTTCGGTAAGGATACAAAATCCAATTTTTTAAGTACCACACACTCATCTTATCCGTATGGTTATTATGCCGGAATGGAATTTATAAATAAAAATTTACCTAAGGATGCAAAGGTTTTGTTTGTTGGTGAGGGCAGAAGTTTTTATGTTGAAAGGATTCCGGTTGTTTCCTCGGCTCACGATTTAACCCCGATAGTAGAATATGCGAAGTTATCTAAAAGCGGGGATGAGCTGTATAACAAAATGAAAGAACAGGGGATAACACATATTTTCTTTAACGTCGGAGAGGCGATTCGCCTGGGAAAAAGCTACAAAATGTTTCAGTGGGATGATCAATCCCTTTCTGTATATAATGATTTTTGGAAAAAATACGTAAAGGAAATATTTTATAAAGATGAAGCACAAAATGGTAATTTTGTAAACCGTGTAGCTGTATATGAAATACTATCCGAACAGGAAGCAAACATTCCGCATAAACCGCCGATTAACCTGATGTCCGAAGCAGTTGTCAAAAATATTAAGTAATAGAAGAACACTTTTTTCTTGACATAAATATTGGTATGAGTATAATAAATTAAACAAACGTTTAATTTATTATATATGAGGTGGCGTTATGAAGCGAAGTAATTATTCAGATATATTTCAGTCCACAAGTATACTAAAGGTATTGTCTTTTCTTGTGGAGAATCCTGGTAAAGAACTCTTGAGCAGTGAAATACAAAAAGCTACTACTCTTAGTAAAGTAGGCGTATATATTGCTTTGCAAGAATTAGAAAAACAAGGTATGATAAATAGAGAGCAACGTGGTAAATTCTTCTTATATAAGCTCGATTACAATAATTTTATAGTAAAACAGTTTAAAGTATTAAGAAATATGTTAGCTTTGAAAAAAATAATTACTAAATTAAAACTAATAGCAGTGAAAATAATATTGTACGGAAGTGCAGGCAGGGGCGAAGACACATGGGGTAGCGATTTTGATTTGCTTATTATTACTAGGAATCCGGAAGAAGTAAAAAAGCAAATAAGTATGTTAAAAATTGAAAGAAAAATACAGGCGATTATTAAAACTCCTATTCAGTTTTATGAAATGAAAGAAAGCGAGAAAGTATTTTATAGCGAAGTTGACAGAGGCATAATTATTTGGGAGCAAAAAGAATGAGTTTAAATTATGATGATTGTTTAAAAAGAGGAAAAATTAAACCGTTTTCAAGAGGTAAAGAATTGTCAAATAAGGAACTGGAAGAGGCGATATTAGATTTTGAGCGTGCAAGGAAAACATATAGCGAAGGGGACTATAAATGGGCGGTAATACAACTATATTATGCTATGTTTCACAGCGCCAGAGCATTGTTATATAAGGAGAATTTGCGTGAGCATAGCCATTTTTGTCTTCTTACGGCTATAAGAGAATTATATGTCAATAAAAATAAATTGCCGCTTCATCTCCTTGAAGGTTTACAGGAAGCTAAAACTTTGAGAGAGGAAGCCGATTATTACAGCAGATGGACAAAACAAGGGTGCGAAAAATTATTAAAAATTGCTGAAGAATTTATTGACAAGTCAAAAGGACTGATAAAATAGAATATAACTTATCTTATTGAGCAGGATTTTGTAAATTGTAAACGATAATTTCACGAACAAGAAGCAAACATTCCGCATAAACCCCGCTAGAAAATGTTGTAATTAGGTACCTTTTAAAGTCAAACAGTATTTAATTAGTATTATGTAAGTTCATTTTCATACGGGGTAAACCCCGTCAGAGATTGGTTTGTAAGCTTATATACATATTTGACATTTAAGTGTAATAAAATAATAAAGATTTATTTAAGAGTTACGGAAGCATTCGAAAATGCTTCCTATCTCGTACGGGGTAAACCGCCGATTAACCTGATGTCCGAAGCAGTTGTAAAAAATATAAAGTAAGAAAACTATTGACAAGGATATTATAATATGGTATATTATGACTGACCAGTCAGTCATATGTGCATAGTATGGGGATATTGGGTAAAGGGCGTTCTGAAGTTCTACTGCTCTATGGTTCTGATGCTGATTAAGTGTTGTCGCTATTCTCTGGAGAATAAAAATGGCAAAGTCAAAAGGTTGGAATCCGGAAATCAAAAGACAAAAGATTCTTGACGCAGCAATTGAAATTCTAAATCAAAAGGAATACTATGCAAGTCCTATAGGTGAAATCGCACGAAAAGCAGGTGTTGCAAAAGGAACGATATATCTATATTTTAAGAGTAAAGAAGAACTGTACTTTTCAATACTTTTTATGTTAATGGATAAAGTATGGGAAATGGCAGACGAAATTCAGAAAAAAAATATACCTGCAAGTCAAAAATTACCTTTATTTTTAAAAAAACATTCGGATTTTATAGGAAGATACAGAAATATTTTCTTATCAGTTAGACAAAACCTGGGATCACACGAGAAAAAATGTCAACAGGAATTGCATATAAAATTCGGTGAATTGTTGAATGTAATTATAAAAATTATAGATGAAGGTATAAGAAAAAAAGAATTTAAAAATTATCCTTCATCTTCGTTAGCTATGTTATATTTATCTTTTATGTTTGTTAATATGCATCAAAAAGTTGATATGCATGATAAAAATAAAATGATGAAAATAGATATTACACCGAAATTCATATGGGATGTCTTTTTAGGGGGGATAGCAAAATGAAAAAATCAAGTATAAATTTAAAGTTAAAAGTTAAAAATTTAGGATTAATTTTTATTATTTTTTACATTTTACCCGTTACCCTGCCTGTCCTGAGTGGGATCGAAGGATTACTCGTTACTTATCTTTATTCTGAAACACTAAACCTGGAACAATGCCTAGGAATAGCCTTGAAAGAAAATCCACAAATGAAAATTGCGGAACAGAACCGTATATCTGCAAAAGCAAAGAGAGCGGAAGCATTTTCCGGGTATCTTCCAAATGTTTCCGGTAGCTTCAGTTATCTTAAGAAAAATGAAGTAGAGGGTTTGGATGCACTAGGCAGCTTGACATCAGTTTCACCGAGTTTTAGACTATCTTTTGCAGATGAGATATATGATTCAAAACTTTCATTAACTCAGCCAATTTTTATGTGGGGAAAGATATACCAATCCAATAGACAGGCAAAATTAAATTATAAATATTATGAAGAAGATTACATAAAAACAAGACGGAATATAGTATACAGCGTAAAAAATGCTTTTTATAACTTTATTCTTGCTAAACAAATGGTTTCTATTGCAAAAGAAGCTTCCGATGTGAACGAATATCACTTAAAATCAGTTGAAAGGTTTTATCAGGAAGGAAAAGCATCGTCCTATGATGTGTCCCGTGCGAAAGTATTGGTTGCAAATTCTAAAACTAACTTTATCCGTTCAAACAATGGTTTGGAATTGTCAAGGGAGACACTTATTAATGTTTTGAACATTAAAAATAAGGATATTGAATTTACAGGAGAATTAGAGTATGTTCCGGAAGAAAAGGATTTAGAAGATTTGATAATGAAAGCCATGGAAAACCGTTCGGAGATAAAGCAGATCCTTTTACAAGAAGATATTTCTAAATCACTGGTAAAATTAGCTTCAACCGGCAATAAACCTAATATACTGCTTACGGGTACTGCTGAATGGCAGAATACGGCATTCGAAACTACGGATTGGTATAATACATGGATGGCGCTTGCGGTTTTAAATATTCCTATATTTGACGGTTTTTCAACATATAACAGGACTAAGCAAGCCAAAGCTAATCTTAATCAGATAATTGCAAATAAAGAATTGCTGGAAGAGGGTGTAAAATTTGAAGTCCGTGCGGCATATTTAAATTTTAAACAGGCGAAAGATTCGATTGAAGCAAATAAAGAGAATGTAAAAGCTGCGAAAGAAAATTTAACAACCGCCCAGAAAAGGTTTAATTTGGGGCTTATGTCGGATTTGGAAGTCAGGGATGCACAACTTGATTTAACCCAGGCAGAGACAAATTACGTGCAGGCATTATATGATTATAATATTGCAATAGCTTCTTTAGATAAAGCGGTTGGTAAATAATGAAATTATTTTTGGAGGTAAAATGAGTAAAAGAAAAAAAACAATTTTATTTATCGGCATAATTTTGGCGGCGGTTATTTTAGTGCGTATTTCAAAATTTTTTATAAAAAAACCTATAAAAGCAGAAAATATAATTCCTGTAAAAATAGTAAAACCTGTTTATAAAGATGTTGAAGAGATTATTAATCTTACAGGGGATATAAGGGGCCTTTCTGAAGCGAAGGTTTATTCCAAAGTTACAGGAAAATTGCACGAAAAAAGGAAGGATGTCGGAGAAATAGTTTCAAAAAACGAGGCTGTTGCACTGGTTGACAGGGACGAGCCGGCACTTGAATTTAAAATGTCAGAAGTAAATTCACCTTTAAACGGAGTAATAACCCAGTATTTTCTTGATATAGGTGAGATGGTTACGCCTCAAACGCCTATTTTTGAGGTTGCAACTATTGATAAAGTAAAGGTTGTTGTTAATATTACCGAACAGGATATTACAAAGGTAAAAAAAGACTTACCCGTGAGATTTATTGTTGATTCATATCCTAGCAAAGTTTTTCGAGGTGGAATATCAAAGATAGGACAATCTATTGATCTGCAAACGCGTACGGTACCGGTTGAAATATCGGTGTCAAATGAAAGCGATTTGTTAAAACCGGGTATGTTTGCTAAGGTAGAATTGATACTATCAGTTCATGAAAACGTTTTAACAATACCGGTTGATGCTATCGGCGAATATGATTCTAAAAAATATGTTTATGTTGTTGAAAATTCTATAGCAAACAGGAAAGATATAAAAACATTGATTCGTCAGAATAATCACATTGAAGTTATAAGCGGTATTGATCAAAATGACAGTGTGGTACTATTAGGCTGGCAGAATTTGTCAGAAGGAGCAAAAGTGGTAATAGCAGAATAGTTTTAAAGGCAAGTAAAAAGTTATAAGTTAAAATAAGAAGTAAATAATTGGAATTAAAGAAACAAAATTTTAACTTTTAGCCTATAACTTATAACTTGCCTCTTAACGGGGTAAACTTTACCAAAATTAGCGCATCTAATACATAATTAGGAGAAAAAGATGAACCTTGTTGAATTTTCAGTTAAAAAACCGGTTGCTACAATAGTTTTTTATATTGCGATATTTGTTTTATCAATTGTTGCTCTTTCAAAACTTGCAATTGATTTACTTCCTGAAATTACTATGCCTGCTTTAACGGTTACAACAGTTTATAGCGGAGCCGGTCCTGAAGAAGTAGAGTTGAAGGTTACAAAGGTATTGGAATCGCAACTATCATTAACGCCAAACCTGAAAGAAATGCAGTCTATTTCGCAGGAAAACGGTTCTGTAATAACTCTTATATTCAATTGGGGGATAGACCTGGATAACATATCAAATGATGTGAGAGACAGGTTGGATTTGGCAAAGAGATTTCTGCCGGAAGATGCCGATAAACCGCAGCTTATGAAATTTGACACGAACATGATACCGATTATGTTTATAACCGCGACAGCGGATGAATCTTATCCAAAAATAAAGGAAATATTAGATGATAAATTGATAGAACCGCTTAAAAGAATTCCGGGTGTCGGAAATGTTTTTGTAAGAAGCCCTCTTGAAAGGCAGATTAATGTAGAAGTTGACAAGTTTAAACTGCAATCCAGAGGCCTTACTATGTCTGATATAGTAAATTCATTCCGCATGAATAACGTAACTTTGCCCGCGGGTTCAATGAATATTGCAAGCAAAGAATACCTTCTAAGAGTTCCCGGTGAATTTGAAAAAGTATCGGAAATATCGAATATACCGGTCGGTAATTCTAAAGGCCAGAACATATATCTAAAGAATGTAGCCGTTGTTTCCGATTCTTTTAAGGAACAAACAGAATATATAAGAGCAAACCTGAAAAAGGCGGCTATGCTTATAGTCCAGAAAAAATCGGGCGCAAATACAGTAAGGGTCGGCGAAACCATAAAAGAAAGATTAGAAGAAATTAAGAAAAAACTTCCGCCGGATATTCAGTTGAAAGTAATAATGGACAGTTCAGAAGATATCAGATTGATGATAAATAATCTGAGAGATACGGTTATTATTGGCGGAATTCTGGTAATTTTAATTACTTACTTTTTTTTATTAGACTGGCTTGCGAGTGCGGTAATTCTTATAACAATTCCTGCTTCTTTGATTATTGCATTTCTGTTTTTATATGTTATGGGCTATACAATAAATATAATGTCGCTTTCTGCATTGTCGTTAGCGATAGGGCAGGTTGTGGATTGTGCCATAGTAGTGTTGGAGAACATAGTCCGTCATAGAGAAGAATTAAAAGAAAGCAAGATAATGGCAGCAATAAACGGTACAAATGAAGTAGGGCTTGCCATTTCAGCATCAATATTTACTAATGTCGTTGTTTTTTTACCGCTTATTTTTACAAAAGGTATATCCGGCATTATGTTCAAACAACTCGGAATGATTATATCCCTGACATTGCTCGTATCGCTTCTTGTTTCAATGACGCTTTCGCCGCTTATGGCAGCGCGCATTGTCAAAGATAAAAGGAAAAAAGTATTTTTAACCGATATAAGTGACAAGTTTTTTGCCTGGATTCACAGAGAATATAATTTTCTTCTTGAATATTCTTTAAAACATAGATGGAAAACCATATGGATATTCACCGGTATATTTATCGGAAGTTTATTGCTAATTCCTGTTATCGGAACCGAATTCTTTCCTGAAGAAGATACAGGAGGACTGACAATGCAGGTCAATATGCCTGCCGGAACTAATCTTGAGGTAACAAATGAAGCCATAAGCAAAATAGAAAATATTTTTGATAAAAAAGTTCCGGAAAAAGTCATGTTTCTCAGCAGAAGCGGACAAACTGCGGGAAGTTCCAGGGGTATGTCAGGGCAAAAAGAAACTGCTGCAACCGGTTATTTTTGGGGCATGGTTGTAAAAAAAGATAAAAGGAAGAGAGGCATTAAGGATATAGCCGAAATAATAAGAGACGAGATAAAGAAAATTCCCGGTATTTATAAATTTAATGTTTCGACAGCCGATCCGATGCAGCAAAACATGTTTGGCACAGGCAGTCCGATATCAATTGAAATATTGGGGCTTGATTTTGAACAACTTGATATCGTAACAAAAAAAATTAGGGATATAATGGAAAAAACAAAAGGTTTAAGGGATATAACTATATCAAGAGAAAAAGCCCAGCCGGAATACATAGTAAAAATCGATAAAACCAAAGCAGCATCTTTAGGTTTTTCTATACAAACTATTGCAGATACGATAAATACTTCGTTTGCAGGCAAAACGGCTACTGTTTACCGTGAAGCCGGTCATGAGTATGATGTTTTTGTAAGATTACAATCTAAAGACAGAAGCAATATACAGGATTTAGAAGGAATTGAGGTAAGAAATATGACGGGCCATAAAATACCTATAAAGAATTTTGTTAAAATTGAGCAGGCGCTTGGTCCTGTAACTATTGATAGAAAAGACCAGGTAAGGATTATTAAAGTCGGAGCTAATATAACAGGACGATCGCTTGGTAAAGTTGCGGAAGAGTTGAAAAGTAAAATTTCCAAAATTCCGCTTCCCAGAGATATTACAATTGAATACGGCGGTTCAATAAAAGAACAAAAGGATGCTTTCGCGGACTTGATGCTGGCTTTTCTGCTTGGTATGATGCTTACCTATATGGTTATGGCAGCGCAATTTGAATCCTGGCGCGATCCTTTCATAGTTATGTTCTCGGTTCCGTTTGGGATAGTAGGGGTTATATGGGCTTTGCTGATTACGGGCCAGACACTCAACATAGCGTCATTTATAGGAATTATTATGCTTGTCGGTATAGTTGTTAATAACGCGATTGTATTTATTGACTATACTATACAGCAGAAAAACAAAGGCGTGGTAATTCATACTGCATTGCTGGAATCAGGCAGAGTCAGGATTAGACCTATTTTGATGACTTCAATGACTACGATTTTGGGTATGCTTCCGTTAGCCCTGTCAAGAGGCCAAGGTTCCGAAAGCTGGACGCCGCTTGCAGTGACAATCATCGGTGGGCTTATAGTATCGATGTTTATTACTCTTCTAATTGTTCCTGTGATTTATTCATTGTTTGAAGAAAGAAAAAAAGGAAAGTTACATGAAAATTATTTATAGAATTATACTATTTCTTATTTTTGCAGGGGATGCATTTTCTGCACCTCTTATATGGCAGGACGTTTTATCTGAAGCAAAAAAAAATAATCCGGAATTGATAAAAGCGGAAGATTCTGTAAAAAATGCGCGTTTAAGTTACTATAATTCTTATACTAATTTCTTACCTCAATTATCCGCAAATGCGGGAGTAAATAAATCTAAGACAGATGGCACGGATTCTCCGGAACAATACTCACTTGGTCTTTCGGGCCGACTCTCGTTATTTTCAGGTTTTAGTGACAGTAGTCAGCTTAAATCGAAAAATATTGATTTAAAAATTGCCGAACTTGAATATAAAAGAATTTTAGCAGATGTAATTTATAATTTAAAAACTAGTTTTATCGGGCTTTTATGGGCGCAGGAAACGATCGGGTTATCCGAAGAAATATTGAAAAGAAGAAGCGAGAATTATGATCTAGTAAAATTTAAATATGATGCCGGTCTTGAAGATAAAGGTTCGCTTCTCAGAGTTGAAGCCGATAAATTTCAGGCCGAATATGACCTCGCCAAAGCAAAAAGAAATTTAAAAACTGCATCAGCACAGGTATTACGAGACATAGGCAGGGATGAATTTGAAGTAATTACCGTTACAGCAAGTTTTAATGTGTATATGTCAACTACCATAGAACCGTCATATAAACTTCTTAGAGAAATACCTGATTATTTAATTGCAGAAAAAAATCTGGAAAAAAGCGAATACAGCGTTAAAATTGCAAGAAGCGAGTTTTATCCGGATTTGTCTATTTCAGGAAGTATATCTAATTCAGGTGAAAAATGGATACCGGATAATGAAAAGCAGTCCTTGAGTTTAAATCTTTCATATCCTTTTTTCCCGGGTGGAAAGAATATTTATGATTTAAAAATAGCAAAAACAAATAAAAAAATTTCCGAGGAAACTTTTAAATCTATAAGACAGCAGCTGATGGCTAGATTAGAATCAGTCTGGAACGATTTTGTGGATGCAACAGAAAATGTAAAGGTAAGTGAGAAATATTTTAACGCGTCAGAACAGCAGTCAAAAATAAGAACCACAAAATATGTGAACGGACTGGTTTCTTACCAGGACTGGTATACGTCGGAAAATGATTATATTAGTTCCAAGCGGGCATTTCTTAATTCAAGAAGAAATGCTGTAATATCTGAAATATCCTGGAAGAATTTCCTGGGATTAGGTGAATAAAGGCAGGTTATCAGGATACAGTAAACAGGATACAGGATTCAGCTAAAGATTTAAAATTTTTAATTTTGAATTTTATATTTTGAATTGTTTTTAAAGGGGATAATATTATGAAAAAAATAATAATTTCAGTTGTTGTTTTGGTTTTAATTATTACCGGGGTAATATTTATATTCAAAAATAAAAAGAAGAGTCCTAAAAATCAAGAAGTTTATCCGCAAAGGGGTTCCATTGCAATTGAATTTCGTGAAACAGGTGAAGTACAACCAAGAAATCGGTTGGAAATAAAGCCGCAGGTTTCGGGTCGTATAGAGGATATTTTAGTTGTTGAGGGGCAAAAGATAAAGAAGGGAGAAATACTTGCTTGGATGAGTTCAACGGATAGGGCAGCTCTTTTAGACGCAGCAAGATCTCAAAGTGAAGAAGAGGTAAAAAAATGGGAAGATACATATAAGCCAACTCCTGTAATAGCTCCGCTTAACGGATTTATTGTTGTAAGAAATAAAGAACCCGGACAAACTGTGAGTGTAAACGATACTATTGTTGTTATGGCGGATGTTCTTATTATCGCTTCGAATGTTGATGAAACAGATTTAAGATACATTAAATTAGAACAGAAAGTAAAAATTTTTCTGGACGCTTATCCTGATAAATATTTTGATGGTATAGTAGAACACATAGCATATGAGTCGACCATAGTTAACAATGTTACGGTTTATGAAGTAAAAATCAGACCGGAGAATCCACCTATAAATTTTCGTTCTGGTATGACAGCAACTATAGAAATAAAAGCTGAGCAGAAGAACGATATATTATTATTACCTGTAGATGCTATTTCATCCAATAATAATGAAAAATATGTTTTAATTAAAAAAGAAAAAAATGGACGTTTTGAACGTACAAAAATAATAACCGGTATAAACAACGGTAAAAATGTAGAGATTATATCAGGAATAACTGAAAAAGATATTATTGTTATTCTAAAAATGAATAATAATAAGGTAGATAGTTCACCTCAAATCCGTGGTGGCATAGGTGGTATTTTTGGCGGTGGCGGCAGGGGAAGATAAAAAAAAGTAACGAGTAATGGGTAATGAGTAATCCTTCGATTACACTCAGGACAGGACAAGTAAAAGGTAAAATGGCAAAAATTATTGAGTTAAAAAATATATCGAAAACATATCATTTAGAAAAGGTAGATGTTCCTGTTTTGCATAATATTTCTTTGGATGTTACAGAGGGTGAGTTTATTGCAATTATGGGACATTCGGGTAGCGGGAAATCCACGCTTTTAAATATTCTGGGACTTTTGGATAAGCCAAGTTCCGGAACTTATACATTAGCGTCAAATGAAGTGTCGCATTTATCAGATGCCCAATTAGCAACTGTAAGAAATAAATTTCTTGGATTTGTTTTTCAAAGTTTTAATCTTTTACCAAGAATGTCAGCTTTGGAAAATGTACTTATGCCGTTGGTATATTCCGAGAATGGTAAAAAAGACAGTAGTTTTATAAAAAAAAATCATAATAATGCAATTAAATTTCTTGAAAAAGTAGGATTAGGTGATAGAATAAATCATAAATCAAATGAGTTATCCGGCGGGCAGCAACAAAGAGTAGCGATAGCCAGGGCACTTATTAATAATCCGACGTTAATTCTTGCAGATGAACCTACGGGAAATTTAGACAGTAAATCATCTGCAGAAATAATAGAAATACTTAAAGAACTTAACGATTCCGGAATCACGATTGTAATGGTTACTCATGAAGCGGATTTGGCGCAGGCAGCAACAAGAACTATTACGCTTCAGGACGGTGTAATAATTTCGGATAAAAAAAATAAGAAAGAAATTAATAAAAAAGTGATAGTAAGTGCGGAAGGATTTAGTAAAAATATTAGTCATCACATATTTAAATTGAATCGTATCAAAGATTATTTTTTCCAGGCAATACGGGCATTGATGTCAAACAAAACCCGTTCTGCGCTTTCGATTTTAGGAGTATTAATAGGCGTAACTGGTTTAATCGCAATGCTTGCATTGGGGCGTGGTGCTCAGGAAACAACAAGGAAACAGTTAGCTAATTTAGGTTCAAATATTTTAATGGTTATGCCCGGTTCAAGTATGCGTGGCGGAGTATCTTTGGGTGCTGGTACAGTTACCAGGTTTACTTTGCAGGATGTTACCGAGATTAAAGAAAAAGTTCCGGGTGTTAAAATGGTTGCACCTTATGTTACAGGCCGGGTGCAAATAGTGTATAACGGAAAAAATTGGAATACACGAATAGAAGCTACAACTGGTAATTATCAATATTTGAGAAATGCTGTACCTGTACAAGGCAGATATTTTACTGATGAAGAGACCACTACGAGAGCCAAAGTGGTTGTTATAGGTAAGACCGTTAAGGACCAACTATTTGTAGATACTAATCCACTCGGAGAATTTGTTAAGATAAATAAGATAGATTTTCAGGTGATAGGTATTTTACCTACGAAAGGTTCAAGCGGGTTTCGTGATGAGGATGATAAAGTTCAGATGCCTATCAATACCGCTATGTTTCGGGTATTAGGAAAAGAATATATTGATTCTATGGATGTTCAGACAATAGATGAGAGCGTAATGGATGATGTAAGTAAAAGAATTATAAAACTTATACTTCAGCTTCACCGGCAGCCGGAATCAAATACTAATACAATAAATATAAGAAATTTGGCTGACATTCAGGAAACCGTTGCATCTACGATGAAAACATTCGCTTATCTTTTAGGATCGGTTGCTTTCATTAGTTTATTGGTTGGCGGAATAGGAATTATGAATATTATGCTTGTTTCGGTTACAGAAAGAACCCGCGAGATAGGTTTAAGAAAAGCGATAGGTGCTAATAACAAAGATATTTTGTTTCAATTTATGATAGAATCAGTCGTAATTTGTGTTATGGGCGGATTGATTGGAATAATTTTAGGTTCATTAATTTCAATATCACTATCAATGTTTGCCGGCTGGCAAACCGAGGTGTCATTTTCATCTATTTTACTGGCATCCACTTTTTCTGTGCTTGTCGGTTTAATTTTTGGTACATGGCCCGCAAGGAAAGCATCTCTGTTGAATCCAATTGAAGCTTTACGGTACGAGTAGAATATTGTAGTTTATAATATTATTTTTTTTGTTTTCCTAGCCAAATAACCTTTAACAACTATCAATGAATATATTTTATTTTTTATTTTGTAGCAGCAAAGCGTAAGCTTTGCTATGTTTTAGCAGAGCTATCGCCTGCCTGACGGCAGTCAGGCTCTGCAGCTACAGTTTTTGGAATTACGGGGACCGGAAACTGTATGTGCAGTTACCTTAATACCCCACATCTTGGTGCCAGATAGTTTTTTAAGTATAATAATTGTTTGTTATGAATAAAGAAATTTTCAAATCATTTAAACATAAAAATTTTAAATTATTTTTTATTGGCCAGCTGATTTCCGTAATAGGAACATGGTTGCAGTTGACAGCAATGCCATGGCTTGTCTATCATCTTACTTCATCATCTTTACTGTTAGGACTTGTAGGGTTTTTGAGTCAAATCCCTATTTTGATTCTTGCCCCATATGCCGGTGCGGTTGCAGACCGATACAACCGAAAAAAAATTTTAATTATAACCCAAACGCTTGCGATGATACAGGCAATAATTCTTGGAGTGCTTACTATTTCCGGGAAGCTGCATATATGGCATATAATTGTATTAGCAGTTTTTGTAGGTATAGTAAACGCATTTGATATGCCTACCCGGCAGTCTTTTATTCACGAGATGGTTGGTAAAGAAGATTTAACCAATGCTATAGCGTTAAATTCTTTTATGTTTAACGGTGCGCGTTTTATAGGTCCAGCAATCGCCGGAATTCTGATTGCTTCTTTTGGTGAAGGTTTATGCTTTATTTTGAACGGAATAAGTTTTCTTGCAGTTATAATTGCTTTGTTATTTATAAAACCATTATCAACAAACTATAATAATAATGGCCTATCAATTTTTCAGGAATTGATACTAGGGATTAAATACATACGCAGTAAAAGAATTATAATATATGTTCTTTTATTGGTTTCAATCACCGGAATAATCGGTGTATTTCCTACGATATTGATGCCGGTGTTTGTTAAAGATATTTATAAATTAGATGCCGGTGGTTTAGGTATTTTCATGTCTGCTATAGGTGTAGGAGCACTTATCGGAACATTTAGTATCGCTTATAATAGTAAAAATAGCGGAATAAAGAAAACTATAGTTAATTCGGCGTTATTTTTAGGCCTGTTTGTGATTGCTTTCGGAGTTTCAAAAAATATAATTTTATCCATATTGTTTCTAGTTTTTACAGGTTACTTTTTAGTTTCACAGATGGTATTAAGCAATACATTTTTACAAATAACGGTGCCTGATGATATGCGCGGAAAAATAATGGGTTTTTTTACAATGTCTTTTATGGGCTTAGCTCCGCTTGGCAGTATCCTTGCGGGATTTTTAGCATCTAAGTTAACAGCACCTGCTACAGTAGTAATCGGCGGTGTGATATGTTTAGTTATAACAATAATGATTAGGAAAGAATTCGTTTAGAGGCAAGCACACAGTATACAGGATTCAGGATACAGCTTATGAATGGCGGTGCACAGGATAATAGCTCATCCTCCACTGAGACGTTGGCGGACATGCAGGATTAAGTTTTATAAATTATCAATAACTGTATTCTGTATACTGTATCCTGAGTACTAAAAAAATGGCACTAATATATATCATAATTTTTATCATACTTATTTCTTCGACATATTTAGGGATGCACTACTATGTGTATACCCGTATTGTAAGCGGACTATTACTCTCAGCACCTGTTACTAATTATCTTAGATTTTTCTTTTTAATTGCAGCATTATCTTTTGTTTTAAGCGAATTTTTAAGCAGGCATGTAATTTCATCCTGGATAAAACCATTTGCTCATTTTGGAACACTCTGGTTAGGGGTAATTTCAATTTCAATCTCGGTATTTTTAATTGCAGATATTTTAAGAGTATTTTTTAATTCACAGCAATTCAGATATTATTCTACGATTTATTCAATTTCTGCCATAACGCTTCTAACCATATTTTCAATTTATAACGTATCCCGTGGAATAAGAATAAAAGAAATAAAATTAAAAACTGAAAAGTTACCAAAAAATTTATCAAAATTTTCGATTGTTCAGTTATCAGATTTGCACTTAGATTTTCTTAAAAATAGAAAATGGTTCAATGATGTTGTTGAGAAAACGAACGCACTAAATCCCGATATTATTGTTATTACCGGTGATTTGATTGATACGAATTTATGCAATATAGATGATCATTGTGAATTGCTAACAAAACTAAAGTCAAAATATGGCGTTTATGCGATTACAGGTAATCACGAATACTATACCGGGCTTGAAACATTTTTAGATATATGCAAAAACAGTAATATAAATGTTTTAAGAAATGAAAAAGTTACAATTGCTAATTGTATAGAACTTGCAGGCGTCAATGATGAAGAAGGTAAAAGGTTCTCCGGCGGTGGGCCAGATTTAAATTTAGCATTAAAAAATTGTGATTTCAAAAAACCGGTGATTCTGCTAGCTCATCGGCCGACGATGTTCAAAGACGCTGTTAAATCAGGTGTTGATTTACAGTTGTCAGGCCATACCCATGCCGGACAAATACCGCCTGTGGATTTATTAGTAACATTAATTTATAAATATTCATATGGATTTCATAAAAAGAATTCATCTTATATATATACAACATTTGGAACAGGCACATGGGGCCCGCCGATGCGGCTTTTCTCACGTTCAGAAATAGTAAAAATAATAATAGAAAAGTAAGTAACGAGTAATCCCGATGTGGCGGTACAAGCTGGGCAATGGCTAAAAAATTAATTTAAACACTGCACCATCGCACAACCGCACTACCGCGCTATCTCACGAAGTTTGATTTATGGAGAATATCTATGGAATTTAAAGAATTGGTATTAAAAAGGTACAGTTGCAGGAAATTTAGCAATACACCAGTTGAGAAAGAAAAAATAATTCGATGTATTGAATCAGCCCGCGTTTCACCTTCTGCGTGCAATGCTCAGCCCTGGAAATTTATAGTAGTTGATAATCCTGAAATGAGAAAAAAAGTTGCGGAAGCAGCCACTTCCGGGATTTACAGAATGAGCAAATTCGTTCACGAGGCACCCGTAATAATATTGGTATTGGCAGATAAAGGAAGTTTCTTGTCAAGAGCAGGTTCTCTGGTTAGAAACACAAGATTTTACCTAATAGATATCGGCATAGTTTGCGAACATATAGTATTACAGGCGACAGAATTTGGACTAGGGTCCTGCTATGTTGGTTGGTTTAATGAAAATGCAGTAAGGAAAGTATTGAATATACCTAAAAACTTAGAGATTCCTTCCATTATATGTATGGGTTATCCCGATGAAAGTTACAAAACAAAAGACCCAATCCGCAGGCACGCAGGCTCCGAAACAAGAAAACCAATCGACGATATTTTAAGTTTTAATGAATATAAATAAAAGCAAGTTTCCGCCACCTAATCGCTGGCTGGCGGACCTGACTGCCGTCAGGCAAGTTCCACCGAAGCCTTAATGGCGGAAAAAGTATAAATTAAAAGTAAAAATTAAAAAAGACTTAATTTAAACCTTAAACTTCTAACCTAATAAATCATTCTTTCTTATATCCAATCTTTAACCTTTTCTAATCAAGATAAAAAGTCTTGACATTTTTGGTTTTTTTTGTAAAATCTTACCGATAAATGAAATAGTATTGGTTAGATAATAAGATGCCCGCCACTTAGAAAATGGCGAGCCTGCCTGACGGCAGGCAGGGCGCTACGTGGAGGAAAGATGAAAAAAACATTTTATTTTTTATTACTATCTATCTGTTTACCTCTTTACCTATCTACCTGTCTTTTAGCTGCAAATTTTACAAAAGTGCCTGTTTATGGCGGCGATATAAGTGTTGCTGCAATGTGCCCGTCCAGTCCGACAGTAATATATGCCGGTTCTACGTATTCGGGAACATTTGTTACAAGAGACGGTGCTGCGACATGGACAGCTGTAGGCAGTATCAAAAGTTTGGGTGCCCAGAATGATAGTCTGGATAAAATAGCGGTACATCCTGTTTCGCCTAATATTGTAATCGGCGGCGCTTTTGGAAGTTTTGCAACCGATATTTACCGTTCAGTGGATTATGGTACAATATGGACAAAGGTAGGTACTGAAATTACCTCGCAAAATGTCAATGTGACACAGATAGCTGCTTCACCGTCTGCTCCGGATACATTCTATTTATTAGGGCAGGATTTTACAAACCTTGACGGTGTTGTGTATAAATCAATTGACGCGGGTTTGACTTGGACGAAAACGGCATTTACAAGCGGAAATAAAATCGTGTCGGATTTATGCGTTGATAAAGATAATAATGTTTATGTCTCAATAGGGGATAAGGCGATTAGTTCAGGGAATACCGGTCCTCAGTGGGAGAGCGAGTTTAACGGCTGGATAAAGAAAAGTTCAAATGGCGGCGATACATGGAATACGGTTCTTACTCTTACCGCTGCCCCAAGATATCTGGCTACTTCATCAAATACACTTGCAGTATCAACTCTGCAATATGGGAATGACAAAGGCGTTCATATTAGTACTAATGCGGGGGCTAGTTTTAAAAAAGTCACAGGTCAGGACAAGATAACCGTTTCTCCTGACGGTACAAAAATATATATGACAAAAATGGACGGTTTTGCAATAATTACATCGTCTACTACCGGCTGGAATGATGCTGTTCTTATAGATTCAAACAGTTATGTTCTTGGCGGATATGTGCTGATAGATCCGGCAAATCCAAATACTATGTATATGGTCGGAAATAACAGTGTCGGGCTCGGCAATGATGACGGTATAATGAAAAGCACCGATACCGGATTTAGCTGGAAAGCGGCAAACAGCGGTCTTGCGGGTTTAGTTGCAAATGCCGGCTGTAAAGATCCCAACGGCGATATATATGTCTTGAGTTCAATGTGTGTTTATAAAGGCACGGTAAACGGTACGGTATGGAAAAGAGTTTTTAGTCCGGATTTGGAACGGTCTTATAGTTCAACAAATAAACATCACAAGTTTAGTATGGGCGGTGCGGTGGCTGCTCCTGAAGTGAATAATGTTTTTGTGGGTTCTGCCGGAGATTTATACCGAAGTACGGATACCGGAATAACATGGAACATGGTTTATTCTACGTCTGTTACTACCGGCGATGAACTTTCATTTTCAGCTTTAGTATTTAATAAAACAAATCCTGCAATAGGATATTTTTCATTAAAAAAACCGATGTCTGCAACATCTGCGACAATATATAAGACAACTAATTACGGTTCCAGCACAACTTGGACGCAGCTAGGGTTAACCTCGGATAATGCCGTTCAAACATTGGCAATTGATCCAACCAATCCTACAATCATTTATGCCGGGTTAGGTAATTCTCCTATGTATTCTTCAAATTGGACATATGGCGGAATATGGAAAATAATAGATGATGGTACTAATCCGCCGACATGGAGCCAAATAGGTCTTGCCGACTATTTACCTTATAAAATAACCGTTTCTTCGGATGGAATTATTATGGCAAGTTGTCATGACAGAACTGATACCTCAACTTATCATTACAATGGAGCTACATTTTATTCCAAAGATAGTGGAGTAACTTGGAGTAAGGTTTATGTTTATAATATGTCTTCGACGCCCAATGCTTTAGATATTAAATGGTCGGATGGCGTATACTATTTGGCTTCTTCGGAAGGTGTATATGCAACGGTTGACCCTTCGGTATCCTTTCAGCAGGTGGCAACCAGCACTGATTTGGGCACTATAAGGTGCCTTATAGTCGGTTCGATGTATTCAGGTGCTAATAAAGGAATTTACAGACTTAACTGGACAGGAGTAACAACATACACCGGTTCCGCTAGTTTCACATTATATAATTACCCCAATCCGTTCAATCCCAAAAACGGAAAAACAGTGATAAAATTTGGTTTGAGGGAAACCGCAGAAAAACTGACATTGAAAATATACAGTATGTCGGGTGACCTTATAACTGAGGATAGATATTACAACTATGCCGGCGGAAATTCGTATACGTTTGAATGGGACGGCAAAAACCAGAAAGGCGAGCTGTGTGCTCCGGGAGTATATTTTGTGGTTGCGGATGCCGACGGTGAGAAAGTGAAAAATAAAATAGTATTGGTTAGATAATAAGATGCCCGCCACTTCCGCCACTGATTCGCCAGCTGGCGAATTTGGCGGACAAGAAAACGTTGGCGAGCCTGCCTGACGGCAGGCAGGGCGCTACTTGCCCGCCATTGAACCGTTGGCGAGGCGATATGCGGAGGGAAAGATGAAAAAACTATTATTTCTTATTGGACTATTGGTCGTTCCATCATTAATTTTTTCTGTTACCGAGTATGTTCCTAAAAGTATCGACGGCGGCTGGGTAAGGCGTATAGTTGAAGCGCCCAGTGCTCCGGGTACTTTTTACGCGGTAAGCTACGGGCTGTATAAAAGTACTGACGGCGGACAAACATGGATAAGAAAGACTTCCGTGCAGCCAAGTGATTCTTTTGTAGCAGCGAGCACGACAACTATATATGGTAATCACCATACCGGTTCAGTAGCGGTTAGTTCATCAAATGCAAATCTTGTTTTAGTTGCAGATGAAGGATGGTCGCCATTATGGCGAAGTACGGACGGCGGAGAGAATTGGACATGTATTTCACTCGGCGCAACCAATGAAATGTGGAAAAGAGCCGCGATAGTAACATCATCACTATATAATAGTGATTATTTTTTTGCCGCTATCCAAACCGGCACCAAAGATTTAGACGCCAAAGCTTCGGTTTTAAATATGAGCACGGACGGCGGTTTAACATGGGCCGAAGCCGGATTAACAGTAACCAGTGCAGAAAGTATAACGGATGTATTGCAAATACCTTCCGGTGCAAATGCCGGAAGAATAATTGTAAGTGTTGTAGATGAATTTTTAAGTTTCAACCGAGATAATGCAGATAATCCCACAACCGGAAAAGTTTATTATAGTACCAATAGCGGAGTATCTTTTACTCAAGCATCATCGTTTACAGAACCTGCATACCAATTGACTTGGGATAGTACTAATAATAAAATTTGGATGATCACCTGTAAAGGCGATATTTATAGTAGTGCAGACGGTGCAAGCTGGGGTGTAAGGGTGTCTTCGGTACCTTTATGGACAACCGCCGGTTGTCATCGGCCCGTTGGTATATTATATTCTGATACAACGCCACCTTCGATGCTTGCTTATGCGAATACCGGTACACAACCCTCCGCTTCAATTTGCAGAAGTACAGATGCTGCCGGCGGATTTCCGGCAAATTCCTGGTATAATATAACACTTCCGGATGCATTAGACCGTGAAAAAATTAATTCGTTTATTAACGATATTGTTGTAGATTCTAGATATGCCGATGGCAGTCACTGGGGAGTTGCAGAAAGTGAGATGGCTTTTTTTTATACTACAAGTACCGCTCTTGGTACAACTACTTCTAATGATTTCCAAATACAAAGAGGAATAACTACTCCAAACATAAGGAACGGGATAAAGGATAAAAGTACTAACAGGTTATATGTTTTAGCGGATCATAATATCTTTTATTCCCATGATAACGGTGACAGCTGGTCGCGCGTTTATCCTCAAAAAGGCGGGAGTGCCGACTTTGTAAGGTATCTGGCTTTTGCCCCGGATAGCGCAACTAAAGTTTACTTAATGGCTAATCTAAAGATTTATTATACTAATGATAATGGCACCGATAATTTTGCAAATACACTCGTTGATTTTTCAGCAGCACCATATAACTACAATTTTATGACACAATTTCCTACTAACCTAATTATTGATCCTACAAATACTAATATTATGTATATAGGTATTGCAAATTCTTCGGCTGTTTCAACTACCGATAATTATTTGTATAAAACTACAAATGCAGGAACAAATTGGAATAAAATTACATCACTCCCCGTAAATCACGGTATCTATTATATTGCAATGGCAACTACAAATCCAAGTGTGATGTATGTTGCTTGTGGCGACGAAAACCAATACGGCGGAAATTTTACCGGACATGGCGATGGTTTGTATAAGACGACTGACGGCGGCTCAACCTGGACTAATATAGGATTTTCAGATACTAGGATATCCAATATTTCTATAGACCCTACAAAACCTGAGCATCTAATTGTAGGTTATCAATATGTTCATACAGTTACAACAGATACTTCAAAAACTGGCGGTGGATGCGCGATATCTCTGGATAGCGGTGTTACCTGGGAAGATTTAACTTATATGGATCAAGAACCACCGAAGCCAAGTGACAATAAAACAGAAGTTCCAACAGATGAAGGTAAATTACAATTAGCTACTAAAAGATTACCTGCAAGAAGTTCTGGGAATAGATTATATAGTGATCTAACATTTATATTTGATGGTTTAATTTATAATGGAACGAATGCCGGTTATATTTATATGAGTAGTGATTTGGGAGCGACACCTTTAAAACCAGTGGCACTTTTGCCTACGGCGGTATCATGGCTGTTCAGGGGTTCAGTTATGGCAACCAGCGGATGTGGATTATTTGATATTACTTTTACGACAGGCACAACTACTTCAACTACAACATACACTGCATATTCCGGAACAGATATAAAACTATATAATTATCCTAATCCGTTTAATCCGAAAAAAAGCGGGAATACAACTATAAAATTAAGTTTGACACAGGAAACAAAAGATTTGAAATTAAAGATTTATTCACTTTCCGGTGATCTTGTATTAGAAAATTCCTATGATAATGTGGTAGGCGGATTTTCATATACGCTTGAGTGGGATGGTAAAAACCAAAAAGGCGAATTGTGCGCCCCGGGTGTGTATATCATTATAGCTGAAACTAAGAATAAAACAGTAAAAAATAAAATAGTAATGGTATATTAGTCCTTGAATGAAATAATATTTAAAATGGAGGCTTTTATGAAGAAAGTGTTTTATTTAGCCGTGATTATTTTGACAATTGTTACTTTTGCAAACGCCGTAAGTATTAGTGAAAATGCAGGAACAACGACTGGTGAATTTTTGAGAATAGGTGCAGGTGCGCGTCCGGCCGGAATGGGCGAAGCATTTGCATCGGTTGCCGATGATGTATATTCATTATATTGGAATCCTGCAGGTTTGAGTAAGGTGACACAAAAACAAGCGTTACTGGCCCATACATTCTGGTACGAGGATGTAAGCCACGAATATGCGTCGTATGTTCATCCATTAAGTGATAATAAAGGTACGGCAGGCATCAGCGTCACATATTTATCTACGACATATGAAAAAAGAGCGGGCGATACCGAAGAACCGGATTCTAATGCTAGTATCGGAGATTTAGCGGTTGGATTAAGTTATGGCAGGAAAACATATTATGATATAGACGCCGGAATCACATTGAAATTTATCAGTTCAGATCTGGATACCGAAAGTGCATCGGGATTCGGTGTGGATTTAGGTTTCCAGCGAGTATGTCCTTTTTGGGAAAAAATGGATATGGGTTTAGCAATATCAAACATAGGCGGAAGTTTAAAGTATGTTGATGAATCTGTCGCAGTGGGAAAAATACTTGATTTGGGTTTATCAGTAAAAGATGCATATTTCAAACATTTAACGGTAGCAACAGATTTAAGAACATTAACCAATTTTTCTACACCTTCGGTTAATTTAGGTGCTGAATATAATTGGATTATCACTGATAAATTTTCATTTATACCCCGAGCAGGATTTAAAACATATTTAAGTCAGATTACAGCAGGTTTCGGAATTGGCTGGAAATCTTACCAGCTTGATTATGCATTTATTTCACACACCGATTTAAGCAGTAATAACAGAATTTCTTTAAATGCAAAGTTCTAAAGAATCCGGTAGTTGAATTTTTTCAATTATTTAGTATAATAACAATTATAACATTACATAGTAAAGAGCGTATTAGGTAAAAAGGTAAAGAGGTAGAAAGGCAGAGAGATAGCAGATAGAAAAAAGAAGAAACCAATATATAATCTTAGGTGTTAAAATCTGTGCCCGCCACTGAACCGTAGTGGGTAAATAATAGTCTTTCAAAATCAGCGCAATCGTTATTAAAAAATCTATGTTTAAATTCTTAAGAGATCTATTTTGCAAAAAGGGTTGGCCGCTTTACAAACAGAACGAAGAAATCTATTTAGAGGTTCTTTCCGCTTTAGCTGAGGCTATTGAGGCGAAAGATCATTCTACTCGCGGTCACTCCGAAAGAATGGTGAAATTTGTTACTTTTGTCGGCCAGCAATTAGGAATGTCAAAACAAGAATTAAAAGATTTGGAAATGGCAGCGATTCTTCACGATGTAGGCAAGATAGGAATTGATAAATCGGTTTTTTTGAAACCGGGTAAACTGACACCGGAAGAATATGAAATCATAAAGAATCATTCAACAATCGGAGCAAATATTATTGGTCGTGTAACATTTATGAAAGGCGCAGCACAGTATGTAAAACACCATCATGAAAGGTGGGATGGCAACGGTTATCCTGATAAGATTAAAGGTGACGATATTCCTCTAGGTGCGAGAATACTTGCGGTTGTTGATTCATTTGATGCCATGATGTCAGAACGTCCTTATAAAAAGCCGATGACACTTGAAGAATCATTTGCAGAATTAAAAAGAAATAGCGGCACTCAATTCGACCAAAAAATTGTAGAAACTTTCCTTAAATACGACTTCCAATCAGAAAATTTAAGCGATCATCCTTAAGCGGGGATGGCTTTCTCAACGCTATTAAAAATGTATAAAAAACTCTTCCGAACAATTCTAATCCTTATATTAATTTTATTATTCGGTACATTCGGTTATATCATCATTGAAAAATGGAACTTCTTTGATGCATTATATATGACGGTTATAACACTTGCTACCGTCGGGTACGGTGAGACTCATCCGCTTTCTTTTGCAGGTAGAATATTTACAATTATTTTGATATTATCAGGAATCAGTATTTTACTTTTTACCGTATCTTCAATTACTTCTTTTTTCATAGAAGGCGAGTTAAGTCAGATTTTCAGGAGAAAAAAAATGCTAAAACGAATAGCTCAATTAAAAAATCATTATATTGTATGCGGTATCGGGAAAATCGGTAGCCATGTGGTTTCAGAACTATCGAAAACAAAAAGGGAGTTTGTAATTATTGAAAAAAATAAGGAATTATTGGAAAATCTTAGTAATTATCTTTGTATAAACGGTGATGCTACTGACGAAAACGTTCTTAAAGAAGCAGGAATTGAAAATGCTGCTGGACTTTTTGCAACACTTTCAACTGATGAGGAAAATATTTTTTTGATTATTACTGCGCGGGAAATAAATTCAAACATAAAAATAGTAGCCAAATCAGTATTGGATACATCAGCCAAAAAACTTATCAGTGCAGGTGCCACTTCTGTGGTTCAGCCGAATCTAATCGGCGGTTTAAGAATGGCATCGGAGATGGTTAGGCCTGCTGCTGTATCTTTTCTTGATATGATGTTAAAAGAAGGTAAAGGTGATTTAAGGGTAGAGGAAGTTGAAGTTATAAATAATGCAAAACAATTATCAGTGATCCAATCACATAAATCAGGCGCTCTTATTCTTGCACTTTTCTCAAAAGGTAATTACACTTTTAACCCGTCACACAACACTGTAGTTAATGTAGGAGATAAAATAATAGTCATGGGCAATTCCGAACAGGTAAACTCGCTAAAAGATAATATGTAAGCAGATAACCCGCCGATCCGCCAACTGGCGGAGGCGGATTGGTGGCGGGAAGCATCTCGTGTTTTAGAAGTTCTACTGAGAGATTCTTCACCCGATAAATCGGGATCAGAATGACGTCAACAGCAGTCATCCTGCCGTCTTCCATTAAAATTTATATGGGCGAGCCTCGCCCATGCGGGCGGGAGTATAACAAAGAATCTCGGTGTAAAATAAAAATAAATTACAGTGATTAAAAAAGATTGAATCCCCGTAATCTGTTTTTGAAATCCTCGTAATCATTTATCTAATATGGATAACAAAAAATATACCATTGAAAAAAACAAAAAATATTTTGAAAAATTTGCCAAAATTCCCGCAAGCAAAAAAATTATTTTTGTTCCGCAGTGCCTGAGAAATATTAAAAAATGCAAAGCAAAGGAATTGGGAAGTTATTATTTATGTGTAGAATGCGGCGGCTGTAAAATAGCAAAAATCGTAAAAATGGCTAAAGAAAACGGATTTATGGGATTAAGGATATTGAAAGGCGGAAGTATTGTTAAAAAAATGGTTAAAGAATTGAATCCCGGTGCTATTTTAGGAGTTGCTTGTTATTTTGAAGGTACGCAAGGAATTAAAATATGCGAGAAAAATAAAATACCTGTCTATTTTTATCCTCTCTCCAAAGATGGTTGTGAAGATACTGACGTTGACCTGGATAATCTAACAAAGTTAATCAAGTTCTAAAAGCAATTCAAAATTAATAATTAAAAATTAAAAATGTAGGAATTACAACTTAATTTTTATTTTATAAATTTATACCACAATTTTTAATTTTGCATTTTGCATTTTTAATTGATTTTATTCACATTCCGTTACTTTATTCCTTCCGGTTTCCTTGGATTTGTAAAGAGACATGTCAGCTTTTTTAAGGACTTCATCGGATGTGAAGCCGTCCTTAGGATAGTGTGCTATGCCGAATGAAGCGGTAACTTTTAATTTTTCTAAACCAACTATAATTTCTGTTTCTTCAATTTTTTGTCGAATTTTATCAACTTTTATTTTAAGTCCTGAAGGGTCGGTTTGCGGGAAGATAACAACAAATTCTTCGCCGCCATATCTTGCAGCAAAATCCGTTTCGTAAATAAAACTCTTTAATATTTCTGATATTGTTTTTAGTACCGTATCACCTGCCTGATGCCCATAAGTATCATTTACATTTTTAAAATGATCGATATCCATCATTAAAATAGAGAATTTTCCTTTCCAGCGTTTTGCCCTGAATTCTTCTTCTTTCAATCTTTCGTTAAAGTATCCACGCCGGTTAAGACCCGTCAAACCATCAGTCCGCGACATTGCTTCTACTTTTGAATGTAATATTGCACGTTGAATTGCGATATTTAATTCTTCCACAAAAGCGGATATCTCATCAAAAAACTCGGTATCTTTTTCATACAATACCGGAATTTTCACTGCAATAACTCCAAAAAATATCTCACCTATGGATAACGGTAAATTAATTACATTTCCTACTACTTTTTGACTTTTTACATTCTCTTCAATATTTACTTGTGTCCCATTATGGAAAAGTTTGTTATTATCAAATATTCTCATAGAAATATCTTTAATTGTAAATTGTTCATCAAGAGATTTAACAATTAAATTAAACATTTTTTCTATATCCACATAGCCAGCTATATCTTTGGATAACTCGTAAATATGCAGAATATTTTTTATTGCTTTTTCATTACCGGACAGACTAATTTTAGCCATATCAGAATCTTTTTTTAAAGATGCCAGGTCATTTACAAGCCCGTTTAATATTCCGTTATAATTTTGCCTTAAAGAATTCATTTGTTTGTAGAATTTTTCAAGGAATATTTCGGTTAGTAATAATGCGCAGATTACAGCGCTTGCAATTATATGCGATGGATAAAATATTATAAGAACTATTATTGATAAGATAGCGACCATTCGTGAAAAAATTATTCCGAAATTATATCCGATAAAAAATGTTAATAATGGCGCGATAATTATTATTCTTTCCATATCACTCTGTTTCTGCCTGTAGATTTTGCCTTATATAATCTTTCGTCTGCTTTACGTATTAACTGATTATGGTCAACCGCATCCTCGGGAAATGAAGATATACCCATTGAAACGGTTATATGCTGACCGTTAATTATTTCTTTTCCAAATTCGATTCTTAAATCTTCAGCAATTCCCATGCATTCATCTTTTGTAGTTTCCGGAAATATGATGGAAAATTCTTCACCGCCGTATCGGCAAATGATATCCGTTTCACGGCAAATTCTTTTTAAAACCTGGGAAAACCTTTTAAGTGCTTCGTCACCCTGCTGATGGCCGTAAGTATCGTTAAAATTTTTAAAATGATCTATATCAGAAAGGGCGAGGCAAACGGTTTTTTTAAATCTGGATGCTCTGGTAATTTCGTCTTGTAGCCGTTCATCAAAAAATTTCCTGACATATACACCTGTCAATCCGTCTATTATTGAAAGTTCTTTAGTTTTTTCAAGTAATGAGAAATTTTCAATTGTCATTTCAGCAACATTTACCAAAATTGAAATAATAGACATATCTTCCTGCGAAAACCTGTTTTCTTTATCGGAATCCAATCTTATTATTCCTATAATATTCTTGTTGTATAACATGGGTATTGCAATAACTGATTTAACTGTATTAGGTATTTTTGAATAATCAAACCTGTAATCCCTTAAAGTATTCTGTATTAGCAACGAAGACTGTTTTTTTACAACCCATGCATCAAAAATATCAGGCGGTCTATCATCAGTAGGTAAAAATGTTATAAGCCGTGCATTATCCGAATTTAGTATTTGTTTGATAATTACTAAAAGTTTTTCTTTCAGTTCCTGCAGATTAGCAACTTTTACTATTTCTTTGGTTGCAGCGGTCAAATTTTTATATTGGCTGATTCTTACTGAAATTTTTTCTAACTTATTTTTGTTTGAAGCAAGTTCTTTTTTTGTATTTTCAATTTCAGTTTCAATATCTTTAAGTTCACGGTTGTTTGATGCCTGCTGATATTTGATTCTATCGGTAAAAAGAAGCAATATCCAGACAATAAACCATATAGATGCGATTTCAATTACAAGGATAATTCTACCCGGAACATCCGAGAAACTCATACCTATCAGACCGATTAATGTTATTAAAAGTGCGATTAAATCGGTTATGATTGTTTCAGTAGTGAAAGAAGAGAGAATTACCAGCAAAATAAAAAATGAAAATACATCAGGTGTTTTAGAGCGTAATATAAATATCAAAGAAGAAATACCCATAAATAAAGCTATTATAATTATAGGGCCTACAGTTTTTTTAATTTCTGTCATTTTGTTTGTTTAATAAGTTCTTTTGCATGTTTTAGGGATGTTTCAGTACTCTTTTCTCCGCCTAGCATTCTTGAAATTTCGTCAGTTTTTTTACTTTCATCAAGTTTTACTACAGATGTAATTGTTTTATCATCTTTTTCACTTTTTGAAATAAAAAAGTGAGTTGTTGAAAAAGCGGCAAGTTGCGGGAGATGGGTAATACATAATATCTGATGGTTCTTTGAAAGCATTTTAAGTTTTTTACCGACTACTTGTCCCATTGGGCCGGATACCCCGGCATCAATTTCATCAAAAATCAGAGTAGGTGTTTTATCCGCTTTTGCCAGAACAGTTTTAATTGCAAGCATTGTTCTGGACATTTCACCGCCGGATGCGACCATTTTTAACGGCTTAAGTTCTTCTCCTACATTGGTCGAAATTTCATACTCAATATTATCGATACCGTAAGAGTTAAAAGAATAATTACCATCAGGGCCAATTTCTCTTTCAACAATGATAAAAAATTTTGATTTTGCCATTCCGAGTTCTGAAAGTTCCTTTTCTATTTCTTTGGAAAGTCTTTTTGCCGAAATCATTCTTTTTTCTGAAAGTTCGAGTGATAATTTATTAAGTTTTGATTTTAAAATTTTTAGTTCTTTTTCCATTCTTGCTGTATTTTCGTCAGATTTTTCAAAGAAATTTATCTGTTTATTAATATAATCGGCATATTCTAAGATTTCCTTGATATTCGGTGCGTACTTCCTTTTCATATTTTTTATCAATTCTATTTTATTTATAACTTCTTCAAGTCTTTTCGGACTAAATTCAATATTTTCTTTATATCTAAGAAAAGTATCGGAAATAGCTTTTGTTTCGTCCAATATTGTTGAAATATTTTTTAATTCTGCACTATTTGAATTATCAATAGCTGAAAGATTTTCCATCAGCTTCCTTGCTTTACCCAACGTTTCAATCGCGGCTCCTTCTGTATCATACAAAAGTGAATAGATTTCCTGTGCATAATTGAAAAGTTTTTCTGCATTATTCAAACGGTTATATTCACTTTCAAGGTCAGTTTCATCTGTTTCGGATAATTTTGCACCTTCAATTTCTTTTAACTGGTATTTATAGAGATCAAGCTTTTGCAGATGGTCTTTTTCGGAATTTTTTAAATCATCAAGCTGATTCTTAAGAGCTGTAAATTTTTCAAAAGTATCTCTGACCTCAGCACTTAATACTTCAAGATTCCCATAGCTATCCAGCATATCTCTCTGGTTTTCAACTTTTATCAGTGCCTGGTGTTCATTCTGGCCGTGTATATCAACAAGTGCATCCCCGATAGCTTGAAGCATCTTTAGGGTGGAAAAAGTTCCGTTTATAAAGCATTTTGTTTTGCTGTCAGACGTAATTTCACGTTTAATTATAAGGGAATCTTCGGAGTGAATACCTGTTTCATTTAATAATTTCTTTATTTTAGGCAGGTTTTTTATATTAAAGACTGCGGTTAATTCACAAGTCTCGGCATTTTTCCTTATTACGGAAGTATTTGCCCGGTCTCCGAGAATAAGGCCTAATGCATAAATTATTATTGATTTTCCTGCACCGGTTTCTCCGGTAAGAATATTAAGGCCCTCGCCGAACTCAACGGTTAGTTCATCAATTATTACGTAATTTTTTATAGAAAGTGATTGTAACATTTTAAAGTCAGTACTCAGGATACAGGATACAGTGAAAATGCAGTACTCAGAGCACAGAATACAGAATACAGTTTATCATAATTTATAGAGCTGAATCCTGTGAGCTGTTATCCTGTGTACTGCCTTTCATAAGCTGTATACTGTGTACTGTATCCTGTATCCTATCTCTTTAGCCTCTAACGCCCCAATTAAGTTTCTTTCTTAAAACTTCAAAATAATCATTTGTTCCGATAGTAATTAATTTTATCGGGATGTCTGAATTTTGAATTTTAATAATATCATTTTTACTAAGATTTAAATTAATTTGTCCGTCAACGGATAAAATTACATCGCCAAGACTTGAATCTATTTTTACATCTACAATATAATTATTCGGAATGATTACAGGTCTTTGAGTTAAAGTATGGGGTGCAATGGGTGTTATTAGAATATTTTTTGTTGCCGGATGAACAATTGGTCCGCCAACAGACAAAGAATAAGCAGTTGAACCCGTAGGAGTTGAAATAATCAGGCCATCAGCAATAATCTCAGTGATGGATTTTTGATTTATTGAAAGATTTAATTTTATTACCCTTGCACTTTTACCATTTTTAATAACAGCATCATTCAAAGCAATAAAACTGTTTTTTAGTTTTTTATTTCTATAAACTTTGACTTCAAGCATGTTTCTTTCTTCAATTTTATAATTACCGGAAAGTATTTTCTTTAATGCAGAAAATACATTTTTGACATCGGTTTCCGCAAGGAATCCTAATTTACCGAGATTAACACCAAAAAGGGGTATGCCTTTAGTAGCAAGTTTTCTTGCCGAGGTTAGCATCATACCGTCTCCACCAAGAATAATAGCAAACTTTAGAGAATCCGGGATTTTTTGTTTTTTTAACCAACTTGACAACTTTCTTGAAAATTCAATTGCTTTGAGTTTTTCTTTGTTAGCAATAATTAAAATGTTATCCATATGTCCTCCATGTAATACTATTATGAGATTGCTTGAAAATCTTACAATTCGTCATTACGAGGTCGCCATAGGCGACCGTGGTAATCTCGTTTTAAAAATCGGGATTGCTTCGTTAACACTCGCAATGACGGCAAATGGGATTTTTTCAATAACTGCTGTTATTCTATTAAATTTTTCTCTATTTTTATTGTTTCACCGTCAGTATTAATAGTTATTGTCCCTGATTCTGATGTCGAAAATTCTTTATATTGTTTTAACTGAGCCAATACCCCTTGTGCCGGTTCATCGGTTGATATTATAGCAAATTCCGGAGAGATTTTTAATAATAAATTTCTAGAAAGAATCTTTTTACCATGATTAGGAACAAGTAAAATATTTGCCGGCCCGCATTTTACCGCCATTAAATTTTGAGTTTCCTTAGAGATATCACCGCATAATAGAGCTGAAAAATCATTGTAATTAATATTTAACGTGATTGAATTATCAAAATATAGCATATGTATTTTTGATTTTCCTATTTCAAAACTATTATTGACTGTAACTGTTTCAATAGGTATTTTATTATCCACAATGGTTTTCATTAATTCAAAGTATTCACCCCGCTCCTCAAAAAGTAATTGTTTTTCACCGGAGGAGAGGGGTTCGCTTTCTTTAGATGCCAAATCTTCCGTTAAGAATCTACCAATTCTAAAGTTCTTACATATTGAAATCAATCCTTTATAATGATTCAGATGCTGATTAGTCAATATTATAGTGTCGATTTTCATTACTCCTTTGTTCCATAAAAATGGGGACAAAACACTTTCACCTATATCATATCTTGAATCCCAGTTTCCGCCGCCATCTATAAGCATATTAGATCCATTTGGAAATTCGCAGTAGATTGAATTACCCAAACCGACATCCAAAAACGTTATTGATAAGATATTTTTATTTCTTAAAAGATTTTTAACTAATGGAAAAGTTGATAATATTATTATAGAAAAAACTACAATCCATTTCCATATTTTATATTTTATTTTAGGTAATCCAATAATAATTATATAGAACAATATAATGAAATATATAGTCGGAGTCGGAACTCTTATTGTAGAATGCGGAATATTTGCAAAATAATCAACCAAAAATATTATCAGAGAAACGAATCCGTTTGTAAGTTTTGCAGTAATAAATAATATAGGTGTGCCAATCAAACTTGCAAGATATAAAACAAAACCGGATATGAGTGCAATTTCAATAAGCGGAAGGATTATAAGGTTTGAAACAAGAGCTATTATTGAAACCTTATTAAAATAATAGGCCAGTAATGGCGCAACTGCAACCTGTGCGGCTAAAGATACCAAAAAAATACTTAAAATCCAATTGATAGCTTTGGGTAGTTTGTACTTGTTCAATAATGACAAGAATTTTGAGTAAAAGTATATTATTCCGATTGTTGCGGCAAATGACATCTGGAATCCGGCATCGAAAAGCGTAGCAGGATTATAAATTAAAATAATCAGTGCTGATAAAAAAATACTATGATAAATATCAACATTCCTGTATAAAAGCATCGTAATTATTACAACTAGAGTCATTACGGTTGCCCTGACAACAGGCGGATTGGCGCCGGTAATCATTGCATAAAATAAAATAACCGGTATTAAAAGCCCGAACGCTACTTTTTTTTTAATTCCTAAAATATTCCTAAAAATCCAGAAAAATATTAAAGCGATAAAAGCGACATTTGAACCGCTTACGACAAGAACATGCATAACGCCCGCATCTACAAATATTTTTTGAATGTACGGGGTAAGCCCGGATTTTTCCCCAATGGTTATACCGGAAAGAACTGAGGATTGTTCCGGTGAAAGATTATTGTCGTAAGAATCTAAAATATTTTTTCTTAGTTTATATGAAAGCTGCCAAATATAGGAGGGGTCTTTACCCAAAACCTTAATATTTTCTTTGTTTGTTACTGAAAGTATTGAATAAATCTTTTTTCTGGACAGATACTTTTTGTAATTAAAAGTTCCCGGAACCGTTGGGGCTTTTGGTATGAAGAATTTACCTGTTACTTTGACTACATTTCCATATTCTATATTTGTTTTTGCATAAACATTAACCAAGACAATTCCTTTGGTAGCAACATTAGAAATAAGTTCTGTTTTTATAATGAAAGATGTTTTATTTTCACTTTTTTCAGGTTCTGTAATAATCTTACCGGTTAAAGTAACAATATTACCAGATGCATTCAACGCTACATTATTATTAGGAATTCTATTGTATACATCAAATAATTGAAGTATAATGATTACAAAAATATATAAAACCGTTAATTTAATTAAAGAAATTTTCATAATATTAAAATATACTATCAAAAAACCATTGTAATATCAAATGATATAACTAGTAACGAGTAATGGGTAATGAGTAACGGGTAAAGAGGTAGCCCGCCACTAAGTCATTGGAGGAAAAGGTAAAGTCTTTAAAACAAAATAATAAAATACCACAATTTTACATTTTTAATTTTTAATTGTTTTTTTCTTGGAACATTTATAAGGTTTAGTTTGTCTTAATAGTTGAAGCTGGAAAAAATTAGAACATGGTACTAATGGAAGAAAATATTCTAATAGAAAAAGCAGTCAGCGGCGATGTCACTGCTTTCGAGCAGCTGATTTCCAACTATCAATTGAAAATCTTCAATATTGCCCTCCAGTTATCAGGTAATGAACCTGATGCCCGCGACATATCCCAGGAAGTTCTAATAAAAATATATAGAGAACTAAAATCATTCAGAGGTGAAAGTTCTTTTTCCGGCTGGTTATGGAGAATAGTCCATAACACATTTTTGAATGAATGTAAAAAATCATACAAAAAAAAAGTACCTCTCACCGATTCGATAGATTCAGTATCATATTATTTAAGTGACAATAGTAATCCTTTAGATGAAGTAGAAAAATCATATATGAAAAAACAAATAAAAAATGCATTATCAAAAATACCGCCGGAATATAGTATTACAGTAGTAATGTATGATATTCAGGGGTTTACATATAATGAGATAGCAGTGATAACAAAGTGTTCTATAGGTACTATAAAGTCACGTCTTAACCGCGGTAGAAACATGCTTAAAGAAAAATTGAAAATCTATAATTTCGGAAGGTAATAGGGTAGAGAGGTAGAGAGGCAGAAAGTTCATGGTTTGTAGTTCATAGTTCCCGCCACTTCCAACTTCGCTTTCTCCTTCGCTAAAGCTTCGAAGAACGAGAAAGCTACGCTGGACAAGAAACCGTAGGCGGGCAGGCATAGATAAAATAATAAAAACCACAATTTTGCATTTTTAATTTTTAATTGAATTTTGGGAACAATTTAAGTGTTTGTGTTGTCATTATATGCAAGAGGTGATAATTATGGCAGAATTTAATATAAAGAAAACAGTATGTGAGAATGTACAGAAAAACATAAATCCTTTTTTTGAAAAGAAACTTACATTAAATGAAATGGAATCTGTTTTGGATCATGTTAATCATTGCGATAATTGTGCAGAACTTTGGTATCAAATGTATAGTGCGATGGAAGAAAAGCATGATAGTGTGATAGCGGGATAGAGTTTACAGATAAAATAATAAAAACCACAATTTTGAATTTTTAATCCCGTAGAACGAGACAAGTTTTTAAATTTTTAATTGATTTTCTGGAACAATTTAAATGCTTAAGTTGTCATGTAGAGTGGAGGTATGAAATGAAAATAATCAAAAAAATGGTTTGCAGAGACGTGGAGAAGAAGCTTTTTCTTTATTTTACAGGAAACCTTGAAGAAAGAAAAATGAAATATATTAAGAAACATATAGATAGCTGCGAAAGTTGTGCCAAAGAATTAGTTTTAGTTAAAGAAATGATGGAATCCTTAAAATCATATCAAATCCAGGCACTACCTGCCGGTTATGAAAGCGAATTACACCAAAAAATGGTTAAAGTAAACCAGGAAATGCGCCATAAAGAATTGCTGAAGGGTTATTTTGTATTTCCGAAATTCAAATTTGCAGCAGCCGCAGTTTGTCTTTTATTAGTTGCGGTAACTACAATAGTTTATAATTTTTTAACGGCAAAAAAATATAACATCCTTATGCAAGCATCGGCATTCAATGTAATGAACATAAATGAACAGGGCGTAATAAGATTAAATATAAAAGCAGAAGAAAAAATGGAAAATGTTACATTAAAAATAGAATTAACTAACGGAGTAAGAGCATTTAAAAACGGACAAGTAGATATGGAACAAAAAGAAATAATATGGCATGGTAACCTTGACGGAGGTGAAAATGTAATTGCTGTTTACGTTAAGGGAGTACAGCAAGGTAACTGGCAGGCAAAAGCGGTATTGCAGGAAAAAGAAAAAACTACAATTAAAAAAATGAAGATACCGTTTACAATTCTTTAAAGGGAGGAAAAAACATGCCAAGAAAAATATTTTTAACACTAATAACAATCATAAGTATAATTCTTAACCCAATTAATAATTTACAAGCATTTACAACGAGTCCAAGATCGTATGTACAGAACCTTCCGTCAATTGGATTATTACCTGATCCATTAATGAAATCGGACGGTACAAGGATTACAAGTTCGTCCGAGTGGAATACACAAAGGAATTATTTAGTAGGTTTACTTAAAACATGCATTACAGGGACATTTCCATCCTTACCAAGCATGAGTGGAACAGTAGGGTGGGGAACTGGTTCAACAACAATAAGTGTTGGTGGTGTAGGAATAAGTCTATCTTTCAGTTATCCAAGTTATACTAGCGGTAATAAATATCCTGTACTTATCGGAACATGGAATTGGATGGACGATGTGTATGCTGCAACCAGTATGGGTTATGTAGGAGTTGTTGTAAATAGTATAGGTGATGATAACATGAGTAATATAGCCAGCGCATTTCCCGGGTATAGCTGGGGCGGTTTAATGCGTCGTGCATTTGTGGTAGGTGCTGTAGCTAAATGGCTAAAGAATCAAAGCTGGGTAGACAGCAGATACATAGCAACCTGTGGTCACTCAAGAGCAGGGAAAGTAGCATTATGGTCAGCAGCATTTTTTGAAGAAATTACTGGCGGAGCGCCGAATATGGGTGGAGTTGGTGGTGAGAATCCTTTCAGATATAGCACTAATGAATATAATACCGAAGTATACGGACCAAACACCTATGTTGGAGGATTAATAGATGGGAATTCGACAGGTTTTTTTGATTTCCATGGCAGAGAGAACAAACTACCGGTAGATGAGAACACATTAGCTGCGATCTGTGCACCGAGAGCAGTAATATTAGGAACCGCAGTAAATGATATTTTAGGAGGACCATGGGGTATACAACAATCGTATCGGTCAGCAAAAAAAGTGTTTGATTTATTAGGGATACCAAATAAAATAGGAGTAAGAATGGATTGGGGCGGACATCACATAGATTCTACAGCGATTTATGCATATTGTCAATTTTTAAATTGGGCATGGGGTAGAACAACAACATTACCTACAGACATATACGTAAACTTATTTAGATTCAATTATACATTTGATAGCTGGAAAGCAGCACATCCGAATGACACAATTAATCCTGCAAACTATGCAACACATCCGGCAGATATGAGCGACTTATTAAAGAACAGCAGTAATGCAACAATAACGACAACATCAGAATGGGAACAAAAGAAAACATTATTAAAGCAGCAGATATCAGCGTTATTAGGAACCGGTCCAGCTAATAGTAGCTTTACATCTTCCAATACCAATTTTGGCGGTGCACACGATGGAACAATAAACAGTGAAAACTATAAACCGATAGCATATGGGACCTTAGGGCGGCAAAATATACTTGTAAAGAACTCATCAGGAAGTAAAATACTTAATGCTTATCTATGTTATCCGACAGACAGAAGTACATATTCAACAGTGATATTCATAAATAACACTTCACATACAAATGGATTTTCTCCAAACGGTACAACCAGAGAACTCATGTGGCCATACTTAGAAGAAATGGTAATAAACAAAAAGGTAGCGGTACTAGGATATGACGTAATGTGGACCGGAATACGAATAGAAGAAGGTCAGAATTTTTATTCGAGATTTCCAAATTGGACAGCGATGGGCAAAAACATAGAAGATGTACAATATATAATAACAGCATTATTAGATTCAGCACAAAATCCGAGAAGCGGAGCGATAAATAAACAGCAGATATATACCTGTGGTTATGGAGTATCTGGCGGAGCAATAGCATTGTTGTCGGCATTATATGATGACAGGATTGCAGGAGTTGTACCATTAGCCGGAGTAACACCGCTTCGTACAGCTACATTAGGAGTAGAAGGGGTTAGAGCATTATCACACTTACATGGTTTAATACCTAAGTTGGGATTTTTTGTAAATGACGATTTATATCAGAATGATGCAAACAAAAACCGACTGCCGTTTGACTTCAATGAAGTGATAGCGGCAATAGCACCCAGACCGGTAACAGTAGTAACACCACGATATTCAACAAACATATTAGTAGACCAGGTATCAAGCATGATAACCAACTCTAAACAAGCATACAGTTTATACAATAAGAGTGCCAATCTTAATCATACAATAACAGAAACATATAATAATATAGATAAATTTGAAGGAAGTTATTCAACAAACAATTCGGCAGCAAGCAATGCGGTATTAAATTTAGGAAGCATATTTAACGGTGTAGAACTAAAAGGCAGTGCGAGTGTAGCAAGTTTACCGCCGAATGGTACCAGTACAAGTGTAATCACAGCAGAGATAAGAGACAGGATGGGCAGGAAAACCAATTACAGTGGTAGTGCGGTATTTAGCATAACCAGCGGAGGTGGCAGCGGACAATTTACAACTGCGACAACAGTGAGTATCAGTAACGGTTTAGCAACAGCAACGTTAAGGTCAACGACCACGCCCGGTGATGTAATAGTAAAAATAGCGGTAAGCGGATTAAATGACTACACAATAAAAATAACTGTTGGTGCTTCAGATACGACTCCACCGACAGCAATAAACGACTTAGCAACTGGAACAATAACATATAACAGTGTAGTATTAAATTGGAGTGCAGTCGGCGACGACGGAACAACGGGAACAGCAACAAGTTACGATGTAAGGTACATGGCAGGAACGCCGATAACGAGCAGCAACTTTGCAAGTGCGATAGCTGTAAGCGGAGCACCGATACCTAAAGCAAACGGCGGCAGTGAAACGATGACAGTGAGTAATTTAAATGGTAACACGCAATATTATTTTGCAATAAAGGCAGTTGATGAAGGTGCTAATCAAAGTGGAATATCCAATGTAGTAAGCGGCACAACACCGGCACCGCCTGCAGATGCAATAGCTCCTGCGCAAATCACACTTAGTGCCGGCAGTGCAACGCAGACAGCAATAACATTAAGTTGGACCGCAGTCGGAGATGATGGCACAACAGGCACGGCGACCAGTTATGATATCAGATATTCCAACACGCAAATAACCGATGCGAACTGGGGTAGTGCAACACCTGTAACCGGTGAACCGGCGCCAAAAGTAAACGGTGGCGCAGAAACAATGGTAATAAATGGATTAACAGAAAACACGCAATATTACTTTGCAATAAAAGCAGGCGATGAAATACCGAATTGGAGTCCGATAAGTAATATAGCCAGCGGCAGGACATTATCACAAGCCGGCACAGTGGCAGAATGGCATTTTGATGAAGGCACCGGAAGCAGTGCAAGCGACAGTTCCGGGAATAGTAATACCGGAACATTAACCGGCAGTCCTGCCTGGGTAGATGGGAAAATAGGAAAATCGTTACAATTCGACGGATTGAATACATATGTAAGCGTAGCCGACAGTAACATTTTAGATTTAACAACCGGAATAAGTGTAGAAGCATGGGTAAAATGCGGAGACATAAGTCAAGATGGTTCAACACGCAGAGTACTAGACAAAGGAGCATATTTAATAGGAGCGAGTGACAAGGCATACTTTAAAATATTCAAAGGCGGAATAGCAAGCTCGGTAGAAAAGACATGGACATCAGCAGACGTCAATGTATGGCATCATCTTGTAGGAACATATGACGGCGCAACGCTAAAGTTATATCAAGATGGAGTATTAGTAAACCAAACCGCAACAACGGGAAGTATAGACACCAACACAACAACATTAAATATAGGTAGACAGCCATCGGGTGCCGGTAGATTTAGCGGAATAATAGACGAAGTAAAAATATACAACCGCGCATTAACGGATGCTGAAGTATTAAGTCACTATATACCGGCTGTAGCCGACACCACTGCGCCGGCACAAATAAACACTTTTGCAGCTAGTAATCCAACACAAACATCGATAACGTTAACATGGACAGCAGTAGGTGATGACGGCACAACGGGCACAGCGACAAGTTATGACATACGGTACCTAGCAGGTACATCTATAACTAGCGGTAACTTTGCGAGTGCAACACCTGTAACAGGAGTACCAACGCCACAAATAGCAGGCACACAACAAACACTGACAGTAAGCAATCTAACGGCAGACACGACATATTATTTTGCAATGAAAGTAGCGGATGAAGTTCCAAATTGGTCAACTTTATCTAATGTTGCAAGTAGTAAAACATTACCTACGGTGCCGCCAGCAATTGATACAACACCACCAGCTCAAGTAAACACATTAGTAATGAATAATCCGACTGTTAACTCAATAACACTTAATTGGACAGCAGTTGGTGATGATGGAACAACTGGTACTGCAGTAATTTATGATGTAAGGTATATAGCAGGTACACCGATAACTAGCGGTAACTTTGCGAGTGCAACACAAGTAATAGGCGAGCCAATACCTATTGCAAGTGGTGGTTCAGAAACACTTATAGTTAATGGACTTAATTCAAATACACTTTATTATTTTGCGATGAAAATAGGAGACGAAGTAGTAAATTGGAGTAATGTTTCCAATAGTCCAAGTGCAACTACATTACCGGCACCGCCTTCAGCTGATACAACGGCACCTGCAACAGTAAGTAATCTTTCAACCTTCAACATAACTGCATCATCAATTACATTGACTTGGACATCGGTTGGGGATGATGGCACAACAGGTACCGCAACAAGTTATGATATAAGATACATGGCGGGAACGCCGATAACAAGCAGCAACTGGGCATCAGCAACACAGATAACCGGCGAACTGTCACCAAGTGCAGCAGGCAGCGCACAGAGTATGACAATAAACGGACTTACTTCGGATACGGTGTATTACATTGCCATAAAAGTTGCAGATGAAGTACCTAACACAAGTTCACTTTCAAATGTAGCAAGTGGTAGAACCAGTGCATTACCATCTGTTGACAATCCACCGACAGTTGCGATATCAGCACCAGCAAACAATGCAACAGTATCTGCCAGTGTAACAATAACGGCAACTGCGAGCGATGATAACGGTGTTAGTTCAGTAGTGTTTTATGTAGATGATGTGTTAAAGAACACAGATACAACATCTCCATATACATATAGCTTAGACACAACGGGCTATATAAACGGAGCACACACAATAAAGGCAGTAGCAACTGACACAATAGCACAAACCACAAATTCACAAATATCGGTAACCGTAAACAATGTAACACCACCGGCACCTGACACCATAGCACCAGCAACAATAAACACGCTTGCGGCGGGTAATTCGACTGTTAATTCAATAACACTTAGCTGGACAGCAACAGGTGATGATGGTGCAACCGGAACAGCAACAAGTTACGATGTAAGGTACATGGCAGGAACGCCGATAACGAGCAGCAATTTTACAAGCGCAACACAAGTAACCGACGAACCGGCACCTAAAGCAGCAGGTGGAGCAGAAGCACTTACTGTTAACGGACTTAATGCAAACACACTTTATTACTTTGCTATAAAAGTTGGAGATGAAGTAGTTAATTGGAGTAATGTTTCCAATAGTCCAAGTGCAACGACACTTCCTTCGACACCTTCGGCTGACACAACACCGCCTTCTGCGGTGAATGATCTTGCAGTGAGTAATATAAATGTCAATTCAATAACACTTAACTGGACAGCAACAGGTGATGATGATGGTATAACAGGAACTGCAACTATATACGACATTAGATATGCGAATACACCAATAACCGGAAGCAATTTTGCATCTGCAACGCAGGTAACAGGTGAACCGGCACCGCAAGTATCCGGCAGCGCACAGAGTATAATAATAAATGGACTGTCAGCAAGTTCTACATATTATTTTGCAATGAAAGTAGCGGATGAAGTACCAAATTGGTCAAATGTATCAAATGTAGTAGTTACTAAGACATTATACGTTCCACCAGCATCAGATGTTACAGCACCGGCAACAGTGAATAATCTTGCAACCAGCAATGCAACAGCAACTTCAATGAAGCTTAGCTGGACTTCGGTAGGTGATGATGGTAATACCGGAATAGCATCAAGTTATGATATAAGATACGCTATCACACAAATAACCGAAGCAAACTTTGCAAGTGCAACACAGGTAACAGGTGAACCAACACCGAGAACAGCCGGTAGTGCAGAGACAATGACAATAAACGGATTATCAGCCAATACACAGTATTATTTTGCAATGAAAGTATTGGATGAAGCATCTAACACTTCCGGTTTATCCAATGTTGCAAGCGGAACGACAATTTCAATTCCTACAGTTGACAATCCACCGAAAATAAATATATCGTCTCCATATAACGGAGAAACCAATGTAAGCGGAATAAAACGGATTGTTTGTTATGTAGAAGATGATAAGGGAATCAGTAAGTTACAAATTTATATAGACGGTTCGTTGAAAAAAACCATGAATAGAGTCGACGGAATTTTACATAAAATCGGCGGAGTAGGCGATTATTTACATCTAACCGGTGAAGGAGAAGTTTATTGTTGGCAGAGCTGGGATTTAGATACTACTAAATATACAAATGGCTCACATAAAATAAAAGCGGTGCTTACTGATACCGCAGGTCAAAAATCACAAGCCGAAAGTACATTTAAAACATTCAACAGTAATGTAACCATAAGTACAATTTCGGTTGTAGGTGTGGGAGTAGATGCTGAGATACATCCTAAAGAAACCGTCATCAATCCGATGAAAGGCGGAAAATCAAGTATATCATATACCGTCGGAGATAAAGCGGCAAAAGACGGCGGAAGTGTACATGTAACAATAGAAATATTTAATGCTAACGGAGACCTTGTAAAAACGTTGATAGATCAGGATATGAATGCCGGTACTTACCAGTCAGTTTGGGAAGGTAAGAACTTCGATGACCAGGTGGTAGCAGGCGGCGTTTATATCGCAAGGTTAAGAGCAGGTAAATATACAGCAAGTAAAAAAATGGTGGTAATCAAATAGGTACCATGCCTACAGTCGAGATGTTTTAACAAACAAATCGAACTATCACCTGATGCTGAAGGGGCCTTCTAGAAGCCTCTTCAGCAGTCCAATCTTTTAACACAATCCTTGATAAAATTCTAGAAATATAATATAAATAACCGTTAGGGGTGTTATAGCCCCTAGCGGAATTTGTACAAATGAACCCCCATAGGGCGGAGTAAACAGAATTTTTATAATGAGATTATTAAAAAAACCTTTAAAAGTCAGTAACTTTAAGTTTGCAGAATATGTCATAACCCAATTTTATGTATTTTTACAGAAAATTGTAGTTGCTCATCTTGATGAGCGATTTTTTTGTTTTAGAAAGATTGCTTCCTACTTCGCTTCCACCTTCGCTCTCTCCTTTGCTAAAGCTTTGGAGAGCAAGAAAGCTTCGAAGAACGAGAAAGCTACGCAGGACAGATCGCTAAAGCTTGCAACCTTCGGGATTGCCGCAGCCGATTTTATCGGCTTCGCAATGACAGCGAAGAGAATTTTTATAATATTCGCAGCAATTGTAGTCACTTTAATTTCTCCGGTTTTTAGCGTTGGGACAACCGGTGCATCATTACTTAAACAGTTTGTAGGAGCCCGGGCACCCGGAATGGGTGAAGCATATACTGCAGTTGCAGACGATATTTATGCTCTTCATTACAATCCTGCCGGATTAATAAGGATAAGAAAAGAATTCAGTGCGATATATTATGTAGACCCAATCGTTAATTTTAGTTACGGACTTGTCGGATACGGACAATCTATCAAAGGTGTTGGTGTTTTTGCCGGAAGTTTATATATTTACGATGCCGGAAAGATAGAATTTCAGGATGATAATGATAACTTAAGAACATTCAGTGCACAAACTGACTATTTATATACGTTAGGTTTTGCACGAAATGTATTAAAAGGTTTATCTTGCGGGGTAAATTTGAAATTATATACGTCAGAATTAATAGAACAATATCATGCTACATCTTATGGTTTTGATTTTGGTACATTATATACTACTCCAGTAAAAGGCTTAAAAATAGGAGCAGCAGTCCAAAATATAGGAACGCCAATAAAATATATTGAGGAAAAATCTCCGTTACCGCAGACAATTCGCGGGGGATTAGCATATAGTTTTAAATTTTTAAGTGACTATAGGTTATTGCTTTCAGCGGATGTCGTAAAACCTTTAGATGATGAACTTAAAGAAAATTTTGGTATGGAGTGTACTTTTAAAGATTTGCTAGTTTTAAGAGCTGGTTATAAAATAGGTAGTGATAACGGTAGTTACAGTTTAGGAGCCGGTTTAAAATGGTCCGGATTGCAAATTGACTATGGTGCTATATTACAAAAATTTCAGATGGTAAATCCGATTTCTCTAACTTGGAAGAAAACCAGGAAAAAAATAGTACCTATAAAAGTTGAAGAAAAAACAGAACTGCCGGAAGCCGTTGTAGAACAACCGGTGGTTAAACCTGAACAGGTACCAATAGCAGAAGACGGGGGTCAAAGTATAGATCAATTAACAAAACAATTTAATACAGTTTGCAGGAAAGGGCAATATCTTAAAGCATTTGATATTGTATTAGAATTAAACGAAATAGATATAGAAAATTCAGAATATTGGGAAGTGATGGAAAAGAAATTAAGTAAAGTTGCAAAAATAATACCTTCGAAAACAAAAGACGGCAAGATACATGGTTTAATAAGAAAAGCAATAAACAGTTATTTAACGTTGGACGGGAACGAAAGAATTGCAGTAATAGCAATAAAATATGTTTTGCAGCTGGAACCTCAAAATCAGGATGCAATAAATCTGAATAATATAATTATTCAGGAATATCCCGGTATAGTAATAGCGGAAGAAACAATTCCAGGAAGAACAATAATTGAACAAAAACTTTCTGCAGCACTTGATTATATATATGAAGGCAAATATGACAAATCGGTAAAGGAATGCGATGATGTCTTAGCTCTTGAGCCGGATAATGTAATGGCATTAAAGAGAAAGGGTTCTGCATATTATGCACTCGGTAAAAAAACAGTAGCAAAAGAATTATGGGAAAAAGCGGTTGAACTCGCACCCAATGATCTCGAGGTTCAGGAATTCTTGTTAAAACTAAACAAAAATGGAAACGGAATAGTAAAATAGTGCGATAGTGCCCGCCCTTTGGGCGAGCCTGCCTAACGGTAGTCAGGGTCTCGCCCCGTGTGTATCGGGGCGGAGGATAGTGGGATAGTCTTTTTGACGTCATCCTGAGAGAAACGCCTGCCCGCCTACGGTTAAGTGGCGGGAAGGATCTCGTATTTCTAAGAATCAGATTCTTCGTCGCTACGCTTCTCAGAATGACTTCAGAACAAAAGAACCATAGAACAGCAGAACATCAAAACAAGTTTTCTTGGAACATTTTATATGGTTTAGTTGTCTATATTAATGAGAAGCAAGATAATAAGAGTTAAATTGCCAAACTTACTTAGTGAGTTTTAAACATTTTTTTAAATAAATCGTCTAAATAAGTGAGAAGAAATAATTAAAAAATAAGATATTTATATAGTTTTTTCAATGGGTACTCTGAGCTGTGAAATAAATTTCCAAATAAGTATAAGAATTTATGTTATAGTGAAAATAGGGTATCTATTATTGGCAATACAATTGTAACACTAAGTAGTTACATACATAAATAGTTATACAGTTCTTTCAAATACAACACATTTATAATAGAGCAAATATTAATTATAAAAGACCCCGTAAAGTAATGTTGATTATGATATATTTTAAATATTGTATATCTAATTACCAATATATACTACATTA
>Ga0208246_1000073_pt1 | contig 104695 bp, 112 predicted proteins | sample RifOxyD2_FD_184039 | JGI IMG/M metagenome (GOLD analysis project Ga0208246, IMG submission 184039) | Soil microbial communities from Rifle, Colorado - Rifle Oxygen_injection D2 (SPAdes) | ecosystem: Environmental > Terrestrial > Deep subsurface > Rock core/Sediment | place: Rifle, Colorado... | reverse complement strand
CGTTATAGCCGATCTTTTTAAGGGCATCGAGTGCGATATGTTTGTACTCTTTGGTACTCAGCTGAACATTAGAGGTAACTTCCCCTCCGATAACGACATGTTTCCCTGCAACAAACACTTCGCTCGCTACACGGCTTTTCGGATCACCGATGATGAGACGATCGACGATGCTGTCGGCAATGATATCGGCACATTTATCGGGATGTCCTGGGGAGACCACTTCGGAGGTGAATAGATACATTTAAAGAGTTCCTTGTTCATTTTTATACCAATGGTACATTTGTGTAATTCCGTCGCGTAATTCTACTGTGTGTTTCCAACCAAGTGCATGGAGTTTGCTCACATCGGTGAGTTTACGCATCGTTCCGTCGGGTTTATCGGAATTAAAATAAAGCTCGCCGTTATAGCCGACAATCTCACGAATAAGATAGGCTAGATCGTGAATACTGATTTCGACACCGCTTCCGATGTTGATATGGGTGTTTCGGATTTCGCTGGTGGTACTAAACGTATCTTTAAAATCACGTTTTTCCATCAGGAATACACAAGCGTCCGCCATATCCTCTGACCAGAGAAACTCTCTCATCGGTTTGCCACTTCCCCAAATTTCAACACGTGGAGCTTCGCTTAGTTTGGCCTCATGTATTTTGCGTAAAAGGGCGGGTAATACATGAGACGTTTCTAGATCAAAGTTATCATTAGGACCATACAGATTCGTCGGCATAACACTGATAAAGTTAGTGCCGTATTGGAGGTTATAGCTCTCGCACATTTTAATACCGGCGATTTTTGCAATAGCATAGGGCTCATTGGTATATTCCAAAGTATCAGTAAGGAGATACTCTTCTCTCATCGGTTGGGGAGCATTTTTAGGATAAATACATGTACTTCCTAAAAACATCAGCTTTTTGACCTTGTGAAGATAGCTCTGATGGATAACATTATTTTGTATCATCAGGTTGTCATAGATAAATTCGCCGCGATAGGTGTTGTTGGCCACAATACCACCCACTTTTGCCGCCGCAAGAAAGACGTATTCCGGTTTTTCACTCTCAAAAAATCTTGAAACCGCATTTTGGCTAGTCAAGTCAAGCTCACTGTGGGTACGAGTGATAATGTTGGTATACCCTCGGGATTCAAGATTTTTAATAATAGCGCTTCCAACCAGTCCGCGATGACCGGCTATATAAATTTTGCTCTCTTTATCCATCATTTACTCGTAATAACTCATTGTTTTATAACCGCCCTCTTGGAGGTAAACGTCTTTGGTCATTAGTTTGAGATCGGATTTCATCATATCATCGACAAGTTCTTGGAGTTGGTACTCCCGTTTCCATTCTAGTTTTTGTTCTGCTTTGCTCGGGTCACCGAGGAGAAGATCGACTTCGGTCGGTCGGAAATAGCGAGGGTCTACCGCTACGACCTCTTTACCGATTTCGACTTGGTAATCGGGATTGGTGCATGAGAGTACGTACCCTTTTTCATCCACTCCCTCTCCGCGAAACTCTAAAGTGATTCCGGCATACTCAAATGACATCCGGACAAAATCACGGACAGTCGTTGTCGTACCTGTCGCGATTACCCAATCTTCAGCCTCTTCGGCCTGGAGGATCATCCACATCATCCGAACGTAGTCTTTGGCATGTCCCCAGTCACGTTTGGCATCGAGGTTCCCCAGATAAAGTTTATCCTGAAGCCCTAATGCGATTTTGGATGCGGCACGGGTGATTTTGCGGGTGACGAATGTCTCTCCTCGTACGGGAGACTCGTGATTGAAGAGGATTCCGTTGCACGCAAACATGCCGTACGCTTCACGGTAGTTGACGGTGATCCAGTAGGCGTACATTTTAGCCACGGCATAAGGAGAACGGGGATAGAAAGGGGTGGTTTCTGATTGGGGAGTCTCTTGAACTTTGCCGTAAAGCTCTGAAGTAGATGCTTGATAAATTTTAGTTTTTTGGCTCAGTCCTAAAAGCTTAACCGCTTCGAGGATACGGAGAGTCCCTGTGCCGTCTGCATTAGCAACGTATTCGGGTGTCTCAAAGCTGACGTGAACATGACTCATAGCGGCGAGATTATAGATCTCATCGGGCTGTACTTCTTGGATGATACGGGTAAGATTCATACTGTCGGTCATATCACCATAATGCAAAAATAAATTTCGGTTATCGACATGGGGGTCTTGGTAGAGGTGATCGATACGGTCGGTATTAAAAAGAGATGTTCGACGCTTGATGCCATGGACGATGTACCCTTTTTTGAGCAAAAATTCGGCTAAATAGCTACCGTCTTGTCCCGTGATACCTGTAATAAGAGCTACTTTTGGGGTACTCATTCATTTCCTTCTCGATTAAAATCATCTTCAATTCTTACAATATCGTCTTCACCGGTGTATTCACCCACTTGCGTTTCGATAATGGTTAGGGGTATTTTACCCAAATTTGCTAAGCGATGGATTTCTCCGGCTTTGATATAGGTGGATTCATTGGGATGGACGGAAAAAGTTTTTTCCCCTACGGTAACGGTAGCGGTGCCGCTGAGGACAATCCAATGCTCATTTCGGTGAAAATGTTTTTGGAGACTGAGCCGTTTGCCCGGTTTTACCATAATGCGTTTGATTTTATACCCCGGGGTATCTTCGAGTACGGTATACGTTCCCCACGGACGATGCGCCGTTCGGTGGATATGGGTGAGTTCAGGATTGGTTTGTTTGTAGTGTTGAACAACCTCTTTGACTTTTTGGGATGAGCCTTTATGACTGATTAAAAGGGCATCTTCAGTATCGATAATAATGAGGTCTTTGACATCAATAAGATTGACCGGTTTGTTCGAGAGGATAAAATTGTTATTCGCATCATTCGGCATTACATCGCTAAGGGCATCAAAACTTCCTACGTCGCTCCACCCGATCGATGAGGGGATCACTTTGACGCGAGTGCTTTTCTCCATAACGGCGTAATCGATACTTTCATCCGGAATGGCGTTCATATCTTCGTAAGAAATTTTGGTCATTTCTTCATGTGTTGCATTGGTGTACGCTTGAGTGGATGCATCAAAAATAGCAGGACTCCATTTTTGCAATTCATCCAAAAAGCGACCTGCTTTGAAACAGAACATCCCGCTGTTCCAATAATAATTTCCGGAATTTACGTAAAGTTCTGCTGTTTTGAGATCCGGTTTTTCATGGAAAGCTTTTACATCCTCACCAGAGGCTTCGATGTATCCAAATCCAGTTTCGGGGAATGTCGGGGTAATGCCGAATGTCACTAAATAATCGTCTGATGCCAACTTGGCTGCTTGGGTGATAACTTGAACATAAGCGTGCTGATCTTTGATAAGATGATCGGATGGGGTTACAAGGACGATTTCGTCTGGATCGAGGGACATACATGCCAGTGCAATGGCGGGGGCGGTATTGCGTCCTACGGGTTCAAGGATATACCTATTATTAGCCTGATTGATCTCCTCAAGTTGATTAAAAGCGAGAAAATATTGTTCAGAATTAGAGACGATGAGCTGTTTATCACATACAGCACTATTACGCTCAACGGTGAGTTGAAAGAGCGATTTGTCCTCAAAAAGTTTAACGAACTGTTTGGGCATTAGAGTACGGCTGATAGGCCATAACCTCGTTCCAGATCCCCCGCATAAAATAATATTGGTCATACATTTTTCTCCCACTCCAGTGCTGTTTTACAAATGAGTGCCAAATCATCATAGTGAGGTACCCATGCAAGAGTATTTTTGATTTTTGTGTTATCGGAAATGAGAAGAGCAGGGTCACCTGAACGGCGTGGAGAAGTCTCTACGGTAAAATCAATAGAACTGATTTTTTTCATTGTTTCAATAACTTCATACACACTAAACCCATGACCGTATCCGCAATTAAAAATATCGCTTCGGTTCCCATGCGATAGATATTCAAGAGCTCGAAGATGAGCGGAAGCAAGATCATCGACATGGATATAATCACGAATACAGGTACCATCGGGGGTGTCATAATCGGTTCCGAATACGGAGATTTTTCCCCGCTGAGCTAGAGCTGTTTGTGCGGCGACTTTGATCAGATGGGTGGCATTAGGGAAGCTTTGTCCGATTCGATTGTGTATGTCGGCCCCGGCGACATTGAAGTAGCGTAAAATAACAAAATGAAAAGCAGAATTTGCATCAGCCGTATCTTGCAATACGCGCTCACTCATGAGTTTACTCATTCCATAAGGATTAATCGGAACGGTAGGGGTCGTTTCGTTTACGGGGACGATTTCCGGTTCGCCATAGACGGCGGCAGTGGAGGAAAAAATGAATTTTTGTACCCCATATTCATTACAGAGTTTTATGAGATTGGTAGTATTGACGGTGTTATTCATATAGTACTTAAGGGGATTTACAACCGACTCAGGGACGACAATCGAAGCGGCAAAGTGCATGACGGCATCAAAACGGTTAGCCAAAAATATTTTTTCAACTTCGACAAAATTGGATAAATCGGTACGGTAAAAGCGAAGATCCCCATTTTTGGAGGTGAGAGCTATGTGTTCTAACGTATCAAGTGTTGCTTGATGCCCGGTAGAGAGGTTGTCGATAATAGTAACATCATGGCTGGTTTCTTCAAGTAGTTGTTTAACAACATGACTACCGATATATCCGGCTCCACCGGTCACTAAAATATGCATAGGTTAAGCCTTTAATTGATCATATCTATTTAAGTAACATTAATTATATCAAATAGTGTATTGTAACCTTCTTCAAGAGCTATGAGGGAACTTCTTAACAGTTATTTTTTTAATCCCGTTTAAACAAACATATTGCTTATTGTCTGCGCTTTTATTATGAATAAGATAATTGGTATGCGCTTGTTCTTGGTTGAAGTTCTTTTTATGGTACAAATGAACCAAATTTGCGCTGTATCTACAAGATTTTACTTCTATACCGATCCCCTTTAAGCGCATAGCCACATCTGTATCTTCCCCGTAGGTCGGAGCTATAAAATTTTCATCAAAACCATTTATTTTTAGTAAGTCATTTTTATAACACGACCAATTACAGCCTAGAAGAAAGTTTACCTTTCTGCGAAGTAATTTTGATAATGGATTTTTTGCATTTATATAAAACATCTCTTCAAGATGTCGCGTTTTAAATTTTAGCAGAGTAGGTAAATTTCTGAAATAATGATTTGTTAAATCATGAAAATGGATAGTTTTTCGTCTGATTTCATGTGATAATGATTCATTAAACTCTATCCGTCTTCCGGCTAAAATGGTATTTTCTTGAGATAACAATAGGTGATTTTCAATAAATGTACTATAGGGCAAACAATCACCATCGATAAAAATAAGATAGTTACTTTTTGCCGCAACTACAGCACGATTTAATGCTCTATTTTTTCTCCAACCTACATCTTCTTGAGTTAGATGAATTACGTTTAAATTTGGAAATTTAACTTTCGCGTGAAGGATAAAAGATGCCATGTCGGGATTGTCGCCATCTTCTGAAATAATGACTTCAGTGGGTTTAACCGTTTGCTGATCGACACATTCAAGAATCAGATTCAAGGCTTCCGTGTCTTTGTAGACAGAGATAATGAGTGTTGAAGTGGGATATTTCATATCATTGACCCTATCGGTCGGTGTATTTTTTCAAATACCACTCTATCGTTTTCACGATTCCCGTATCAAAAGTCTCTTCGGCACTCCACTCGAGTTCCGTTTCAATTTTTGTTGCGTCGATAGCATAGCGGCGATCATGTCCTGCTCGGTCTTCGACATAGGTGATTTGCTTTTTATAGCTTTTGGCATCATGGCGTGGTTGCATCGTATCAAGCAATGTACAGATGCGCTCGGCAATTTGATTATTATTGCGTTCGTTGCGTCCTCCGATATTGTACACTTCGCCGCTTCGTCCGCTGTGGTAGACGAGATCGATCCCTTTACAGTGGTCGAGGACATAGAGCCAGTCACGGATATTTTTACCGTCACCGTAGATAGGAATATTTTCACCTGAAAGTGCTTTGCGAATAATGGTCGGGATCAGTTTTTCATCATGTTGTTTCGGACCGTAGTTATTGGAGCAGTTGGTGATAACCGTGTTCATCCCATAGGTGTGGTGATAGCTACGAACAATCATATCGCTTCCCGCTTTAGAAGCGCTGTAGGGGCTATTAGGGGCGTAGGAGGTTTCTTCGGTGAACAGACCGCTCTCTCCGAGAGTTCCGTACACTTCATCGGTGCTGATATGGTGGAAACGGCAATCCTCGTAACCTATTTTATAGACAAACGGTTTCTCCATCCAGTGTTTATAGGCGACATCGATGAGGGTAAAGGTTCCGTTGACGTTGGTTTGAACAAATACCCCCGGATTTTTGATGGAGTTATCGACATGGCTCTCTGCAGCAAAATGGATAACACCGTGAATATCGTAGGTTTCAAAGAGTGATTCGACAAGCTCCCGATCACAGATGTCTCCTCGCACAAAAATATGTCGATCATTGTTTTGAACTTCAGAGAGATTTTCAATATCCCCGGCATAGGTAAGGAGATCAAGATTGACAAGTCGTACTTCGGGATATTTTTGGAGGAAATAGGGAACAAAGTTGCTCCCGATAAATCCGGCGCATCCGGTGACTAGAATAGTTTTCATGATTGGGCTCCTAGTTCTTGTAAACATGCCTGAAGAGAATCTCTCCAATAAGGGATGATGATTCCGAAGTCGGCTTTGATTTTTGTTTTGTTGAGAAGTGAATAATGGGGACGCACTGCCGAAGTCGGATATTGATCGGTTGTGATCGGATTGACCTGACACTCTATAGTGGAGAGTTCAAATATCGTCTGAGCAAAATCGTACCAGCTGGCAACACCCTCATTAGCGTAGTGATAGATTTGGGGTGATTCATTCTTGATACGGGGGAGAATCTCTAAAATAGTTTGCGCTAAATCCCGCGCATAGGTCGGAGTTCCTACCTGATCGAAAATGACACCGAGAGTATCTCGTTCACGACCTAAACGGAGCATTGTCTTGAGAAAATTGTTACCGAAAATCGAATAGACCCATGAGGTTCGAATAATGATCGTATTGGAAGGTGCTACAGAGAGGATCGCATTTTCCCCATCACATTTTGTTTTTCCGTACATCCCTTGCGGATTAGTAGGATCGCTTTCGACATACGGGCGGTGATTCATCCCATCAAAGACATAATCAGTAGAAATGTGGATCAAGGTACAGTTTTGTTTTTTAGCAATTTTTGCCAGCATATCGACAAATCGGTGATTCACCGTCTTGGCAAGGTCTGCTTCGCTTTCAGCTTTATCTACTGCCGTATAGGCGGCACAGTTGATAATCGCATCAAAAGTATGATCATCGAAAAAATTTTCCATTTTGCACAGATTGCTAAGGTCAAGTGTTGTTCTATCGGTAAAGGTAAATTCGTATTGCGGATACAGCGTACTTAATGTTCGAATCTCTGAGCCTAATTGCCCGTTAGCCCCCGTTATGAGAATATGTTTATTCATAGAGATTAATTCCAAAATTAAACAAATCTGCATCGTTTAATAAGGGTTGCTTGGTATCTTTAGCGGATAGTTGCAGTTGAGCGTTTTCTACAATCCAATCAAGTTTCAATGCCGGATCATCAAAAGCAATCCCTCGATCACACTCAAGATTGTAGTAATTGTCCACTTTGTAGGCGAATGTGCAAGTTTCGGAGAGGACGACGAACCCGTGGGCAAACCCACGTGGAATTAACATTTGCCGTTTGTTCTCTCCACTGAGTTCTACCGTGACATGATGACCGAAGGTGGGTGATCCTTTGCGGATATCAACGGCTACATCAAGAACACTTCCCTCGATAACTCGTACCAGTTTAGTTTGCGCATAGGGTGGAAGCTGGTAATGCAGACCCCGTAAGACCCCATAACTGCTTGATGACTCGTTATCTTGACAAAAAGAGATAGTAAACCCTAAAAATTCTTCGAGTTTATCGGCGCGAAACGTCTCGACAAAATAACCGCGTGCATCACCGTGTATTTTCGGGTTAATGATCACAACATCTGGTATTTCAGTACGTGTAAACGTCATACGAGAGTTTTTCCTTCGTTGGCCCTGCGGATCAGATATTGACCGTACTGGTTTTTACTCAAAGGCAACGCCAGCTTTAAAAGTTTTTCTTTTGTTATGTAGCCCATCTCATAGGCGATCTCTTCGATACAAGCAACTTTGAGCCCTTGGCGGTTTTCGATGGTTTGGATAAACATACTGGCTTCGAGTAACGACTCATGTGTTCCCGTATCCAGCCAAGCGTAACCGCGTCCCATAAGTTCAACTTTGAGGGAATTTTGCGCTAAATACGTTTGATTGACGGTGGTGATTTCCAGCTCACCCCGCTCGCTAGGCCGTACATTCTTGGCGATTTCGACAACACTGTTGGGGTAAAAATAGAGACCTACGACGGCATAGGAGCTTTTAGGCAACGCCGGTTTCTCTTCGATAGAGAGGACATTTCCCTCAGCATCAAATTCTACAACACCATAGCGTTCCGGATCTTTTACTCTGTAACCGAATACCGTCGCCTTGTTCTCTTCCGTGACATTGCGAACGGATTGAGCGAGCATTTTTATAAGACCGTGTCCGTGAAAAATATTATCACCTAAAACGAGACAGACATCGTCATTACCGATAAAATCGGCACCGAGGATAAATGCTTGAGCCAATCCATCAGGTGAGGGTTGGACGCAATACTCAAAACGCATCCCGATATCGCTTCCGTCTCCTAAGAGTTCTTCAAAGCGGGGAAGATCGGTTGGGGTAGAGATGATAAGCACTTTCGTGATTCCGGCAAGCATAAGTACGGAGAGAGGGTAGTAGATCATCGGTTTATCGTAAATGGGGACGAGCTGTTTGCTGACCCCTTTGGTAATCGGATAGAGACGTGTACCGCTACCGCCGGCTAAGATAATCCCCTTCATATAACCCCACTCTCTCTTTTATTAATGTAATTATAGTCAAAAAAGATTATAGGCCGATTTAATCAACTTTGAGGCTAATTTCGCGATAATACGGTTATGAAAATACTAATTATTGACCAAGTCGGATTTCAGCTCCAAACCCGAAAAATGCTCTTAGAAGATGCTATAACAAATTGTACTGTTGACACCGCATCTAGTTTGGGTGAAGTCTTTATCTCCTATCAAAAAGATACCTATGATGTTGTCGTGGTTGACCATGGGATTGAAAACGGTCAGCAATGTGTGGATCATATTATACAAACCTCTCCCTCTCAGCCCATCTTGGTTGTCAGTATTGCAATCCATTGTGTGATAAGCCGTTGTGAAGATTGTGTCAATAACCATCAGATTCGTCGTTTATTTAACCCGACGCCGATTAAAAATATTATTCGGTTGATAGAGGGCTTTAGAGGGTATTCTTGTGATCATTATGATTCTGAGACGAATAAAATACGTTAAAGTGTGAGTTGTTTAAGAGAAGGGGGGGGGTGGCTCCGAATGCTGGATTCGAACCAGCGACCAAGTGATTAACAGTCACCTACTCTACCGCTGAGCTAATCCGGAACGTAAAAATTGAAAACGTATCATAAAGTGGCTCCGAATGCTGGATTCGAACCAGCGACCAAGTGATTAACAGTCACCTACTCTACCGCTGAGCTAATCCGGAATGTTTATGAGGGCGCAATTATACGCTATGTTACGTTGATTGTCAATAAAAAATGGGGCTATTTAGAGCGTTTCCGGTGAATATTTTCGGAAGGGGAGAAAAAGTTTACGTTTGAACGTTCAATTTGGGCAATTTTGCCTTGATTTAGGAGATCAGTAAATCGTTTTTTTGACTCACTGTCGAAAAGGGCATCGATATCATCCATCGTTAGCGGGCGTTTATCAAGGGTAGTAAGAATCTCCTCATCGCTGTAGCTGCTTGGGCTTGCGGCGGCATGAGTACGGGATACGATATGAATCGGCAATGTAGGATCAAAACGGCAAGAGAGGAGATAGAGCTCCTCAAAGCTCAATCCCTGTACGGGATAAGCAGGAGGGCGGTCAATGGTACCGATATCGATACGATCACAAGAGATTGGGAGCAGGGCACGCTCAAGTGCTTCTGTCTCGCTTAGTGAATCATTGACCCCTTTGACAAACAATATCTCTAAAAACAATTTTCCCTCAAATGCATGTGAAAATCGGGTGATGCTCTCGATGATTCTGCTGATTTCAATCCCCTCGGCAGGGCGATCGATTTTTTTAAACGTTTCGGGGGTGGCTGCGTCGAGTGAGAGTTTGACTTGGTCAAATTTTAAAAGGGTAGTGAATACTTCAGGCTCATTCAAGCAAGCACTGTTAGAGAGGATGAGCGTTTGAATATCACCTTTGATTTTGTTGATTTCATCAACAAGGGTATCAAGATGGGGGTACATTGTCGGTTCACCGTTTGCGGTGATGGTTATAACGTCAATAGAGGGGTGTTTTGAGAGTGACTCTTTTAAATCGGCGATGATGCTCTCTTTGGGAGTAATGGTGTGCTGGTGTGCCATTGCGGGCGCAGGGGCGAGCTCACAGTAGAGACAGTCAAAATTGCATTGTTTACCCGAACTGGATAGGTCGATCCCGAGCGATGTACCGAAACGTCGCGAGTGGACAGGACCGAAGATGGAAGACATTATTTTTTACTTACTCTTTGGCATTCGCGAACGAAGTGTTGCGCATTTTCAACCGGAACATCGGGAAGAATCCCGTGACCGAGATTAAAAATGTGACGACGGCCACCCATAATCTCTTGGATCGCTTCAACACACGCGGTCGTTTGCTCTTTTGAGTACAAACGGCACGGCTCCATGTTCCCTTGAAGGACATAGCGATCCCCGAGTTTCTCTTTCGCAAGTGCCATAGGGGTGCTCCAGTCGACACCGAAAACATCGAAATTTCCGTAGACTTTATCCAAAAAGGCTGGGATCCCTTTTGGGAACATAATGACAGGAACATGAGGGTATTTCTCTTTGAGGTACTCAGCGATTTCGACCATGTAGCTCCATGAGAACTCATCGTATTTACTCGGTTCGATCGCCGCAGCCCAGCTGTCGAAGATTTGGACGACATCGATCCCCGATTGGATCTGTTTTTCCATGTAGAGCTTGACTACATCGGTCACTTTACGGAGAATTTTGTGGAGAAGTTCAGGGTTAGAGTACATCATCTTTTTACAGATGTTATACGTCTTTGTCCCTTGCCCCTCGATCATATAGGTTGCGAGTGTCCACGGTGCCCCCGTGAATCCGATAAGGGCTTTGTTATCGCCGCGCGCATCGAGCTGTGTGCGCAAGATTTTGATGGTTTCATAGACATACGTGAGTTTAGACGCTGCTTCTTCACCGCCGATAAGTTCATTCAAATCTTCTTCGGTTGCAATCGGTTTTTCAAAAACGGGACCTTCCCCTTTGATGAAGTCGAGTTTCATCCCCATTTCATTCGGAACGACCAAAATATCGCTGAACAAAATCGCCGCATCAACTCCGACGAGATCTACAGGCTGAATGGTGACTTCCGCAGCCATGTCAGGGGCGTGGCAAAGGTTGAGGAAGTTTCCGGCACGTTTGCGCACTTCCATATACTCAGGGAGATAGCGTCCCGCTTGGCGCATCATCCAAACTGGGGTATACGGAGTCTCTTTACCGAAACACGCATCAACGAAAATCTTACTCATGGTGACCTACTTTGCTCAAAAAATAAAGACCGACGGCAACGGCTGTGATCGAGAGTGCTAGATAAAGGAGCTCTAATGCTCCCGTGAATACGGTATGTCCCACTTTTTGGAAAAAGCCGACGACGAGTACCATCACGATAACTTTGGAAATTTTATCTTTAAGCTGGTCGAGTGAATGAACCGCCAAAAGTTGGTTTTCTTTGCCGTGTTCATCTTTTGCCGGGTCGATATCGGAGATGAAAAGCTCATATAAACCGAACGAGAAGATGATCATAACGACACCGATAAGGTACAAGTCAACCGCACCGATGATGCCGCCGACAACTGTTTCATGGAACCCCTCTGGGTGTGCATGGGTCACATAGGTATTAATAACATACGATGTCGTGTAAAAAATATCAAAACTGGCAATAGCAAATAGCACAATAGCACCCAGTAATCCAAACACGACGGCTAAGATGATGATGAAACGTGAACTCCAAAGCCCTTTTTCGAACAATGTTTCAATGAAACTCATATTATTCTCCTTGCATCTCTACCCATTTTTGGGCGATTCGTACGGCATTGGTTGCAGCACCTACACGAAGGTTATCGGCAACAACCCACATGTGAAGAACATTGTCACGGAAGATATCATTGCGGATACGTCCTACAAATGTCTCATTTTGATCCATACAGAGTGATGGCATCGGGTAGATGCTCTCGCTTGGGGTATCCAAAACGATAATATTCGGTGCTTTGCTCAAAAGTTCGCGTGCCTCATTAGCATCCACTGCACCGTCAAACGTGAGGGTAAGGGTTTCCGCATGACCGCGAAGCGTCGGGATACGGACACATGTTGCACTCACTTCGATATCTTTGTGCATAATTTTTTGGGTTTCGTTCACCATTTTGAGCTCTTCTTTGGTGTAGCCGTTATCGGTGAACGAATCGATTTGTGGAATAGCGTTGAGTGCGATACGGTGAGCGAATTTTTTCGGTTCCATATCATCGAGTTTGAACGCGAAAAAGGCTTGCATCTGCTCTACAAGCTCTTCCATCCCCGTTTTACCCGCACCTGAAGTCGCTTGATAAGTACTGACATCGATGCGCTGTAAATCATAGGCATCATCGAGGGGCTTAAGGGCTTGAACCATTTGGATGGTAGAACAGTTAGGATTGGCAATGATACCTCGGTTACGCCATTGGGCGATGTCTTCGGGGTTCACTTCAGGAACGACGAGAGGGACGTCCTCATACATACGGAAATGACTCGTATTATCGATGACTACGGCTCCCGCTTCTGCGGCGTAAGGGGCAAATTCTGCCGATACGCTTCCGCCGGCACTAAAGAGGGCGATTTCGATCTCTTCTTCGGCAAAAACGGTAGGGGTCAACTCTTTGATTACGAGGTCGTGATCTTTGAATGTAACCGTATTTCCTGCACTTCGTGCACTTGCCATCGGGACAAGTTTGTTTAATGGGAAATCGATCTCTTCGAAAATACGTAAAATTTCTTCTCCGACGGCACCGCTGGCACCGACAATCGCAACGTTATAAAGTTTCATAGGAGTCTTTCCTTGGGGATGAATGGGATCACCCGTGAATATTTTTTCGCGATTATATCGAATACCGACTTATATTCGACCTAATCCACGCGCTTCTAAAAAGAGGTCTTCGGTATCAATAACCTCTCCGTCACTTAAAATCGCTGAACGTTCAACGACGGAGATAAGTTCACGAATGTTTCCAGGCCAGTTGTAGTTCATTAACGCGTTGCGTGCCGATGTCGTAAAGGCTTTGGACTCGTAACTGTACTGAGTGCAATAGCGCTCCAGAGCCGCTTCGGCTATCGAGAGGATCTCTTCGCGCCGTTCACGCAGCGGCGGGATATTGAGGGGGATGGTGTTAAGGCGATAATAAAGATCTTCTCGAAACTTACCTTCGTTAATTTTAGTATGCAAATCGGCATTGGTGGCGCAAATGATCCGTACGTCGATTTTCGTATTTTTCGAACCACCCAAACGGCGGATTTCACGCTCTTGGAGTACCCGTAGTAATTTGGCTTGTAGAGAATAAGGCATTTCGGCGATTTCGTCCAAAAACAGCGTTCCCCCTTCTGCGAGCTCAAACTGCCCTGTTTTGGCTTCGGTGGCATCGGTGAAAGAGCCTTTTTCAAATCCGAACAGTTCGCTCTCTATCAGGTTATCGGGGATTGCCGCCATGTTGATAGCGATAAAGGGCTTGGATGCGCGCGGTGAACTTTCATGGATATGGCGGGCAAAGACCTCTTTACCGACACCGCTCTCCCCTAAAAGCATCATGCTCGCATCCGTAACGGCAGCTTTGCCAATACGGAGAAGGAGTTGATCGAGGGCAGGGGAAGAGCCTAAAAACTTTTCACCTCGTGCAGGTTCTTGAGAGGGTGTTTTTTGAGATTTTTTAGCAATTGCTGCCGTCCTCTCGATAGCGGTTACCAAGGTCTCAATTTCGAACGGTTTAAGGAGGAAATCTTTCACCCCCAGTTGAATCGATTCGATAGCACGGGTGAGGGTGGCATTTCCGGTGATAATAATCACCTCGTATTTGCCTCCGAGGGTTTTAACGAATTCGATCCCGTCCATCCCCGGCATATTGATATCACTGATAACGAGGTCAAAGGTATCATCGAGTTTTTTGAGGGCATCACGGGCATTTTTGAAGGTATGAATCTCATATTTTTCATAGTCACTCATCGCTATTTCAAGCGATTTTCGCATATTGATATCATCTTCAACAATCGCAATTTTCATAAAAAAACCACCCGCTATTTAGTTGCGGTTATTGTAACAGACTCATCATTAAACTCGACTGCATAGCACCGCGAGGGGAGGGTAAGGGAATTAAGGGTTTGTATGTGGGAAGAGCCAAACGTATCATTGCTTTTAACCCGAAACTCACCCGTGGAGGCAAACTCCAAAAATGGTGTCTGTTCGCGTTTAAGGACACTGTCCAGTGTTTCATTAAGAGTACGTTTGAATACGATGAGGGGACCGTTTTGATGAGACATACACGGTTGCATCGCTTTAGAAACCCAGAGCGTTTCATTGATAGCTTGAGTGTTTTTGGCGGTAACCCGATACCCTATATAGTAGTTATCGGCACCAATGCAAAGAGTCGTGATTAGCGTAAGACTCGTGAATAGGAAAGAGAAATTTCCATTTCGACTTCGCACAGACCCTCTTTAAACGTAGTATTCATAACATTAGCACCGCGTACGAGTGCTTCAACGGATGTACGGGTCGTTGATTGCTGCATCATCATATTTTTGATGGTGTCTTGCCCTTCAACTTGTACCCCTTTAACTCTCTCAGCGATAAGACGATACCCATCAACCATAGCGGCACGTTTAGCGAGTGCGTACGCTTGTGCAGGCGAAGCGGTAACGGAAGGGGCAACCCCTTGGCCGATAACGGTAATGATAAGTTCATTTTGAGATTTTAAAATCGGTTCAACACAATGACCGTCAGTGCCGCTGTAGACACATTTTACTTTGGTTTCAGAAGAATCATCACTGTTGAAAAATCCCGCGTGAAGTGCGGGAACAGCGAGAAGCAGTGCAAGAAGAGCAGAGATTCGCATTCGGGTTCCTTCGGGTAAGTTTGGAATAATTACCCAAATAGAGCAAATACTATTCCAATTCTAATGTTGTCGGTTCGCTTCCTTCGCCTTCTTCATTTTCGTCTTCATCATCCTCTTTTTTCGGACAACGGGAGATGCTCGCAACATCATCCCCTTTGATAATGTAGACGCCGCTGGTATTACGTCCTGATTTAGCGATAGTTTGCATATCGACACGGATCATTTTACCCGCTTTGGTGAGTGCCATCATATCCATTGTCTCATCAACCATGAGACAACCTACCACGGTCGTTCCGGTTTTCGCGTTGAGTTTCATCGCGATAACACCGGTTCCGGCACGGTTAGTAAGGCGATACTCTTCTGCCGTAGTACGTTTTCCGATCCCTTTTTCACTCACCATGAGGATCTCTTCTTCATCAGACTTGATGATATTGGCATCGACGACGACATCACCCTCTATTTTGAACTTGATACCGCGAACACCACGGGTGCTACGTCCCTGATCACGAGTTTTTTCGATTTCGAATTTGATACATTGCGCGTATTTGGTGACGATAAAGAGATATTTTGTCTCTTCGGTCGCAATGTGTGCGGTGATCAATGCGTCATCGTCATCAAGGACAATCGCACGAACACCGTTGCTACGGATATTTGAGAATTCATTCAATGCGGTACGTTTGACGACACCGTTTTGGGTAAAGAATACAAGCGATTTTGTTTCACTGAAATCGGTTGTCGGGATAATCGAGCGGATTTTCTCATCGGCTTCGAGGTTGATGAGATTGACGACCGCTTTACCTTTGGCCGTACGTGATCCCTCAGGGATTTTGTACACTTTGAGCCAGTGGAGCTGTCCGCGGTCTGTCACGAACATTAATGTATCATGAGTGTTGCAGGTATAGAATTTCTCGATAAAGTCATCATCGTAGGTGGTTACGGCAATTTTACCTTTTCCGCCTCGGATTTGTTTCTCATACGCTACCAACGGTACACGTTTGATGTATCCGCGATGGCTGATGGTGACAACCATCGGCTCATTCGGGATCAAATCTTCGATGTTGATATCATCGTAGTTGTCTTCGATATCGGTAACACGAGGAATGTTGAACTGTTCAACGAGTTCAACGAATTCCCCCTTGATAATATCTTTGAGAACCTCTTCACTGCGGAGGATGCTCTCTAAGTAGTCGATATGAGCCAAAATCTCTTTGAGCTCATTTTCGATTTTATCGCGCTCTAATCCGGTAAGGCGTTGGAGACGCATATCCAAGATTGCTTGGGCTTGTATCGGAGAAAAACCGAACTCAGAAATAAGGCCATTTTTAGCCGCTTCACCGTCATTGCTGGCACGGATCAGTTTGATGATCGCTTCGATATGATCGAGCGCTTTTTTCAAACCTTCCAAGATATGGGCACGCGCTTTTGCTTTTTCGAGATCAAAAATCGTTCGTCGGATAATAACGGTTTTGCGGTGATTGATAAAGTGACCTAACATCTCAAGAAGGGTGAATACACGCGGCTCTTGGTTAAAGACGGAGAGCATAATAATCCCGAACGTCGTCTCCATGTTGGTTGATTTGTAAAGATTGTTGAGGACGATTTCGCTCATCGCATCGCGTTTAAGCTCGATAACGACACGGATCCCCTCACGGTCAGACTCGTCGCGGATTTCACTGATCCCCTCGATGAATTTATCTTTGACCAAATCGGCGATCGTTTCGATCAAACGTGCCTTATTGACTTGATACGGGAGTTCGTCGATAACGATAACGTCTTTGTTCGATTTTTTCTCGATGTGTGTTTTGGCACGAATGCGGATACGCCCGCGACCGCTCTCATACGCATCTAAAATCCCTTTTTTACCGTAAATAGTTCCACCGGTAGGAAAATCGGGAGCTTTGATAAACTGCATAATATCAATAAGAGAGGCGTTAGGATTGTCCATTAGATAGACAAGTGCATTGAGAACCTCATTCGGATTATGAGGAGGGATATTGGTCGCCATACCGACGGCAATACCGCTTGAACCGTTAATAATAAGGTTCGGGACACGTGTCGGAAGAACTTCAGGCTCGAAAGTGGTGCCGTCGTAGTTCTCGATCATATCAACCGTATCTTTTTCAAGATCTTTAAGGAGCTCTCCCGCATAACGGGTCATTCTCGCTTCGGTATAACGCATAGCAGCAGCGCTGTCTCCATCGACTGAACCGAAGTTTCCTTGACCGTCTACAAGCGGCGCGCGCATCGCAAAAGGTTGAGCCATACGAACCAATGCATCGTAAACCGAGGTATCACCGTGAGGGTGGTACTGACCGATAACATCCCCGACGATACGTGCCGATTTTTTATACTTGGCACCGGCGGATAGGCTCAGTTTGTCCATAGCATATAGGATACGACGGTGAACCGGTTTGAGACCGTCACGTACATCCGGAAGTGCCCGTCCGATGATAACGCTCATAGAGTAATCGAGATAACTGCTCTTAAGAGTGTCTTCTATATTAATGTCATTTATTTCGCTGTTGTCTAGCAGATCGTTCATGCGGTCCCCAAAAGTGAAGATAATATGACTGATTATATCCAACCGTGCCTTAAAGTCTAAAAATCTCTCTCATTTGATAAATTAATTAAATAAGGTTACAATTGCCTCAAATATCGTTGGAGCTTATTAATGAAAAAAATCGAAGCGGTTATCAAACCATTTAAACTAGAAGATGTAAAAGACGCCCTAGCCGAAATCGGTATTACGGGAATGACGGTAAGTGAAGTAAAAGGCTACGGTCGACAAAAAGGGCACAGCGAACTCTACCGCGGTGCAGAATACGTTGTAGACTTTCTTCCTAAAATCAAAATGGAGATGGTAGTGGACGATGATATGGTCGACAAAGTACTTAATACTGTTGTGGAAGCGGCACGCACCGGAAAAATCGGTGACGGTAAAATCTTCGTCAGCGATATTAATAAAATTATCCGTATCCGTACGGGTGAAACCGATAGCGACGCTATCTAAACAACTATTCTTCTCAAAAACTTCGCCTCTCACTTCACCCGTTTGGGTGGATTGCCTTTTAGTGTAAAATAACGACAAGATACCTTGTGTGAATTTCATCTTTACAATTGATTAAAATTTAATCAACAAACTGCACTCTCACTTTTGGATTACTTTGTACAATGGTACCTGACATTTAAGTTATAAGGAGAGAAAATGAAAAAGTGGCTTTTAGCTTTATCGCTAATGGGCGTATCGGCATTCGCCGAAGATGCTGCAGCACCTGTACTTAACTCAGGGGATACTGCATGGATGATGATGTCAACGGCGTTGGTTATGTTGATGACTCCGATCGGTTTGGCGTTGTTTTACGGCGGGATGACCCGTTCTAAAAATATTCTTAATACATTTGCGATGGTATTCGGTGCATTTGCCGTATCATTTATTGCATGGGTTGTTGCCGGTTTCTCTATCGCATTCGGTACGGCGGATGGTTCAATGAACCAAGTTATCGGTGGTTTCGGTCACATTATGCTTAGCGGCATCAGTTGGACGGAATTTGCAAGTGTTGATCTCGGACAGCTTTATCCGAAATTTGTATTTGTAGTGTTCCAAGGGACATTTGCTGCTATCACTGTAGCAATCGTTGCGGGTTCAGTGATTGAGCGTATGAAATTTTCTACTTGGATGGTTTTCGCTTTCATCTGGACAATCGTTGTATATGCTCCGATTACCCACATGGTATGGGGTGGCGGTTACCTTTTCAACGAAGGTGCTCTTGACTTCGCGGGTGGTACGGTTGTACATATGAACGGTGGTTTGGCTGGTCTTGTATTGGCTGTTTTGATCGGTAAACGTGCAGGCTATCCAAAAGTAGCTATGAAACCGGCAAGTGTTATCTTGACTGCTCTCGGTGCGGGTCTTTTATGGTTCGGTTGGTACGGATTTAACGGCGGATCGGCTTTTGGTGCGAACGCTATTGCCGGTCTTGCTTATTTGACAACAACCATTGCTGCGGCTGTTGCAACGGTGACTTGGATTGTAGTTGAGTATATGGTATTCAAAAAACCGACATTGCTCGGTGCGGCGACAGGTGCTATCGCAGGTCTTGTAGCGATTACTCCGGCGGCGGGTTTCGTAGGGGTTAACGGTGCATTTATCATCGGTGCAACGGGTGCTTTGATCGCGTTCTTCGGTGTAACGGCTCTTAAGAAAAAATTGGGTTACGATGACTCTTTGGATGCATTCGGAGTTCACTTCCTTGCAGGTCTTTGGGGTGCGATTGCAACCGGTATCTTCGCAGCGTACACACCGAATACTGACAATGCATTGTTGTGGTCTGGACCGTTGAAAGATTCAGGTGACCGTATGGGACAAATCATGGTTCAAGCGGAATCCGTTTTGGTTGTTGGACTATTCACATTGGTCGGTACGATCGTGGTCTACTACATCGCAATGGCATTGACTGGCGGTTCACGTATTAACGAAGAACAAGAGAGCCAAGGTTTGGATGAATCAGTACACGGTGAACGTGGATTTAACCTATAAGAAGGAATGAACAATGAAAAAAATCGAAGCGGTTATCAAACCATTTAAACTAGAAGATGTAAAAGACGCCCTTGCCGAAATCGGTATAACGGGTATGACGGTAAGCGAAGTAAAAGGGTACGGACGCCAAAAAGGGCACAGCGAACTCTATCGCGGTGCAGAGTATGTGGTTGACTTTCTTCCTAAAATTAAAATGGAGATGGTTGTCGATGATGCGATGGTAGACCAAGTGGTCAATACTGTTGTAGAAGCGGCACGAACCGGAAAAATCGGTGACGGTAAAATCTTCGTCAGCGATATCAGTAAAATCGTCCGTATCCGTACGGGTGAAACGGATATCGAAGCCATTTAATAACACGCAATCGGAACTCGTCCCGATTGCTACGTTAACACTGGGTTTACTTCGGCAGTAAGCCCAAGCACGCTAGCGTGCAATTTATGGCGATTGATTAAAATTTAATCAATCGTTCTTCTCCAATCCATTGGGTTGGATATATAATGCACACCTTTATCTTAGACTAAAGGTGCTGCATGGATACTGCATACGTTATTGACACCCTCTTTGCCCTCTTTTCGATCACACTTATTATCTTGATGGTTCCCGGTTTTGCGATGCTTGAAGCTGGTTTGGTACGAACTAAAAACGTCTCCAGCGTATTGACCGTCAACGTCATGATTTACGCAGTGGCGTCGATGGCTTTTATTTTGGTCGGATTTCATCTGGCTTTTGGTGATTTTCAAAGTACGACGATGAGTCAATGGGCATTTTTTATGTTCCAAATGGCGTTTGTCGGAAAAGCGATTAATATTATGAGCGGTGGTGTGGGTGAACGTGCCCGTCTTTTGCCGTTGACCCTTTTTACAGTGATTATGGGTGCGTTGATCTATCCGACGGCGGTTAATATCAGTTGGGGAAGCGATTGGATCAAGGATACAATTTTTGATTTGAACTTTGTCGATTTGGCCGGTTCAACCGTTATCCACTCGACAGGCGGATGGGCATTGCTTGCCGCTATCTTGGTTATCGGGGCACGTAAAGGGCGTTATGTTCAAGGTCAAATCCGTGTTATTCCCGCATCCAATATTCCTCTAGTTGTTTTAGGGGCGATGTTATTATGGATTGGATGGTTTGGATTTAACGGCGGTTCTGTGGGATCGATTTCGACCAAAGAGGCGGCGGACAGTGTCGCATTGACGATTTTTAATACCAATACGGCAGGTCTTTCCGGCGCGATTATCACCGGTATCGCTATTTATGCACGCTATAAACTTTTCGATATTACGATGATCTTAAACGGCGCACTCGGAGGATTGGTAGCGATCACTGCGGGTCCTCATTTGTATACGATGATCGATTCTATATTGATCGGGGGAATCGGAGGTGCCTTGGTTGTTCTTGCGGTACCGTTGTTTGACCGCTTTCGCATCGACGATCCGGTTGGGGCCTTGTCGGTTCATTTGGTCAACGGCATTTGGGGAACGTTAGCCGTAGGGATTTTTGCCGCGGATTATGCCAACGGGATAACATTCCTGAACCAGCTCAAAGGGGTTGGGGTTATGGCTCTATTCGTCTTTAGCGTATCGTTCAGCATCATTTATCTTATTAATAAAGTTATACCGTTTCGCGCTTCGGATGAAGATCAGGTTCAAGGGCTGGATGTCAGCGAATGCGGACTTGAAGCATATCCGGAATTTAAACGGGCGATTTAATACCCTCTTAACACTTTTGTAACACTTCTTCACTATTCTTCTTTTGGGGCTTCTTGCCCCGTAAAAGACTCTTTTAACCACCACGTTGTATAATTTGTTAATGTTGCTTAAAAAGGGAAAATATGTCTATTTATCGTGAGTATGATATCCGTGGAATTTATGAAAAAGAGTTGAATGAAGAGACGATTACCCGTTTGGGATATGCGTTGGCGGATGAGATGAAACAATACGGTGAATACGTTGGTGTGGGGTATGACGCACGTTCTCATTCACCGATCCTTTTTGAATATTTAACGGCCGGACTGAATGCCGGAGGGATGAAAGTGCTTGGGATGGGTATGGTTCCGACTCCCGTCAACTATTTTTGCAATTATCAAGAATTTGATGGAATAACGGCGTGTGCATCGGTGATGATTACCGGTTCTCACAACCCAAGCGAATACAACGGATTTAAAATTACGATTGATAAAGCTCCTTTTTTCGGTGAATCGATTTATGCCCTCGGTCGTAAAATCGATGCTTTAGAATTTCCTTCTAAAGTAGAGCGTCAAGTGGTTGAGATCGATGCGCTCTCTCGCTATAAAACATATATGATCGAATCCTTCGGCCATTTGCGAGGGATGGGTCAACGGATTGTGTATGACTGCGGAAATGGGGTTGCCGGGCTCGCTATCGAGGATATTTTTAATGCACTCGATCTTAAAACCAAAGGAATTTACGTCGATCCTGACGGAACATTCCCGAACCACCATCCCGATCCGAGTGAAGAGCACAATCTTGAAGATATCAAAAAACTTCTAGCTTCCGAGGGGGACATCGCGTTTGCGTATGACGGTGATGCCGACCGCATCGCTGTATTGACTCCTAACAACAACATCAAGGGCGATATGATGGCGCTGCTGTTCGCCCTTAAGATGAAAAATCCGACCGTTATCGGCGAGGTGAAATGTTCGCAAGTGATGTACGACACTCTCCGCGCACGCGGTGCGACTGCGGTGATGTACAAAACGGGTCACTCCAATCTTAAAGTGAAAATGAAAGAACTTCACGCCGATTTGGCGTGTGAAGTGAGTGGGCATGTATTCTTTGCCGACCGCTATTTCGGGTATGACGATGCGATTTACGCAACGTTGCGTATGCTTGAACTCATTCACGAAGGGGTTGATTTGGATGCCGAAATCGCCAAACTTCCTCATGTCTTTTCGACTGAAGAGATTAAAGTGAAAACGACGGAGCATGAAAAATTTCCGTTGATGGCAAAACTGAAAGAGTTGCTCCAAACTCCTCCGGCATCGTTTCCGGCTATCAAAGAGATAATCGATGTTGACGGTGTTCGCGTTATTTTTGATAAAGGGTGGGGACTGGTGCGAGCGAGTAATACGACTCCGGTATTGGTAACCCGTTTTGAATCGACGGAGCAAACCGAAGCGATTCGGTATGAAGAAGCGCTGAACAGCCTTATCCAAGAAGCACAAAAGCAGTTGAAGGCCTAATGATGAAATCGATTACCTTAACCATGCCGCTGGATATGCATCTTCATCTTCGTGACGGTGAGATGTTGGAGACGGTAGCGCCCCTCACCTCATACAGTTTCAGCGGCGCATTGGTGATGCCCAACCTTGTCCCGCCCGTAACGACGTTAGAAGCGGTAAAAGAGTACAAAAAACGGATCAAACACGCGATAGGCCGGGATGATTTCGAACCCTATATGACCCTTTTCTACCAAAACTACAGTCGTGCATTTTTGGAGAGTGTTCAGGATGAGATTACCGCGATCAAACTCTATCCGAGCGGTGTGACGACGAACTCTGAGGGGGGTGTGGCGAGTTTTGATATCGAAGCGATGCGCGAAACCCTCGAAGCGATGTCTGACTTGGGAATCGTCCTCTCGGTTCACGGGGAGACCAACGGTTTTGTGATGGATCGCGAAGCGGAGTTTATGTCGGTCTATGAGATGCTGGCAAAGAATTTTCCGAAGCTCAAAATCATTATGGAGCATATCACCACCGCCGATGCAGTCGCTATGCTGGATCGTTATGAGAATTTATATGCGACGATTACCGTTCACCATCTCATGATCACTCTCGATGATGTAGCGGGGGGGATGTTGCGTCCCCATCTATTTTGCAAACCGATTGCCAAACGCCCCGAAGATCGTGCCGCACTTTTGCGCGTTGCGCTCGAAGCCCATCCGAAAGTGATGTTCGGCTCCGACAGCGCACCTCACCCGAAACATGCAAAAGAGTCGTGCGGATGCGGAGCGGGTGTTTTTACCGCCCCGATCGCATTACAGCTACTGTGCGAGGTGTTTGAAGCGCATGATAAACTCGATAACCTTCAAGCCTTTGTCAGTGACAACGCACAACGTATCTACGGGATCTGTGCCGAGTTTAAAGAGGTGATCTTGGTGAAACATGACTTCGTTGTTCCTGATATCTACGGCAGTGTCGTGCCGATGCGTGCAGGTGAAACTTTAACGTGGACACTAGAGCGTGTTGACTAAGATTTTGCTTTTAGAGGACGATTTGCTCTTTGGCGAATCGATCGTGGATGTACTGGAAGAGGAGGGATTTGAAGTGGTGCTGTGCCGAAACGGCCAAATCGCCCTCGATGAAACTTATAAAAATCATTTTGATCTCTATCTTCTTGACATTAACGTCCCTCTAATCGACGGGTTGTCCCTCCTCAAAGAGTTACGTCGTGCCAATGATCGTACCCCGACAATCTATCTCTCTTCTCATCAAGAGATTGAAACCCTCTCTCATGCATTCGAGATAGGGGCGGATGATTATCTGAAAAAACCGTTTAATACCGATGAACTTCTTGTTCGACTTCATGCATTGCTGCGTCGTAGCAAAGGGAAAGGGCGTCACTGTGTCGGTGAGCTCTGTCTCGATGAACTGCATAAATGCGTTCTTATGGAGGGGAAAGAGCTATCTCTTTCTCTGAAAGAGTATCAGTTGATGGCACTTTTTATCCGAAATGCCGGAGAGATTGTCACCAAAGAGATGATCATGGACACCCTCTGGAACCCTTCTGAAATGATTAGCGATGGGGCGATACGGGTTTATATCAACCGTCTTAAACAAGAGATAGGAGCCGAGCTGATCGTCAATATCCGCGGAGTAGGGTACCGTCTTGTTTCGTAATGTCGAAATCGCTTTGGCCTCGCTCTATGTCACCACTACCGGCGTGTTGATTGCCGGAATTTACTATGTCCATCAGGTGTTGGGCGTAGAGCAGTGGGGGATCATTGCCTTTCTATCATTGATTATGACCCTTATGGTGGGGGGGATTTTGGCCAAAATAGCCATTACCCCTCTAAGGGAGCACTTTTACCATTTGGAGCGGTTCTCTAAAGAGACGCTGCATGAATTGAATCTCCCGATTAACACCATAACTGCCAATGTCCAAATGTTGCGCAAATCCCACAGTGATGAAAAAAGTTTGAAGCGGCTGGAGCGGATCGAGATCGCGGCAGAGATGTTAAAAGAGCGTTACAATGAGCTCGATTATATGATCAAAAAACAGAGTGAGCGAGAGAGAATCGAACAGTTTGATTTGTCTGAAGTGATTGAAGAGAGATTGGTATTTCTGCGTTCCCTTTATCCCTCTGTGACATGGGATATATCGGTTGCGTCTTATGCCGTGAACTGCGATCGGATCGGATTGGGGAAGGTTATTGATAATTTAATCGAAAACGGGGTGAAATATTCACCGAAAAACCCTATAATCACGATCACACTTCAAGAAAATACAGTCAATATTTGCGATAATGGAATCGGGATGGATGAGATCACCTTGATGCACATTTACGATCGCTATTACCAGAGTGATTCGACGATGGCCGGGTATGGAATCGGTTTGAATCTGGTGAAGCGTTATTGTGACCGTTACGGTATTGCACTGCACATCTCTTCTCACATTAATGAGGGGACATGTGTCAAACTTGAATTTAAAAAAAGGGGAATAGTAAATGGATAACAGTTGGTTGGAATTTGCACACTCGGCGGTAGATTACGGAATTATCGGGATTTTGGTGATTATGAGTGTGGTCTCTTTATGGCTTTTTATTGAGCGACTTATGGCATACGGTGCAGTACGCATCGGTGATTATGAGACCAAAGAGGAGCTAGAACTCGATTTGGGAGATAATGTCTCTACGATTGCGACTATCGGTTCGAATGCTCCGTACGTAGGGCTTTTAGGGACGGTATTAGGGATTATGATTACCTTTTATTCTCTCGGTGATGTCGGAGCCGTTGATCCAAAGAAAATTATGACAGGTCTTGCGTTGGCACTTAAAGCGACCGCTATGGGTCTGGTAGTTGCTATCCCTTCTATTATTTTCTATAATATTTTGCTCCGTAAGATGGAACGTATTTTGACACTGTGGGATATCAACGCCCACTCCAAACGAGGATAGTCGTATGAGAATGAAACGGATCGATACGATCAACGTTATCCCTTTCATCGACATTATGCTCGTTCTTTTGGTCATGGTTCTGACAACGGCAACGTTTATTAAGACGGGGTTGATCCCTGTTGATCTCCCCGAAGCCAAAGGCTCTGCCGCAGAACATAAACCATCGGAGCTAAAGCTTACCATTCAAAAAGACGGAACGCTGATGCTGGGCGATGAAAAAACACCGATAACTCTAGCGGAGTTTGAACAGAAGGTGACAGAGGGGGGCAAAGAGATGACCGTTGTCCTCTACAGCGATAAAGAGGCGGCGTTTCAAAACTTCGTGGGTGTTATGGATGTATTGAAACGCCTTGGGCATGAACAGCTCTATATTGTGACCGATAAACAGAAATAATGATGCACCAAATTAGTAACTACGTCTATGCACGCGATGAGTTACTGCGGTGGGATATCCCTACCGCACGCCTCCCCAACCCCTACCACGATTTTCCCTATATGGTTCTGGAGGGGGTTTTAAGCCCTTCCGAATGCCGCTCTATTACTGCACACACTTTATCGGATAACAATGCCGTGCAAGCAGAACTTCGCGGGCGTTCTCTTGATACGGCTATTCGTAAAACGGATATTCATACCCTCACTTCGGAACATCGAGCAGTGTATGATCGCCGTTTTGATGCGGTTAGAGCTGAAATTGAGGAGTTTTTTGCTTTATCTTTGAGTAAAGCGACCGATGTTCAAGTCCTTGGATATGAGAGCGGATCGTTTTATCTCAAGCACTCGGACGATTCAAGTGAGCTTCGTGATCGAGAAGGAAATATTGTAGGATTCAAACCCGTTGCCCCTGAGCGTAAACTTACCACCGTACTCTTTACCACCTCCTATACTCCCCATCCAACCGATCAAGATCATTTCAGCGGGGGAGAACTCCTTTTTAATTATCTGTGTGACGAGCACGGTAACACGATAACCCTCCGTCCTGAAGCGGGGGATATGGTCGTTTTTCTAAGCAATCCCTATTTTTCCCATGAAGTCCTTAGCGTTCAAGAGGGATATCGACTCAGTCTCGTTCAATGGCACGATTGTCTTTAATTCAGCTATAATTTCGCATCTTTTTTTGAGGGCAAAATTATGCGCTACTTTTACAGTTCGTTTGCAATTATGACTATTGGTCTGATCGCAGCATTTTACCTTGGCGGACTCGCCGCTATCTACATCACGTTTTTATTGATTGTCCTTGAAATTTCTCTTTCGTTTGATAATGCGGTGGTTAATGCCAAAGTGTTAGAGACGATGGATCCGATTTGGCAGAAACGGTTTATCATATTCGGTATTCCGATCGCGGTTTTCGGCATGCGTTTGGTGTTTCCGCTTGCTATCGTTTCGATAGTAACGGGGATGGGATTGATGGAAACGCTTCAAGTGGCGATGAATCAGCCTGCCGAATACGAAAAAGTGCTGAAAGCGACCGAATCGACGATTTTCGCCTTCGGGGGCGCGTTCTTGCTCATGGTCTTTTTGGACTTTTTCTTTGAAGAGCGGGATGTTAAATGGGTCACCTTTGTAGAGGGATCTAAAATGATGGAAACATTCTCAGGGGTTGCCAACATCGAGTTGATTACCGCGATTATGGTCGGTATCGGCTTAGGACATATTACACAGGACTTCGGTGTCGTATTGGCATTTATGTACGGAGTTTTGCTTCACTCATTGCTGGGGATGCTCGATCATTTTCTCTCTTCCGATACGGTCAAAAGCGGGATCGCCGGATTTATCTATCTTGAAGTGCTTGACGCGAGTTTCAGTTTTGATGGTGTAATCGGAGCGTTCGCCCTTACCAGCAACATCTTTATCATTATGATTGGGCTTGGTGTGGGAGCGATGTTTGTGCGGAGTATCACCCTCTATTTTGTTGAGCATAAAACCCTCTCTGCATTCCGTTATCTCGAGCACGGTGCCCACTATGCGATCGGAATTTTGGCGATTATTATGTTAATGAAAATCACCACTCACGTCAGTGAAATGGTAACGGGAACGATCGGTATCGGTCTTATCACTATCGCGTTTGGCCATTCACTTTGGGAAAACAAAAAAGCGAACGAAATCGCTTAATCTTCTTCGCCGTCATTTTTGACGGCATTCTCTTCTTTCTTCTTCAATTTATAATATTTGAGTATCCCATACACACTAATCAACATCCAAATTGATTCCATTAAAAACGATGCAAGATTCCAGTCATACAGCAGTGAAATGATGATCAGCAATGCACCTAAGGTGTTTAAGACGGAGAAGCTTAAATCTTTTGCCTCCATTTTTTCAAGTTGCAAAAGCATATAGGCAACAATGATGACAAAGACGCCGAGAATGCCGATAAGGTCGGTTAGTGATAATTGCATAGGTTATGTTCCGTTGAGTGTTTAGTGAAGAAGGGTTAAAAGAGGGGTTTCGTTCGCCAAAACGCCAAGCAGTTGGCGTTTTTTGAGGCGAACTTACATCATTCCCGGCATTCCACCCATACCGCCCATATCAGGCATTGCAGGTTTGTCTTCTTTGATCTCGTGGATCGTCGCTTCAGTCGTGAGAAGCATACTTGATACCGACGTCGCGTTGGTCAATGCAACACGTTCAACTTTAAGCGGATCGATGATTCCCGCTTCGTACATATCGACGTATTCACCCGTTGCCGCGTTGAATCCGATGTTTTCGTTAGTAGCAGAAACGATCGTGTTGACGACAACACCCGCATCGTATCCCGCATTTTCAGCGATTTGTTTCACCGGAGCGGTGATCGCACGGAGGATGATTTCCCAACCGATTTTTTGATCGCCGCTAAGGTCGTGTTTCACTTTTGCCGCCGCGCGGATCAATGCCGCACCGCCGCCGATAACGATCCCCTCTTCAACAGCCGCTTTGGTCGCTGAGAGTGCATCGTCAACGCGGTCTTTTTTCTCTTTCATTTCCGTTTCGGTTGCCGCACCGACTTTGATAACCGCAACACCGCCGGCAAGTTTCGCAAGACGCTCTTGGAGTTTCTCTTTATCGTATTCGCTCGTTGTCGCTTCGATTTGGGTACGGATCTCTTTGATACGTGAATTCACCATATCTTTGTCACCTGCACCGTCAACGATGGTGGTGTTATCTTTGCTGATAACGACACGTGAGGCTTGACCGAGGTCTGCTACGGTTGCACTATCGAGTGTACGTCCGATCTCTTCGCTGATCACTTGAGCACGGGTAAGAACCGCGATGTCTTGGAGCATCGCTTTACGGCGGTCACCGAATCCCGGAGCTTTAACCGCTGTGATATTCAATACACCGCGAAGTTTGTTCACAACCAATGTTGCCAACGCTTCACCCTCTACATCTTCCGCGATGATGAGAAGCGGGCGTGAGCTTTTTTGTACTTGTTCCAATACTGGAAGCAAATCTTTAAGATTTGAGATTTTTTGATCGAAAAGGAGGATAAACGGATGATCCAACTCAACGGTCATTTTTTCCGAGTTGTTGATGAAGTACGGGCTGAGGTAACCGCGGTCGAACTGCATCCCCTCAACAACGTCAAGCTCGTCGTTGATCCCTTTGGCTTCTTCAACGGTGATAACACCGTCACGACCTACTTTATCCATCGCTTCAGCGATCATCGCACCGATACGCTCATCGGAGTTTGCAGAGATAGTTGCGACTTGCGCGATCTCTTTTTTATCGTTGATGATACGTGATGCGGCTTTAAGCTCTGCCAAAATCGCTTCGGTCGCTTTGTCCATACCCCGTTTTACTTCGATAGGATTTGCTCCCGCTGTGATGTTACGTAAACCCTCTTTGAAAATAGAGTTTGCAAGGATGGTCGCCGTAGTGGTACCGTCACCCGCTTCGTCCGCCGTGTTGGAAGCGACCTCTTTAACGAGTTGCGCTCCCATATTCTCTAGCGGGTCTTTGAGTTCTACCTCTTTGGCAACCGAAACACCGTCTTTGGTGATAAGCGGTGCGCCGTAACTGCGTTGGATAAGAACATTTCGTCCGCGCGGTCCCATAGTTACTTTGACCGCATCGGTCAGTTTTTGTACCCCTGCGGCTAATTTATTGCGTGCATCGTCTGAATAGTGAATTTCTTTTGCCATAATAGTTTCCTTTATTTAATAATTCCGAGTAAATCGCTTGTAGCGATAACGAGGTAAGCTTTTCCCTCTAATGTCAATTCTGTGCCGGCGTATTTACCGAAAACGACAACGTTTCCTACCTCTACATTCGTCACTTTCTCGCTCACTGCTATAACAGTTCCTTGTGAGGGTTTCTCTTTTGCATTGTCAGGAATAATGATACCTGATGCGGTTGTGGTTGCTTCTTCGAGACGTTGAACCAATACCCGTTTTCCAAGTGGTTGAAAATTCATTGTTTTTCCTTTTTGAGTGATATATTATGGGTGAGATTGTACACAATATTGAGTTAATAGTCATTTAAAGCTTTTAATAAGCTATCAGTCATTATAATTCCGGTCTTTCCAAAAGATGGCTGGGTAGCTCAGCTGGTTAGAGCGCTGGTCTCATAAGCCGGAGGTCGGGGGTTCGAGTCCCCCCCCCGCCACCATCTTTCAAAAAACAATCCCTCAACTTTACATCAGAAAAAAATCATTTCCGTAACATTTTTATACTATTCATTGTGATATAATAATCCAACAGCCGTTCCTAAAGGAAGACAGATGGAGTTGGTATTAACGCTTATTTTATTGCCGATTATAGCGTCGATTTTATTGCTCATGCTCCCTAATCAGCGGGCTCAGTATGTCGTTATTACGGCGGTTTTATTTCTTCTTGGGCTAGGTGCTTTTTCTCTTTATACCTCTATGGGGGTGTTGACGTTTCAACTCTCCCACACGATGAATGGTGCGATTGTTGCCGCCGATGTCGTCCTACTCCTCTTTTTTCTCTATCAAGGTAGAGTCTTTAACCACCCCAAAGTGATGGCGCTCGCGGCTCTACAGCTAGTGTTGTACGGATACATCGAGTCTATTGTCCCTGAAGCGGGGTCGGCGGAGATCGTCGTGGATAGTCTCTCGAAGTTTATGTTTTTGATTATCAACGGGGTGGGGGGGATTATCGTCCTCTACTCTGTGAAATATATGGAGGATGAACCGACTTCTCCACTCAAAAAGCGTCTTTTCGTCGGGGGATTGCTGGTGTTTCTCTCGGTGATGAATCTGATCGTCATCGCCAACTCGATTCTCCTCTTTTTCTTCCTTTTTGAAATGACGACCCTTGCATCGTATCTGTTGATTGCCTTTAGAGATGATGAGGTGAGCCGAGCCAATGCCCTCAAAGCCCTCTGGATGAATCAGATCGGCGGAGTGGTAATTTTATTGGGGGCGTTGGTCGCTATTATCGGGTTTAAGAGTGTGATGTTCGATACGCTGCTGCAAAGTTCAGGGGGAATGATTCTCTTGGCGGTGGCGCTACTCTCGATGGCGGCACTCGTCAAAGGGGCTTCGATCCCGTTCGAGGGGTGGTTACTCGGGGCGATGGTCGCACCGACTCCCGTGAGTGCAATGCTCCACTCGGCGACGATGGTTAAAATCGCCCCCTATCTGATTCTCAAACTTGCCCCTGCGTTGGCGGTGAGTATGGTCGGGGGGATCATCTCGATCATCGGGGCGTTGGTGTTTGTTGCCGCGTCGTATTTGGCACTGTCGCGCTCAGTGCTGAAAGAGATTTTGGGATACTCCACCGTGGCATTGTTGGGGTTGATGATGGCGCTAGCGGCGATCGGGACACAGGAGAGTATCAACCTCGCTCTCGCATTGATGCTCTTTCATGCCCTCTCTAAAGCATTGCTGTTTCTCTCGGCAGGGGTGTTGGAGCGTCTTCATCATGCCAAAGATATTGAGGATATGAAAGGGATGGTGACACGATCGCCTAAAACGGTGGGATTTATCCTCTTTGGGTTTGTCTCGTTGACCCTCCCGCCGTTCGGTCTTTTTATGGGGAAACTTTTTGCGATTACCTCTATCGCTTCACTCCTCAAAGAGCACCCCTCCAATCTAATCATCCTTCTCTCATTGATCGTCGGGAGTGCTTTGATGGTGTTGCTCTATTTTAAAGTGGCATCAGCACTTCTCTCTGCCCCGTGTGATGTCGAAGTCTCCGAGGCGATTGCGATTCCGAGCGGTTTTAATGTTCCGTTGGTGTTGCTGAGCTTTTTTATAGTAATTGGGGCTCTCGGATACATTATGATGCAGCAGAATATCTTCGTCGTACTGTTGGCGTTGCCGATGCTCTTTGTTTTTGCCCTCCCATCCCTGATTCGTCGGATGGATCGGTATGATCGCTCGCAGCCGTATCATTGTGGGGAAAAAGAGCCGTTTGATGCGGCATTGGTCTATTTTGAATCCTCTGTGAAAGTACAACGGATACTCTATTGGGGATTTGGATCTCTTTTTGTCGCCGTAGCGATAGTAGGAGCGTTGTCATGATCTGGGTATGGATTGCATTGGCACCGATTTTGGGAGGCTTAGTTTATGGGGGAGAGCGGGTGTTGCGGGCTCGGATGCAGCGGCGTCAGGGGCCGCCGCTGCTGCAGCCGTTTTACGATATGTTCAAACTTCTCGATAAGCGGACGCTGATCGTCCACGCTCCTCATGCTCTCCTCGCGGTTGCCCACTTCTTTGTTTTATGGTTCACTATCGCGGCGATCTTTTTGGGATGGAATCTCCTCTATATTATTTTTCTACACCTCTTCGCCCAACTTCTCCTCATTGTGGCGGGGTACAGTGTCCGTTCCGTCTATTCGCATATCGGATCAAACCGTGAACTGTTGATGGTGGTGGCGTATGAGCCGATACTGATTTTGGTGGCGGTGGGGTTATATCTGGTGAGCGGGAGTTTTGAGATTTCACAAATACTTAAAATGGATGGATACTTGACGCAGTTGCCGCTATTGTTTGCCGCATTGTTGATGATCGTCCCAATCAAAGTAAAGAAATCTCCGTTTGATGTCGGTGAAGCCCATCAGGAGATCGTCGGGGGGGTCGAGATCGAGTACAGCGGGGTGTTTTACGAGTTTTTGTATATGTCCCGTTTTCTCGAATATATCTTTATCTACAGTTTTGTTTACCTCTTCGGCGGAGAGTCCCATTGGCTTGGGGCAGTACTAGTCGCGGGGGTCTTTTTACTCGTTAATCTCGTCGATAATGCGACCGCCCGTGTCAGACCTGCGCAGATGGTGAAAATCATCTACACCGTTGCGATGGCTCTGGCGGTGCTCAATCTCGCGGGGGTGCTGTTATGAAATTCTTTACCTCTTTTCGGAAAAAATCGCCGTGGGTTTTACACTACAATGCGGGAAGCTGTAACGGCTGTGATATCGAAATTCTCGCAGCACTGGGACCGAAGTTTGATTTGGAGCGTTTCGGGGTGATCAATACGGGAAATCCGAAACAGTCTGATATTTTTTTGGTGACGGGCCCTGTCACCTACCGTTCCCGTGAGCGTCTCGTCGAGCTCTATTCCCAAATCCCTGAACCAAAAGTGGTCGTGGCGGTGGGGTCGTGCACGGCAACAGGGGGTGTGTTTCGGGGGATGTATAACGTCGAAGACGGGATCGATCGTTATATCCCCGTTGATGTCTATGTCCCCGGGTGCGCCGCATCGCCGCAGCTGATTATTGATGCGTTGGTCAAAGGGTTAGAAGTGCTCGAAGCGAAAAGCAAAGAGATCGAAAAACCGTTCAAACTCTTCGGTGCAATAGAGACGATACATAATAAACTCAGCCGCCTGGGTATGGCAAAAAAGGTGGAACCTCATGCGAAAGATTGAAATAACACTCTCCACGGTATTAAATGATATTCGAGCGTTTTACCTTCCTAAAGAGTGGCACTTTCTGAGTGTCAACGGGATCGATTTAGGGGAGGGTAAAATCGAACTTCAATGGATTTTCTCAAAGTATGGGGTAAAAGATGAAGTAGTGATCTATTATGCCATCAGTGATTACGATACCCCTATCCCCTCGCTTGTGAGTCTGATCCCCTCCGCATTTATGGGGGAGAGGGAGATCGTTGATATGTTCGGGCTTAAAGTGGAAGGTGCGGAGAGAGGGCTTTATCTCGATGAGGATTCACTGGCACATCCGCTTAGGGGGGAATCATGAAAAAAACGATCCAAATCCCTTTGGGGTCACAGCATATCTCTCTGCTAGAGCCAATCCGTTTTAAATTTGAGTGTGAGAACGAAAAGATTATCGGGGTCGATGCCGATGTCGGATTTGTCCATCGCGGGGTGGAACTGGCGTGTACCCGCAGTTTTGAGTTCAAGCAGGTGGGGTATGTCGTTGCTCGTGTTTGCGGGCTTTGTGCTATTACTCATTCCCTCTCGTATACGTTAGCCGTCGAAAAACTGCTGGGCTTTGTCGCTAATGATCGGATCAAATATTTGCGGATGTTGATGGTGGAGCTGGATCGTATCCATTCCCACATGCTCTGTCTCGCCCATACGGCGGAGAATGCAGGTTTTGAAGCCCTTTTTATGCAGATTATGGGGGATCGGGAACTGATTATGGATGTTCAAGAAGCGATTAGCGGGAACCGTGTCCAGTTTGATTACATCTCCATCGGCGGGGTGAACCGTGATTTAACCCCTGAACTGGTGGCGCTGATCCATAAAAACCTCGGATTGTTAACCGATAAAATCGATGCACTGATCGGATTATTTGACAACAACTGGTCGCTCTCACTCAAATACAAAGGGGTAGGGGTGCTGAGATTGGAGGATGCGTACATTTACAATGCTCTAGGACCGTTGGCTCGTGCGGCGGGATTGGCAACCGATGTTCGCGCCGAAACGAGTGATTTCCCCTATGAAGATATAGGGTACACAATGATTCTTGAATCTACGGGGGATATTCATGCGCGTAACTTCGTTCGTCTTCGAGAGATTGTGAACTCGATAGCAATGTGTCAAAATATCGTGAATAACCTCCCAGTAGGAGAGATTCAGGAGAAGGCAAAAGGGAAACCGAACGGCGAAGCGGTGGTTCGTGTCGAAGCGCCGCGCGGAGAGCTCTTTTATCTGGTACGGGGGAGCGGTCAAAATATGCTCGATCGTGTTCGGATTAAAACTCCGACCTTTTCGGCGATTCCGGCTATGATGGAGGTGTTTAAAGGAAGTGAGTATGCCGATGCACCTGCCATCCTTGCCTCGTTTGATCCGTGTATGTCGTGTACGGCAAAATAGGAGACTCAGATGTTTACCTCTATGTTGGAAGCGTTTTTGAACCTTTTTAGACCGATCCGCACACACCAATATCCTGCCGAAGAGATGGTTTTGCCGAGCGGGTATCGGGGATTGATCGAATACGGGATAGATGCGTGTATTTTTTGTGATAAATGTGAGAAGGTGTGTCCTCCGGGGGCGATTCTCTTTTATCAACATGAAGACGGAACGAAAACGTATCGCTATAATCCGTGGCTCTGTATCTACTGCGGTGAATGTGTCCGTGCCTGTCCGAAACCCGAAGAGGCGTTGTGGCAAAGTGAGACAAAACAACTCAGTGCCCTTAAAGAAGAGGGGGCGAATGAGGGGTGGTTTGTGTGGGAAGAGGCATGTAAACAAAGCCGTGAGGAATACGCTGCTGCGAAAAAATCGGCCAAAATTCAAAACAAGAGTGAGGAGTAACGCATGCGCATTGTTATCGTAGGAGGCGGGATTGCCGCTGTGTATATTGCCAATACCCTTATGGAGAGTGCTCCCGAATCGGAGATACTCATTGTTTCCGATGAAAAGCACCCTCCGTATGATCGTATCCATTTGTGCAAGCTGGTGGAAGATTGCAAATGTGTTGATTCGATAGAGTTGGAGCTTCACTCAAAAGTAAAACTGGAACTGGATCAAAAAATCATCTCGATTGATCCCGCGCAAAAACGGGTTTTCAGTGAACATGCCGCATTTCATTACGATAAACTGATTCTTGCGACGGGATCGGTTCCCAAAACACTTTTTGACATTTCAGGGATTCAAAATGCGGCGACCTTTCGAAGTCAGAAGGATTGCGAAGCAATTGCGAAGGGGATGGTCGGAAAAAATGTGATCATCGTCGGGGCAGGGCCGATTGCGTTGGAATTGCTCGATACGTTGATGCGTAGCGATGCTCCGCAAAGCATTACCCTTCTGGTACGCAAAAACTATCTCTACTCCGAGGTGATTAGCCGCGAGGGGCTGGAGCTGATTCGGGGTATTTTTGAAGCGGACAGCCGTGTAAGTATCCGATTCGGCGATCAAATCGTGGATAAAGAGGTTGAGGGAAATGTGATAACCAAAGTCTTGACCAAGCAAGGGGAGATCGACAATCCGTTTATCATTTTCGGTGTCGGAATCGATCCCAATATCCCCTATGCGCGTGACCTTCTCGAATGTGACAAAGGTATTTTGGTCGATGAGAGGATGCGTACCTCGGATGAGAACATCTACTGCGTCGGCGAAGCGGCACAGCTACGTGCAGGGGGATTTATCGCCGGACGGGTCAAAGAGTGCACGATCCAAGCCGATGTCGCTATCGCGAATCTCTTAGGGACGGAGAGTAAAATATTTAAAGAAGAGGTCTCCATCGATGGGCTCAAAGTGGGATCATTTTTGTTTGCCGATGTCACCGCGACCGATTTTAACCCCAAAGACCCCGAGAATGAAACGATTTTGATCACGCATGGGGATCGGATCGATCAGTATATCGTCAATAATGACAGACTGAAACGGTTTATCGGGATCAACACTAATATCGATCTTCTCGCCCTTAAACGTTTGATCGAAACCGATGCGCCGATTGATGCGGCGTATCTCTACTCGAACCGTTTGATGTCCGAATACGGGAAACTTGTCTGTAGTTGTGAGGGGGTGCATGAGCTGGAGTTGGTTGAGATTATCAAAGAGAATGCAGTGACGTCGTTCGCTGAGCTCAAAGAACACTCGAAAGCGGGACGTACCTGCGGACGGTGCAAACAAGATATCTGCGCGATTATCAGTGCAACCCCTGTCGATCCTACTGAGGCGGCACGGCTTAAACAAGAGAGGCTCGATGCGGCTACGGCGGCGGAATTGACAAAAGTGCGCGCACGAATCGATAAATACAATTCGCTTCATCCGAAGAATCAGTTGAATCCTGAGAATTTCCATGAGGCGTTGGAATCGTTTGAGATGAGTCGCGAATTTAACCGCTGGGTCTCTATGATCACGGCATCGATGCATCTGCATCCGCAGTTTGAGGGGGTCGTGGAAGAGGGGGTGACACAACTCAACAAAATTCCGATCATCTGGCTCGAACTCTCTGATTGTACCGGTAATTCGGAAGCGTTTATTAAAACCTCCCACCCCAAAGTGGACGATCTGATCCTCAAATACATTTCGCTGGATTATCATGAGCTACTGATGGCGGCTTCGGGGGATCAATCTGAGTCCGCGCTGGAGAGTATACTCCATAATGATAGCGGTAAATATGTCTTGATCGTCGAGGGGGCGGTTCCTCTAGGGATGGACGGTAAATTTTTGCGGATAGGACCAAAGGGTGAGACGGGAGTCGATTTATTGCGTCGCGTCGCCAAAAATGCCGCAGCGGTGATCGCGGTGGGATCATGTGCCTATGATGGCGGTGTTGTCGCCGCCGCGCCTAATCCGACGGGTGCGGTCGGTGTGGCGGAAGCGTTAGATCGTAGCGATATTATCAACCTTCCCGGTTGTCCGACCAATCCGATCAATATCGTCGGAACCCTATTGCAGTATATTATGTTTGAAGAGTTTCCGAAACTCGATAGTAAAAACCGTCCCGAATGGGCATACGGCTTCCGCGTTCATGATAACTGCGAACGCCGAGGACATTACGATGCCGATGAGTTTGTCCGTGAATGGGGTGATGAGGGGGCGAAGAAGGGGTGGTGCCTTTTTGAAATGGGGTGCAAAGGGCCATACGCCGATCTCAACTGCTCACTCGTGAAGTTCAACGAGGGGACGAGCTGGCCGGTACAGGCGGGGCACGGATGTTTCGCCTGCGGTCAGGGGAAAATCGCGTTTGATCAATATGCAAATAATCGTAAACTACCGGAGGGTGAAAATGAGCACTAAAAAAATTATTATTGATCCTATTACCCGTATCGAGGGGCATTTACGGATAGAGGTAGAGATCGATGAGAATAACGTTGTTACTGAAGCGTGGGCTTCGGGGCAGCTTTTTCGGGGGATCGAAACGATCTTAAAAGGGCGTGATCCTCGTGATTCGGGATTGATCGCTCAGCGCATCTGCGGGGTCTGTACCAATGTCCATTATCGCGCTTCGATCAGTGCGGTGGAAGCGGCGTATGGGATTGAAATACCCCATAATGCCGAGATTATCCGTAACCTTGTCACCCTCTCCTTGTTCGTCCAAGATCATATCGTTCACTATTATCACCTCCATTCACTCGATTTCGTCGATATCACGAGCGCTTTGAGTGCCGATTGTGCTCAAGCAGCCGAAGATGCGCAGATATGGTGTGAGCACCCCTATCGTAACTCCGATGGGCATTTGGAAGCTATCAAAGAAAAACTCGAAGGGTTTGTCAAAGCGGGGAGGTTGGGGCTCTTTGCCAACGGCTACTGGGGACATGAGACCTATCGTCTAAGCCCAGAGGAGAATTTGGTTCATATGAACCACTATCTCGAAGCACTTCGAATACAGCGTGAACTCTCTAAAGCGGTAGCGATTTTTGCGGGGAAAACTCCTCACCCTCAAAATCTCGTCGTCGGAGGGGTTACGAGTGTCGCCGATATGCTCAACCCTCAGCGGTTGAATGACTTTTTGTTTATAATTAAAGAGACGAGAGATTTTATAGAGAGGGCGTATATCCCCGATATGCTGATGATCGTCAATGCCTATCGCGACTCGATTAAAGAGGGAGAAGGGCGAGCCGTCGGTAACTTTATGTGCTGCGGCGGATACCGATTCGGAAAACAGCAGCAGTTGTTTGAGAACGGTGTGATCAAGGGGCATAATTTTGAGAATATAGAGCCGTTTGATCCGAGCAAAATCACCGAAGAGGCATCCCGTTCGTGGTATGAAAATGATGCACCCCTCTCCCCGTATGATGGGGAGACAACACCGTTTTATACCGATCTAAATGAGGACGGTTCCCTTAAAACCGAGGGGAAATACACATGGGTCAAAGCACCTCGCTATGATGGAAATGTGATGGAAGTGGGGCCGTTGGCGCGAATGATTGTCGGATACGTCAAAAACTCTCCCGTTATCCGCCCTTATATGGAGCGGTTTATGAAACGTTCCCATATGGAGTTGATCGATTTCTCTACCACAATCGGGCGTAATGCGGCGCGGGCGGTGGAAGCGCAAATCTGCTGTGATTATCTATTTGATACGATGAGTGATTTGATCGAAAATATCAAATACTACGATGAAACGACGTGGACGAAGTATGTGTTCGAAGAGCTTCCGAGCGAGGCGAGGGGTGCGGGAATATTTGAAGTACCGCGCGGGGTATTAGGGCATTTTGTCCGAATTGAGGATGCGAAAATCGCCAACTATCAGGCGGTCGTTCCGACAACATGGAATGCTTCGCCTAAGGGTGCTAAAGAGGGACGCGGGGCGTATGAAGAGTCATTGATCGGAATTCGTCTCGCCGATCCTTCGGCACCGCTGGAGGTGTTACGGGCGGTTCACTCGTTCGATCCGTGTTTAGCGTGCGCCGTTCATGTCATCGATGCAACAGGGCGAGAGCTGTCGCAGTATAAAATTTCGCCGGAGTGTTCGATATAATACGCTAAATGTTTCGACAAAAGGGATGAAATTTGGCACGACCTACAAAAGAAGACCGTAAAATCTCGATTATGACCAAAGCGTTGGAGTTATTTTCCAAAGAGGGATTTTATCAAACGACAATGCCCTCTATCGCTGAGAAAATCGGGATGAGTGTCGGAAATCTTTATAACTATTTTACCTCCAAAGAGATGCTCGCCAAAGATCTCATCCTCTATATCGCCAATATCCTAGGTGATGAGATCCGCAAAATCAATGAGAGTCCGATAAGTACACAGGAAAAGATTGAAGCGATCGTCCATATGTATTTCCGTATTGCCAAAGATCGACCGGAGACGATCGAGTATTTTTTACGGGTCTACCTCTCCAATCGGGAAGTATTTCAGAACTGCTGTGAGGGGATGATCTGCGTCTCCGCTTTTGTAACGGAAATGATGATCTTCTTCGAAGAGGGTGTACGATGCGGTGAGTTGAGAGATCAGGATTTTTTCAGTGCGTTCGGTCTTTTCATGGGGTATTTGGGGGGGATGGTGTTTATCCACGGTGAAAATATTCTCCCTAAACCGCTGGAGAGTTACGAGCACACCATTGCCGAAAATATCTATTATGCCCTCAAATCCCGCTAAGCTCCGCGTCATTTGGCTACAGGGGATCACCTGCAACGGCAACACTCACTCTTTTTTAAATGATCCTTCTTTGGGAACACTTTTAGATTCGATTGAGTTGCTCCATCATCCGCTCCTCCCATGTGCCAAGACACTCAAAGAACTTGTCAAAAAACTTCCCAAGTCCGATATCCTTATTTTCGAGGGGGCATACAGTCCCTCTTTCGAGCGTGCTGGAATGGCGATGGAGAGCCTTTTGATGACACTAGCATTGAAAACGAAACATATTATCTCGATGGGAAGTTGTGCGAGTTTTGGCGGAATCTTTAAAGAGAATGATCCTGAACACATTAGCGGGATAGTATTTGATAAAGAAAACGACAGCGGCCCTTTGCGGGATATGCGCAAAAAAGTGATTACCCTCAGCGGTTGTCCCGCTCATCCCAAATGGCTCAGTTTTGTGATCGAAATGATTAAAGCGAATAAACCTATTTTGGTCGATGAATATCGCCGCCCGAGGGAGTTGTATGCTTATCTCGTCCATAACGGATGTTTACGAAACGAGTATTTTGAGTGGAAAGTGGACAGCGATCATTTCGGAACCAAAGAGGGGTGTCTGTTTTATGCTCAAGGGTGCCAAGGCCCCTTTACCCACGGAAGCTGTAATAAAATTCTTTGGAATGAGGTGAGTTCCAAAACCCGCTCGGGGACACCGTGTGTCGGGTGTACCGAACCCACATTTCCTAAGCGGGATCTTTTCACGACCAAAACGTATATGTCTATCCCTTCTGAGATGCCTTTAGGGATACCGAAACGGAGTTATCTGGCACTCGCAGGGGCAGCAAAATCGTTCCATATCAAACGGCTGGAAGAGAGGTTGATTGATGATCACACATGAGCTGATCGAGCGGATCGAGGGGGAAGCGGTACTCGATTTTCAGACCGATAAAAGCGGAGTGGTTCAGGATGCCGCTATCCGATTCTTGCATTTTCGGGGGATGGAGGCGATCTTAGAAGGGCGCAATGCGCTCGATGCCCTCGTCATCGCTCCGCGTGTCTGCGGTATTTGCGGCCATTCGCATTTGATCGCGGCGGCTAGAATGATCGAAAACGCCTACATTGATGCGGGGTTCTCTCTCACGATCAGCCCCAAAGCTCATGCGATTCGGGAAATCACCCTCTCATGTGAACTGATCCAAAACCATATCAAATGGCTCTATCTCGTTATGCTCCATGAGAGCGGGAAGTTGCTCGCTGAAGAGCCTCCCGTTGCTCTCAAAGCCCTTTATGTCACATCTCAGATCAATCAACTCTGCGCCCTTTTCAGTGGACAGTGGCCGCACAGCTCCTACGCTATTCCCGGCGGCGTGACGTGCGATCCCACCCATATCGAGGTGATGCAGGCTCTGAAAATCCTCAGCGAGGTGGAGCGGTTTGTCGAGGATGAGGTGTTGGGGTGTCATGCAGAAGTGTTTAGGAACCATATCCGCGATGATTCGCTCCTCTCATTGGGGGGAGATTTCGGAAAACTATTGCGTAATTTTGAACGGTTGAGATTATTGGATACGGGAAAAAGCCACGGTCGCTTTTTGGTGTTGGGAGAGAGTGGAGGTTCCATAACAAACAGTGTACAAAGTACCGCCGATATTGCGCTAGTCTCTGAAGATTGCTCACACACCTTTGCCGAGGGGGGAGTAACCTATGCTAAAAATGCCCTCTACAACGGAGAGTTTTATGAGGGAGGCCCTTTGGCGCGTGCCCTCGTATCGAAACGAGACGGTATTTCGACTTTGTATCAGCGACACGGTGACACCGCATTGACGCGAATCACGGCTCGCATTGAGGAGATGGTGACTCTGATCGCGCATGTTCGCTCATTAGTGAGTTCCCTTGATCTCTCACAGCCCTCATTTATCCCTCCCTCCTCTATCGAAAGCATCAGCGGAGAGGGAATCGGTATCGTCGAAGCACCGCGCGGATCGCTGATTCATCGTGCCCGAATTGAGCGGGGGAAAATAGTAGAGTATTCGATCATCACCCCGACGCAGTGGAATCTGGGCAACGGAACCGCTTCAAATCTCGGAATAGCGCAAAAGGCGATGATCGGAGCCGAATCGATTGCGAAAGCGTCATTGATTTTTCGCACCTTTGATGTCTGCTCGGTGTGTACGACCCATTAAGAGATTGCAAATTGACAGATAACAGATGTTTCAGAGTGAAAAGAGTATTATAAGACGATAAAAAATACCGAAGGGGTACACATGAGTGAGGGATTGGTTCGATGCCGACAACGGATGGTCAATTACACCAAATCGCTTGCCCATTTGCGTGCCACGGTTGAAAAAGAGAGCCTCAACGAGATTGAAAAAGCGGGTTTGATCCAGTTTTTTGAGGTGGCGTTTGAACTTTCGTGGAAAGTGATGAAAGATTATCTCATCACCGAGGGGTATGATGTCAAAAGCCCACGCGAAGCGATCAAAACGGCGTTCGATTACGGGCTGATCGCAGATGGAGCCAAATGGCTCGAAGCACTCGAAAAACGGAACCTTGCCGCTCACACCTATGATGAATTAATCCTCGACGAACTCGAAGAGCTGATAACTCACACCTACTATCCGATGATGGAAGCGCTCAGAATCTCTCTCGAAGAGCGGCTATGATCGGACTTTCGGATTCGGAACTTCAAACTCTCCGCGATGTATTCGCCCGATTCCCCGACATTTCTGAAGTGATCCTTTTCGGCTCCCGCGCACGCGGAACGCACCGACCGTCCTCCGATGTTGATCTCGCCCTCAAGGGGGAAAATCTCAGTATCGACACCCTCGCGAAACTTCGCTATATCCTCGAAGAGGAGACCAATCTTCCCTATTTTTTTGATGTTGTGATTTATGATCGGGTGGAGAATGAGGCGTTGAAGAGGGAGATTGATGGTGGAGAAAAGATTTGAAAATTTATCTAAAAATACTGATTATGGATGGATTAAAAGTACATGGGTAAAAAAATATTAAAATTTTTACTGATTGGATTTTTTTCAATTTTATTTATATTTATGTGTTTAGTTGCTCTTCTATGGTTGATATTTCCAGCTGAAAAAGATCATCTTGATGATGGAGTATTAACTAAAAATTTAGAAGTGAATATTGATAGTTATAATAAATTGATAACTATGTTTCATGAAGATAAAAATATGTCTGTTATTGATGATACATGGATGAGACCTGAAAATGGTATTAGTAATCAGAGATGGGAAGAATATAAAAAGTTATTAACTAAATTAGACTTAGATGATGGAGTACGTTCGTGTGGTGGAGAATGTGTTGAATTTATTTCAACATCAAAAGGTTTATTGGAAGCTGGCTCTACAAAAGGATATAGATACAAACCTAAAAATCCAATGTCATTTAAATCTGAAGAAACTGTTGTAGATTATAAAAAGATTAATGAAAACTGGTATATTTTTTATGAAGTGGGTCGCTAAATGACTCACACCCCCATTACCGACACCATGGACGTATTCGCCGAAAAATTCGAAAACGTTGATCTTCACGGTAAAAAGATCACCAAAGCCGAATTTGATGACTGCACGTTTGTCTCATGCGATTTCAGCGAAACCTTTTTCTCCTCCTGCAAATTTACCGAATGCCGTTTCGAAAACTGCAATCTGAGCCTGATGAAACTCACCAGTAGCAAAATGAGCGATGTCGAGTTTGTCTCGTGCAAGATGATCGGGATCGATTGGACGATGGCGGATTGGAAGAGTTTGCTCAATGCTGAGCCCTTGCGTTTTCGCGAGTGTATCCTCAATGATAGCAACTTTTTTGGACTGAATTTAGAAGGACTACTTATGCGTGAATGCCGAGCCAAAGAGGTTGATTTTCGCAATGGGATGTTTCAAAAAGCGGACTTTAGCTTGAGCGATTTCAAAGGGGCGCTGTTCGGAAACACCCACCTCGAAGGTGCCAATTTTACCGATTCTTCCAACACCTCTATTGATATACGTTCCAATCACCTTCACGGGGCGATATTTAACCGCTATGAGGCACTATATCTGCTCGAATTAATGGGAATCGTGCTCGTCGATTAGAGAGTGCTTTTCGTTCGTGGTGAACCTGTCGAACCATGAACTTCTTACCCTTCGACAAGCTCAGGGCGAACGGATAAATTCCCGTCATTGGTTCTAAAATTAAATAACAAATTATCTTTTTAAATTAAATTTTACCTTTTAAATATTCGTTTAAGTTATCCAGACGTACAATGGTGAATGACTATTCATAAAATACGAGGGAGAGATCATGTCTGATAAAGTAGAAGCAGTTAAAAAACTGTTTACTTCCCAAAGTTCGCGAGTCGAAACAAATAAGGGTGATACGTATTACCAAGAGTTGTTCGATAAGTGTGAGGCGAGATTGAACGAGATGCGCTCACATCAGCCGGCTAATAAGCTCGATTTTGCCGATCTTTTGGAAGAGAACGGGATTGATAGACGAGAGTTTATGAAATGGGCGAGTGCTACAACAGCGATGCTGATGCTTCCACCTATGTTTACCCCTCTCGTTGCCGATGCGGCAGTGTTGATGAACCGAGCACCGGTTATTTGGCTTGAACTCCAAGACTGTGCCGGTAACTCCGAAGCCCTTTTGCGCGCTGACGGACCGAAGATAGATGAAATTGTCCTTGATATTATCTCTCTTGAGTTTCATGAGACGCTTCAAGCCGCATCAGGCCATCAGGCTGAAAAACAGCTCGATGAAGCGATGGAACATTTCAAAGGGAAATATCTTCTTTTCGTAGAAGGTTCTATTCCGATGGCGATGGACGGTCAATACGGAACGATCGGTGCGAAAGCTGAAACGTTTCATGACCACTTACTCCGCTGTGCCGAAAATGCTGCGGCAGTTATTGCGGTAGGAAGCTGTGCAACGTTCGGCGGTATTCCTGCTGCCTCTCCGAATCCTACCGGTGCGGTTGGGGTTATGGACGTTGTTAAAAACAAACCGATTATTAATATTCCGGCGTGTCCTGCGAATCCTGCCAATATGGTCGGAGTCATTTTGCATTACGTATTGACAGGACAGGTTCCTGAGCTTGATTCACTTCTTCGTCCTAAATTTGCATTCGGCTATCGTATCCACGATAACTGCGAACGCCGCGCACACTTCGATGCGGGTGAGTATGTTGAGGAGTGGGGCGATATCGGTGCTAAAAACAATTTCTGTCTCTACAAAATGGGATGTAAAGGGCCGATGACGTTTAACAACTGTTCCATCGTCCGTTACAATGACGGGGTAAACTGGCCTATCGGAGTCGGACGCGGTTGTATCGGATGTTCGGAACCCGATTTTTGGGATAAATACGCGTATGAGCGTCCAATGGCGGATGCAAAAATCAAAGCCCCTACGGGCGGTGTCGAGAAAACCGTTGACGAATTCGGTTTGGGCATGTTGACCGCAGTCGGTATCGGTATCGGTATCCATGCAGCAGCAAGTGCCATTGCAGGTAAACGAGAAAATTCAGGAGAGAGCCATGAGTAAGCACATTGTAGTTGACCCTATTACCCGTATTGAGGGACATTTACGCATCGAAGCGGTCATTGATGAGAATAACACGATTGTTGATGCGTACAGTGCTTCGACTATGTTTCGTGGAATTGAGACGATTTTACAAGGACGCGATCCTCGTGACTGCGGACTTTTAGCAATGCGTATTTGCGGTGTATGTACCGGAACACACTATCAACGCTCTATCGAAGCGGTAGAGGATGCGTTTGATATTACGATCCCTAAAAATGCCCGTATCGTTCGTAACTTGATCCAAGGTGCACTTTATGTCCATGACCATGTGGTTCATTTCTACCACCTTCATGCACTTGATTTCGTCGATGTTGTTTCAGCATTGTCAGCTGATCCGGCTAAAACAGCGGCAGAAGCTCGCAAATGGGCGGGTGTTGCGGGTGTAAGTCCGTTTATCGACGGGGAAAGCCAATTTAAAGAGATCCAAGATCGTGTGGCAAAATTTGTCAAACAAGGGCGTTTAGGGATTTTCGGAAACGGTTACTGGGGCAATCCACATTATAAATTGACTCCGGAACAAAATCTTATCGGCGTTGCCCACTATCTTATCGCGTTGGACGTACAACGTGATTTGGCAAAAATGCAGGCGATCTTCGGCGGTAAAAATCCGCATCCGCAATCCATCGTTGTCGGCGGGGTAACGTGTGTGCAAGATATTCAGAATCCTGCACGTATCGCATTGTTCAAATCGCTTCTTCTTGAAGGGACTAAGTTTGTCAAACAAGCGTATTTGCCGGATGTTTATATGGCGGGAACGATGTACGCGGGTGAAGCGACCGATTCTAAAGCGACGTTTAGCGAGCTTGTCGGGGGCAAAGGGGTCGGCGGAACCGGCGGAGGACTCTTGAACTTTATGAGTTACGGTGATTTCCGTCTCGATGATACCGGTTTTTATAAATCTGCTCTCCTTTTCCCTAAAGGGGTAGTAATGGGCGGAGACATCTCTAAAGTCCTTCCGTTGGATGAAGCAAAAATCATGGAAGATGTGACCCATGCATGGTACAAAGGGGACAAACCTCTCCATCCGTATGAGGGGCAAACGATCCCTGAATATACCGGTTTGGACAAACGTTCTGACGGTATCGCGTATCTTAAAACAAAAGAGAAATACAGCTGGATCAAATCACCGATTTACAATGATGCCCGTGTTGAAGTGGGACCGTTGGCTCGTATGGTGATCGGTGTCGCTAGCAAAGATGAACGTATTACCAAATACGTGACCAACTTCCTTAAACGGGGAAATCTTCCGGTGTCTGTCTTGTTTAGTACGGTTGGACGTACGGCGGCTCGTGCGATTGAAACCGAGTTGATGGCGGATGTAATGGTCGAGTGGATTGACGAGCTTGCAAAAAATGCGGCAGCCGGTGATCTCAAAACATGGGCTGAATTTGATTTTGACGAAGTGAGTGTGAGTGCAAAAGGGCGCGGTATGGCGGAAGCTCCGCGCGGAGCACTCGGCCACTGGGTCAGCGTAGCGGATGGAAAAGTCGTCAACTATCAAGCGATTGTTCCATCAACATGGAATGCGGCTCCGCGTGATTATAAAAACCGTATGGGTGCCTATGAAGCGAGTTTGATCGGTACCAAAGTGGCCAATCCGGAACAGCCGCTCGAGATCATCCGTACGATTCACAGTTTTGACCCATGTATCGCATGTGCGGTTCACGTTGTCGATACCAAAGGTAAAGAGCTTGCTGTTTACAAAGTAGATACCTCTTGCAGTATCTAAGGAGAGAATCATGAAACAGGGGTACACACAAGTCAAACGTATGACACCGATCATGCGAGTCATGCATTGGGTAAATGCGATTTGTTTGGTTGGGGCGATTGCTACAGGACTTTATATCGGGCACCCGTATTATCAGACATTGATTGCTGATGGTGCCGTCGATAAATACGTCATGGCGTGGAACCGTTACGGCCATTTTATCATTGCGATCATTTTTGATGTAACATCGATTGTTATTGCCTATCTTTATTTTTTCAGCCGTTTTGAAAAACCGTACAAAAAGGTGATTCCGAATACGAAAAATATTAAAGAATTCAAAAATGTTTTCATCAATTTAATAAGCTTAAACCGTAAAAATGAGTTGAATTCAGAGCATGCGGACAGTTTTAATACCGTCTATTTTACGATTTTCCATTTACTGTTAATTTGGATGCTTCTCACGGGGCTTCAACTTTATGTACATGGATTGGGTTCAGGGACAAGTTCCATCGGTGCATGGTGGCCGTGGATGCTCCATGCAGTAACCGATTGGACATTGTATGTAACCGGCGGAAGTAAAATGGATGTCCGCATCTCGCATCATTTGACGATGTGGTTGATCATCTGTTGGGTAGTGTTTCATATCTATTACCAAGTATGGAGAACTATTTTCTGGAAAGAGGGCGATATCGGAATCGTTATCAGCGGAACGAAGTTTGCAAAAGACAAATCACCTAAAAGTGAATAAAAGTAAGGGCGGGCTTTAAGCCCGCCTGCTCTGTTTTTCCTAGATTCCCGGTGGGGAAGCGATGAAAGATAGCGCAGACAGTAAGGATTATTATGGCTTTCACGTTAGAGGTAATGACCTCTTTTTCACAACCGACGATCAAAAATTATCTGATTTCAACGATCCGCTCTTTCGGGATAAAAGCGGTTGTCCACCAACAAAAAAATAAAATTATTTGTGCGTTTAACAGCGGCGATGAAAAACTCCAAGAGTGTTTGGAAGCGATTGCTCTAACGCTCCCCGCATCGGCTTTTATGAGTAGTTCCCAGCATTACGATATGGAGGGAGAACCTGAAGAAATCCCCGATTTTGCGGTAGAGTATCCGGTGGCTTTGGGATTATGCCCCAGCTGTCAAAAAGAGATGTTTGACCCCTCCTCTAAACGCTACTATTACCCGTTTACCCAATGCACCCATTGCGGAGGGCAATACGCATTTTTCGAACATTATCCCTATAAACGCGAGAATACCGTTTTTTCGTATCTCAAACCATGTCCGACGTGTGAAGAGGAAGCGAAACAGTTAGGCCGCCGTGAAAAACAGGTTCTTAACTCCTGCCACACATGCGGTATCCCTGTAAAACTTATCCATAAAGATAAAGAGCGCTATGCGAATGATGCGGGGAGTTTTCGAACGATGTTTGAAGTTGCCGCCAAAGCATTGCGTGACGGCAAAACCCTGCTCGTGAAAACAACAATGGGATATCGACGATTTTATCGCTCGCAGAAGCTGGAAGAGGGTTCGGTTTTGATGCTGGTGAATGCCATGAAAATCACCGAATTTTCCTCTCTCATTAACGATGAATTTAACGCACTCCTCAGTATCGAGCGTCCGATTCTGCATGTTGCCCTCAAAGATGAAACACTGCGCAGTACCTTCGGAACTTCCATCGATGTTAAATACCCCGATGAGGGATTTTCGATTCTACTCGCCAAAGAGCTTACCCTTTTGGGGGTTGATTTTATCGCGTATGAGGCACTTGAGAGAGCAGCGGAAGCCGATTTTGTGATGGAGTTTGATTTGGAACTCAATTATCAGAGCGATATGCATCTCTTCATCAATAAAGATATCAAATTTATCACCTCGGGTGAGCGGGTCTCGTTCCCCTCTCGCCTCCCTTATGGAAGAGATACACTCAGTATCGCTCACGGTTTGGTCGGGATCAAAGATGCAAAAGGGATGCTGTTTGATCAAATGGGGCGCTTCACGTTTGCTTCCACTACCAAAGTCAATCAGCTTGAAACCGAAACACCTTCGGTTGAATCGGGCAATTTCCATACCATGGCTCCGGATGAGGCTTCGTTTATGTCGGTTATTGCCGAGCACAATAAATTCGGAACCAAAGTGGTCGGTGCCTATTTCGAGGGGGAACCCTCTTTTCTCTATTATGACGGTAAAAAAGTGATTCGTGTCGTTCCGCCGAAGCACTTTAGCCCCATCGGATTAATAGACGCTTTGAAAACACTCCGTGAGGGATCGGATCGCCTGATCGGTAATGTTGAGAAACATCACCCTGAACTCTATGCGCTCCTTGTGAGAATCGAGAACAGTGATGTGAATCTTTTTGATGCGACGGCTATACTTTTGGGGTTGGAAGAGGAAAGTTTTAGCGGGGTGATGAAAGAGGCATTGAAATTTATCGGCAAGGGTGGTTTACAGATCGATACCAAAGTCGAAGATAACCGTTTTGATCATTTCGCCTTTTTATCGAGCATTATTAGTTATCGTCTCGCAGGTGTCGATTCAGTTTATCTGAGCTATTCTATCTTCGAATCTTTCGGTGATTATTTCAGTGAACTGTTAAATGAAATCAAAGGTAAAACGAAAGCAAACGATATCGTGTTGTGCGGATCGTATTTTGCCGGACAATCCCTTTTTAGCCGATTGCAGAGGAATCTGAAAGCGTCTACAGTGCTAATGAATATGAGTTATCCGATCGGGAAGGAAAATTGCGTTGTCGGTGGAGTCTTTTTATAGCACGAGTGTCCGTATCATTGTCAAAGGGATAGTGCAAGGGGTCGGATTTCGACCGTTCGTCTATCGTGAAGCTCTCCGTTACCGAATTACAGGGTTTGTCTGTAATACTCCTGAGGGGGTGGTGATCGAAGCGCACGGGAAACATTGTGAGCAGTTTATAAAAGCACTGAGAGAAAATTTTCCCGTCCAAGCCCGCATCGACTCGATGGAGATCGAGCCGTGCGAATCTGCTGCGTATACGGGTTTTGAAATTCGAGAGAGTACTCTGGGGTTAGGGTCTGTTGCGATTCCTCTCGACAGTGCACTTTGTCTTGCATGCCAAACCGAAATGGATGATCCCGCCAATCGCCGTTACCGCTATCCGTTTATCAACTGCACCGATTGCGGCCCCCGTTATACCATCATCCAAACCCCGCCGTATGATCGTGTCCGTACCTCGATGAAACATTTTACGATGTGTCCTGAGTGTTTAGAAGAATACAATGATCCGACTTCCCGCCGTTACCATGCTGAACCTATCAGTTGTCCTAATTGCGGTCCTAAGCTTACCTTTTTAGATAATAGTGGAAATATGCTAGAGGGAGATTCCATTGCGCTTGCCGTTGAAATGCTTAAAGAGGGAAAAATAATTGCCCTCAAAGGGCTGGGTGGATTTCATCTGATGTGCGATGCTACTTCGGATACCGCCGTTGCGAAACTGCGACTGCGCAAGCACCGTAAATCCAAACCCCTCGCGGTGATGTTCGGCTCATTGGAGCAACTCGAAACGTATGTATCGATCAATGAGGTGGAAAAAAGCCACATCACGGGTTCTATCAAGCCTATCGTGATCGTTGATGCACAATCAGAGACGAACCACCTCTCCTCTCTCATCGCCCCTCATATTCAGAGATTGGGAGTGTTTCTTCCCTACACGCCGCTGCATCGGTTGTTGTTTGAATCGATCGATTTTCCCCTCGTCGCGACAAGTGCCAACATCAGTGATGAGCCGATTATGATCCGCTCTTCTGAGATAGTGGGTCGGTTAGCTCATGTCGTGGACGGTATACTCGATCATGATCGTACCATCATCAATGCCCTCGATGATGCGGTGATCCAGATAGCAGGGAATCGGGTGGTGATGTTGCGTCTGGGTCGTGGGTTTGCACCCCATACCTTTGCCTTGCAACACCCTACCGACAAAGCGGTTTTAGCCCTCGGTGCCCATCAAAAGAGTGCCATTGCACTGGGAGTCAAAGAGAACATGATCCTCAGCCCCCATATCGGTGATCTGGGAAGTGTGGAAGCCGATGGCTATTTTGAGCGGACGGTGCAGACCTTTAAACGATTTTATGACGTAGAACCCTCACTTTTGGTACATGATCTTCACCCTCAGTACGCTTCGAGCGCCTATGCACTGACGCAAAAAAGAGAGCACTACGGAATTCAGCACCATTACGCCCATATCTTGGCGTGTATGGCGGAGTACGGTATGGATGAAAAAGTGCTTGGGTTCGCGTATGACGGTACGGGGTATGGAGAGGATGGAAGCCTATGGGGTGGAGAGGTGATGGTTGCCGATGTACACGCTTTTGAGCGGATCGGACATCTAAAACCGTTTGCCCTCTTAGGCGGAGATAAAGCGATCAAAGAACCCCGTCGGATTGGGTTATCGTTGTTGTTTGATATCTATAGTCTTGATGAGGTGCTGAACATGAAGTCGCCTACAGTAGAAGCGTTTTTACCTCATGAAATCCGAACCTTGCATCATATGTGGAGTAAAAATATCAATGCTCCGCGCAGTAGTTCGATAGGACGCTTATTTGATGCGGTAGCATCATTGGGCGGATTTGTTCAAAGTCTGGACTACGAGGGGCAGGGGGGGATGATGATGGAGTCGTTTGTTGATGATTCCGTTGTCACGCCATTTTCTTTTGAGATCGAAAACGGTGTGATCGATGTCTCTGCGATGGTGAAAGAGATCATCTCCCTCCAAGGGGATAAAACCCAGATTGCGAGCCGTTTCCTCTCGACCATTGAAACGATTATGGAGCATTTTGCACATCTATATCCCGAATTACCGATCGTTATCGGCGGAGGCGTGTTTCAAAACCGTGCTTTGATGAGCCGACTCTATCGCCGTTTCGGAGAGGGACGATTTTATGCCCAACAGCAAACGCCGATCAATGACGGCTCTATCGCTTTAGGGCAGCTTTATTATGCATTACACAACACAAAGGAAGATAATGGACGCTAAAGTAGCCTTAATCGGTTCGGGAAACGCATTTTTTATGGATGAGGGGATCGGGCTTTACGCAGGGAAATATCTCAAAGAAAATTTTACGTATGAACCTGCATTGGATATCATTGACGGCGGAACGCTGGGGTTTGGATTGATGCCGCTGTTGCAGGAATATGAGGTTGTACTCATTGCCAACACCAGCTCTGATGAGGACAAAGCGATAGGGACGATCACCGTTCTCAGCGGTGAAGAATTGATAGCTAACCAAGGGATCAAAAAAACGGCGAACGAAGTGGAGATTACCGAAATGCTTCAAATCTGCTCGATGGCCAATCATTGTGCCGATACGACGATGATCAGTATTGTTCCCGAAGACATTATCAGTGTCTGTGTCGATGTTACCCCCGCACTCCGTGCACATTGGGAGAGATATATTGATGTGATAGTCGAAGAGTTGGAAAAATGCGGTATCACAGCGAAGCGTAAAATCGATGTGATGAGTTTGGATGAGATTTTAGAGCAGTTTGCCAATCCGAGTATCGAGCACGGCAAAGGTTTCTGATGTCGAGTGTCGTATTGGGTGTCGGAAATGTGCTTGAAGAGGATGACGGTGTCGGGATATATGCGTGTGCCTATCTAAACGCCAACTATACGTTCACCCCTGACATAGAGATCATCAATGGCGGAGTCGAGGGGATCAATCTCCTCAACCTCTTTATGGAACACGAGCGTATCATTATCCTCGATACGATCAATCTTGACGATGAGGCGGGAAGTATCTACAATATCCCCTCCTATGAACTCAGCGGTTACGGGTTGAACAGCGGTGGAGCGCATGAAGTGGGGGTGATGCAGTGTCTGGATATGATCGAGTTGATGGGACATCCGTTGCCTGAATCAAACGTTATCGGGATCATTCCCAAAAGTATCACGTTTCATATGAGGCTGAGCGATACGTTGAGCGAACACTTTAATAGCTATATAAATACAGTTATTAACTATCTTAAAACTATAGAGATTGATGCGACACCCAACGAGACACATACGAGCCTATTAGAGATTATTGAGGATTTTAAATATCCGAGCCGTTAGGGTGAAAATAGAGTTGTTCTAAGAGGGAACTATTTTTCCATCTTTGTACAATTTACCCATGAGGTAATATGATCGCGATGGAGCGTATCTAAATTCTTCACTACCTCGACCGCTTTAGGATGAACGTCATGGAATAAAATAATCCCTTTTCGATGCAAAAGCATGAGGGTGATGGTTCGATCTTGTACTTGTTTTGTCGTTAATTTTTGGTTCCAGTCTTGAGAATCAATGTTCCATAGCATGACTCTATCTCCCAAACTCCAGAGTCTATCGACTAATGCTTGTTGGCGTTGACCATAAGGTGGTCTAAACCACACATAATTTTTTGATGTACCTTGTAACTGATTATCAGTAATCATACTACGTGTTTTATCGTAGAGTTGAGACCAATTTTCGAGTTTTGGATGTGGCGTATGAACATAGCCGTGAGAACCGACACACATATCGCTATAAAGTTGTTTAATCTCATTAGCTCCATGCGTTTTCAGTGCCCCTTCTAAATTTTCTCCCAATACAAAAAATATTCCGTTGATATTAAGTTTGCGTAATTGGTCGGTTACCTGTGGTGTTTGTGAATATTTTGGACCATCATCAAAGGTCAAGAGAAATTGACCATCTGGATAATCAAATCCTTGTAGTTCTCTCTCATCGAGGGTGTCAATCTCGGAGGTAATTCTGGGAAATAGAGTCGCTAACCTTACTTGTTCATAAAGATAATAAGAGAAAAAAGTTTGAGAAGCGTTATACCAAGACGAGAGCTTTTGATCCGGTTTATATTGTAGAGATAGATTTGAGAGTTCTTGCCAATTATTGACATTTTGACAAAGCTCTTTTTTATCAGCGCAACTTTTTTGTGCTTGTTTGAAATTATGTACTAAATTATTTTGAGTAAATGAAAGCCATTTTGTTACAGAAGGAAGATTGACATTTTTCACAGATGTGAATGCTACTATCGATGATGTATCGGAAAGGTTGATGCTATTGATTTTACGAACATAACTGATGATTTCGTTGCGTGAGGCATTGTCAAATGAACTTTTTGAATGAATAGAGTAAGGCCAAAGTGTTCTATCAAAAGTAGCTATTCTTTCAGGACCATAAGCATGGATAGTAATAGAAAAAAATAAAATACAAGAAATAAATCGCATATTTTTCCTTTTTGATTGTGTATAATACAAAAAAACACATAAAAGGGTTATTATGATTAAATTGTCTTCCTTGGTTTTTACAACATTATCACTGTTTTATATGAATAGTGGAGCAAAAGAGATCCAAATTTTATCTGCTGTAAAGAAAGATACCCCTATCGCAAATGCGGAAGTGATATTTCAAAAAACGGGAGAGACATCAGTTAAGATGGTTTCTAATGAACAAGGTAAGGTCTTTTATGGTGGCTATCGTGGTATTGACGCATCAGATACGATGATGTTGATCAAAAAGCCCGGTTTTTCTACTTTAGTTGCTAAATGTCCTTGTGATGGCTTAACCTATGCTCTTAGCCCAAATATGCAAAATTTAGATAGTTTACGCGTTGTTTTAACATGGGGACACAATCCAGTTGATTTAGATTCGCATTTGTCTTATCCGCAAAATCATATCTTTTTTGGATCACAAGTAGGTAGCCAAGCAAATTTAGATGTTGATGATACGGATAGCTTTGGTCCTGAAACGATTACAATTGAGAAAAAACAAGTCGGTAAAAAATATATTTATGCTGTTCATAATTATTCGGAGAACTCCAATCCTACATCGAGCAGATTGAGTTCTTCAGGAGCAACTGTTAACGTGTATATAGGTCAAACACTGGTTCGTACTTATTATACAATCCCTCATCATATTGGTAATATTTGGGTTGTATTCGGTATCGATGAAAATGGAATATTTCATGATATAAACAGTTATATTGGTACATCAGATAATTCAGAGGGAGTAAAAAATATTTTAACTGGTATGTTAAGTATGTCAAATTTTCAGACATCCAATAGCTTTTCTCGATCTGATTTATCTCAAGCAGAAATACTGAATAAACAAGGTGAACAGCAATATCATCGAGGAAATCTAGAAAGTGCTATGTATTTATACCAAGATGCAATCAATATTTCTTCTAGTTACGGTCAAGCATACAGTAATTTGGGATTGACGTATCAAAAATTAGGTCGCGAAGCAGAAGCATTATGGGCAAATCGAAAAGCGATTGAATTGGCCAATGGAAGCACGAAAAATACAGTACAGGCAAGCTCTTATTATAATATTGCGAAAATTTATGAAAGTAGATCTCAATGGCAGGATGCGTTGAATAATTACCGAAATGCCCTTTCTAAAAAGGAGCATCCGGCATATCGTCAAGGAATTGCTCGAATGCAAGCGAAATTACATTAACATCGTTTAAATACCCGAGCCGTTAGGGTAATAAAATATGAGATTTACCAAAATGAAGTTTTGATATAATGATGTCAACACACACGAGGTGACACTATGACAATTGCAATGAATAAAGCGATTGAGGATTTACGGGAACTTACTCCTAATGAAAAAGGGTTCGTTGCACAATACTTGATCTCCTCCTTGGATACCATACAGGATGCTGATGCCCAAACTGAGTGGGCGGAACTAGCGAAAAAACGTTTCGAATCCTTGGAAAATGGTGACGTCCAATCGGTAAGCTGGGAGAGCATAAAAAATCAGATTTTAGGTGCTTGAGTGAAGCCATTGCGCTTTCATCCTGATGTAAGTATCGATGTCAAAGGCTCGTATGCGTGGTATGAAGAGTGCTCAATCGGTTTAGGGGATAGATTTATTTCCCAATTAGAACACTCCTATGAAGCAATCAGCCACTTTCCGCAGATGTGGTCTCCTTTTGAATATGAATTCCACCGCTATGTTTTACCCCATTTTCCATTTTCTGTCATTTATAAAGAAACTAACGATACGATTTTTGTACTTGCCGTGATGCATAATAGCCGTAAACCCGGATACTGGCAAGATAGATTATAAAAGTAAAGTGTTTAAGTATCCGAGCCGTTAGGGCGAAAATAGAGTTGTTCTAAAATCTTTGAACGCTCAGAAGGAGGGGTATTGAACTTAAACTCCGCCTCTTTGAGATAGTAGGGGAAGTGGTCATTACTTACCCCTTTAAAACTAGTAATAAACTGTTCAAAATAGTGCCAAAACTTCGTGATAGCATTGTCGTGCTCGGATATTTTGATAATTTTGCTGGTGCGCATAAATTTTGAAAACTCTTTTGAATAGACTTCTTCAAGGTTATCTTCGACAAATTGCTGTTTGAACATCCCGAGTGAGGGCATGAGAAGTGTGTAAACATAGTTACCGTATCCGAATGTCAAAAAATTATGGGAGTCGAATATAGCCGTTTTATCACGTCGTTTGGACTTTTCGAGGTAGAGGTACTCTTCATATTGAGACTCTTGCGTGCGAAAAGTTTCATATTGAGCTTCACAATATTCAGCCGCTAGATGGCGGAATTTTTGATAGTACTTGAGTGTTGTTACATAACTGAGATTGAGAGTTTTAGAAGTAGCGAGGGCATTTTCATCATGGCAGAAGAGTTGAATCAAGGATTTGATTTGATCCACACGCATCGGGCTGTATTTTTTTTTACAGACAGAGCACTTGACCATCCCGTCAGTTAGCTGATAGAGGGGATGATGACAGTAAATACAAGGAATAGAATTTTTCATAAAGAATAGTGTAGCGTAACATCGGTTAAGTTCTAAAAATATATAAGAAACGAGAAGATTTAGGTTCTTTTTACGGAAAATATCTATAATTGTTACTTCTGAATGATGATTCATAAAAGGGAATAAACATGGAAATCGGATTGATGATCATTTTTTGGTACGGAATATTACACGCATTCGGGCCTGACCATTTGAGTGCTATTGCCGATTTTTCGATTGGAAAAGAGGCAAAAAAAACGTTTATGATTGTAGGTGCTTTTGCCGTTGGACATGGATTGATGCTTTTTATATTTGCAAAACTCCTTCAACATTTTTCTATTCCGGAGAGTGTAACCGCGTATGGGGATGTGATCGCATCAAGCGTTATATTATCTATAGGACTCTATCTTTTGTATATGGTGTACAGCAACAAAATCCATTTGCACTCCCATATTCACGATGGAAAAAAGCATGTTCATATTTGGTTCGGAAAAGAACATGAACATAAATCCTCAGGCGGAAGCGGATCAGCATTCGGTATCGGTGTCTTGATGGGGATCGGCGGGGTACGCGGAATGTTGGTAACCCTTGGGATGATGCAGGGGCAAAGTATTGATGGGTCGATGATTCTTGCCTTTATTTTGGGTGTAATGGTCGTATTTTTGAGTTTTGGATGGGTCATAATGTGGATCAATAAAGATATACTCACCAATATCAAAAATGTTCGCCGTGCGTTTGCAACGGTAGGGGCTATTTCCGTTGTAGTTGGCGGCAATATGCTTTTGGCGTAATGTGTAAAAAAAAATTGTAGTAATTAGGAGATTTTAATAATGTGTAAAGACTGCGGATGTTCCATTACGGATCACGATCATCACCACGACCACGACACGCATCATCACGATCACGGAGATCATGATCATTCTCATTCCCATCAGGCGGCGCATGAGACACTGCACCACAACCCTCAGTTGAACGATAAAAAAACGATCGACGTCATCAAAAAGATTTTAGACAAAAATGACCATGAAGCGCACCATAACCGAGAACATTTCAACGATCACGGAGTATTGGCAATTAACTTGATGAGCTCTCCCGGAAGCGGTAAAACGGCACTCCTTGAAGCGATGGCAGATATTTCACCCTTTAAATTTGGAGTGATCGAGGGGGATTTGGAGACATCGCGCGATGCCGATCGTCTCATCGCCAAAGGGATTCCTGCGGTGCAGATTCAGACGGGAAGTGCGTGTCATTTGGATGCGTTCATGGTTCATAAGGGATTGCACGATTTGGCAATCGCTGATTTAGACGTCTGTTTCATCGAAAACGTCGGGAACCTCGTTTGCCCTGCGAGCTACGATGTGGGATCACATCTCAATATCGTCCTTGTTTCCATCCCTGAGGGGGAGGACAAAATCGCCAAATATCCGGTGATGTTTAGAGCGGCTGATCTCATCCTGATCACGAAAACCGATCTTCTCCCCCATTTCAAATACGATATCGAACGTGAAAAAGCGGAAGCGCGAAAGATCAAACCGAACGTCGATATTTTGGAAGTCAACATCAATGATGACGCATCCGTAAAAAGGGTGATCGAATGGATCGAATTTAAACGAAAGATGAGAAGCTAATTATGTGTTTATCCATCCCCTCAAAAGTGGTCAAAATTGATCTTGAAACGAACACGGCAACCGTCGATACAATGGGGGTTCAGCGTACTGCAGGACTCGATCTTATGGAAGAGGGCACAGTCGCTATCGGTGATTACGTACTGCTCCATATCGGATTTATAATGAATAAAATCGACGAAGAGGATGCCCTCGAATCGCTCAGAGTCTATCGGGAAATATTGGACGTTATGGATGAACAAGAGAGGCTTGCTGCCATAGAAGAGAGTGCTAACTGTCCGAACGGCGGAGTCTGAAATGGGGCTGGAACTCAAAAATCTTTATGATGACTTTCGAGATGCGGACACAATAAAAGCGTATGCGAAGATCATCGCCGCAGATGCGTTAAAACTTCCCCATCCTATCAATATCATGGAGGTGTGCGGCGGGCATACCCACACCATCATGAAATACGGTATTTTGCAACTTTTGCCCTCGAACATTAAATTCGTTCACGGGCCGGGATGCCCCGTGTGCATTATGCCCAAAGAGCGGATCGACCATGCCTATGTGTTGAGTCAGCAAGCAAACGTCATTTTGGTGACGCTGGGCGATATGATCAAAGTCCCCGGAAGCAACGGCTCTCTGCAAGATGCACGAAGCAAGGGTGCGGATGTCCGTTTCGTCTACTCGCCTCTGGATTGTCTCAAAATCGCCCAAGAGAACCCCGATAAAACGGTCATCTTCTTTGCCATCGGTTTTGAGACGACGACCCCGATGACCGCCGCCCTTTTGGACACGGTGATAAAAAAGGATATTAAAAACATCCTCTTGCACGTCAACCACGTCACCGTACCCGAACCGATGCGCGCCCTCATCAGCGACTCAGCGTGTATTATCGATGCGTTTTTAGGACCCTCCCACGTCAGCGTTATCAGCGGAAGCAAAATCTACGAAGAGTTCCCACGTGATTGGGGAAAACCCGTCGTAGTCAGCGGATTCGAGCCGGTGGACGTGATGCAGTCGATCAGTATGATCGTCAAACAATTTATCGAAAATCGATGTGAACTCGAAGTGGAGTACAAACGTGCCGTGACGAGAGAGGGGAACCTCAAAGCCCAAGCGTTGAATGATACATATTTTCAAAAAGTGGACTTTCGCTGGCGCGGTCTAGGCGACATTCCCCAAAGTGGGATGGGTCTAAAGCCGGAGTATGATCGCTACAATGCCGAGAAGATTTACGATGCGATACTGCCAAAAGAGGAGATCAACGATCACAAACTTTGCATTTGCGGTGACATCCTAAAAGGAAAAGCCTCTCCGCCGCAGTGTTCTATTTTCGGCACCGCGTGTAAACCGACGAGCCCTGTAGGTAGCTGTATGGTAAGCTCCGAGGGGGCGTGCTCGGCGTATTATAAGTATGGGAATTTGGTATGACTAAAACAATCACATTAGCCCAAGGCAACGGCGGCGAAGAGAACAACGAACTCATTAAAAAGGTGTTTTACAAAGCCTTTAAAAATGAGATTTTAGAGCGGAGTGAAGATGCGGCGGTGATCGGGAACCTTGCTATGACAACCGACAGTTTTACTGTGAGTCCCCTCTTTTTTGCGGGGGCGGACATAGGGAAGCTCGCCGTGTGTGGTACGTGTAATGACCTCGCCATGATGGGGGCGGTGCCGAAGTATCTGACGTGCAGCGTTATCATCGAAGAGGGGTTTGAGGTCGAATCGCTGGAGCGGATCGTCGAGAGCATGAGAGCGGAATTAGCGATCAACGGTGCGGTCGTCGTCAGCGGTGATACCAAGGTAGTGCCGAAAGGGAGTGTGGACAAGATTTTCATCAACACGACGGGTCTGGGCGAGATCGTTCAGGCGGGGATCAGTTCGAACAACGTGAGCGAAGAAGATGTGATCCTCATCAACCGCGACATCGGGTGCCACGGAGCGACGATTTTTGCCGCACGTGAGGGGATGGAGATGAGCAGTACCCTCAAAAGTGACTGTAACTCACTCTATCCGCAGGTGAAAGCCCTTATGGACGGAGGGATCAAGATCACGGCGATGCGGGATGCGACGCGCGGAGGGGTTGCGGCGGTACTCAACGAGTGGGCGAGACAATCGAACGTCTGTATCGAAGTAGAAGAGGAAAAAATCCCCGTGAGCGATGAGGTCAAAGGGATTTGTGAGATGCTGGGCTTCGAAGCGACGGCATTGGCGAATGAGGGGACGTTTGTGTTGGCAATCCACAAAGACTCCGCCGCAAAAGCCCTAGAGATACTCAAAAGCTTCGAGGTGTGCGCGATGGCATCACGCGTGGGAGAAGTGACCCAAAAGTATCCCCAAAAAGTGATCTTAAAAAGCCCGTGGGGGACATCTCGATTTTTAGAGACCCCTAACGGCGAATTGTTACCGAGGATCTGTTAAATGCATGAATACTCAATCGTACAAGCACTGTTAACGCAGTGCGAGGACATAGCACGTGAGAATGAAGCCGAATCGGTCTCTAAAATCGTCGTAAAGATCGGGAAAATGTCGGGAGTTGAGCCGCACTTGCTCGAAATCGCATTTAATACGTTTAAAGAGAAGACGGTATGTGACGGAGCGGATTTTGTCTTGAATGTTCAGCCGCTCGTGATCGAGTGTAAAGCGTGCGGGTGCGTAAGTACATTGGAAAAGATTTATTATAAATGTCCCGCATGTGAAAGTTTGGACGTCAAAGTGATAGACGGTGAAGATATGTTTTTGATGTCGTTAGAGATGGAGTAGGGTATGCAAGAGTATTGGGAATTATATATGAAAACCATCGACGGCGCACTCGCCTCGGTATTGGTTAATGCGGGAATGTCAGCAGAATTACCGAGTGAAGACAAGTTCTATGTCGGATTTATCAAGCTGTTGATGAAAGCACCGAATGATCGCGGGCTGATTGGCGAGGATGAAGAGGCACAGCTCTCGTTTATCGAAGATAAAATTGAGATGGAGGCACTGCGCTACCGCATCGGAAGCTACGTCGGTAAGATCGTCTCCAAGGGTGAGATGACCTTTATCTACTACCTCAAACATGAGTTTGAATGGCCCGATGTCGTGAAAGCGGCGATGGGTGAATTTCCTGAGTATGAATATTCCAGCGGGTCTAAAATGGACAGTGATTGGGAGGTGTATCATAAGCTCCTTTTCCCCACCCCTATCGAGTGGCAGATCATCCAAAATCATAAAGTGTGTGATCATTTGAAAACGCAAGGGGATTCGCTCCATTTACCTAGGGCGATTGAGCACAAAGCCTATTTTGAAACAGCGGAAAAACGCTTCGAATTTATTAGTGCCATCGAATCGGAAGGGTTTAAGATCAAAGAGTTGATAGAACCGAATGAAAATACTCCGATGGTTGGGGTCAGTTTTTATCGTCAGGATAAACCTTTTTACTACGATATCGATACCTTGACGCTCCATCTGATCGAACTATCGGTTCAAAACGGAGGATCGTATGACGGCTGGGAAACGAGTGTTGTAAAAATATAACTGAAAGATTATTCACTTTTAAGTAATTTTAATCTATAGACGGGGATAATAAGTGTAACAACGTCTAAAGAGAATACTAAAAAGGTGAAACAATGAGTCCAGAAGAAATCATCAAAAAGATCGAAGAGAATAAAGGGTTATCCCGTCGTGACGCATTAAGAATGATGGCACTCTCACCGGTAGCGGCAACGGTGCTTGCAGGCTCTGCCGCTCCGACAGCCGCACACGCATCCGCTTCCAACGCAGTGGGCAAAATAGTGATCGTCGGAGGGGGATCGGGTGCGTTGATGGTACTTGCGAGGCTCCGTCGAGCTCTTGCTAATCCTGACATTACGATTATCGCTCCGAACGAAAAGCATATCTATCAGCCGGGTCAGATTTTTGTCGCGGCGGGTGAATACGCACCTGAGGATATTATCTTCGACAATACGGGATACATCGGTGATGATGTGACGTGGATCAAAGATGAAGCAGAGATGTTTGATCCTGATAACAATAAGCTAACGACGAAAAAAGGGACGGTCGTAGAGTATGATTATCTCGTCGTGGCAACGGGAATGCAATCGCATTACGAAAAGATCGCGGGATTAACACCTGAAATGCTCGGACACCATGGGATCTCATGTGTCTATCATAATGACTTGGCTGCAGGGACTGCGGAGGGGGGAACCCTAACGTATGAGTGGTTCAAAGCCGTCAAAGAAGCCTCTAAAACATCAAAACCGCGTGTATTGTGTACTCAGCCATCTACCCCAGTCAAATGCGGCGGAGCACCGCAAAAAATTCTCTATCTGTGTGATGATTATCTCAAACGCGACAATCTTACCGCCGATTTTATTTTTGCGAGTCCGGGAGAGAAACTGTTTGCCATTCCTGAGATTGAGGCGTCACTTGCAAACGCTCAAAAACGATACGGAAATATTACCAATAAATTCGGACATGATTTGATTGCGATCGATGCAGAGAAAAAAATAGCGACATTTTTGCATAAATATGAAGTTCAAGGGGAATACGACAAAGATCTCGAAGAATACGATGTGATTGAAAAAGAAGATGAGGTCAAAATAGAGTACGACTTTATCCATCTTGTCCCTCCGATGGCGGCAGTCGATGCGGTGGCAAACTCTCCTCTGGGATGGCAAAAAGGGACAGCACAAGGGTGGCTTGAGGTTGACCGTGAGACCCTTCAGCATCGTCGCTACAAAAATGTCTTCGGAATCGGAGACGTGTGCGGTATCCCTATCGGAAAAACGGGGGGAAGTGCCCGTCATCACGGACCGATTGTGGTGGGGAATCTGATTTCGGTAATGGAGAAAAAAGAGCCGACTCTCAAATTTGACGGCTATACGGTGTGTCCTCTGAAAACAGCGTACGGCGAAATTATTATGGCAGAGTTCAATTATGACGGTTTAGCCCCCTCATTCCCGCTAGATCCGGCGAAACCAAGATGGATTTGGTGGGCATTTGATTTGTATATGCTGCAGCCGATGTATCGCTATCTGATGTTAAACGGTTTAATGTAGAGAATTATTGTTACATATATACGCACTTGAAAGAAATTGACGATTAATAGTTAATTAATTTCGTTATTTTTAGCCTAATGGTACATTATTTGCATTAGTATCACAAAGATAACAAATTTTGTTGAGAAGGTGCAGTCTATGGGTAGTGAATATGTACTTAAAGATACCGATTTTTTGGTATCGCAGACAGATGAAAAGGGGATTATCCTTTTTGCTAATGAAGATTTTTGCAAAATTGCCGGTTATACGATAGATGAGCTTGTCGGGAAGCCTCACAGTATCGTCCGTCATCCCGATATGCCTAAGGCGGCATTCAAAGATCTGTGGGATACGGTCAAAAGCGGCAAGATTTGGACCGGATATGTCAAAAACGGGACAAAAAACGGAGGATATTATTGGGTATATGCTACTGTCTATCCCAATATCGGGTGTGACAGTAATGGAAAATGCGGTTATTTATCGTGTCGTCGAAAACCCTCTTCAGATGAGATTGCTGAAGCAGAACGTCTCTATAAGACTATGAGTTAAGGACGTGAATATGAATAATTCAGCAAAAATAGCAATACTGATCGTTTTGGCAATACTCGGAGTTTTAGCCGGAGCTATCACCCAAAGTGTGGGTACTCTAATCGCCGTTATCCTTGTGATAGCCTTAGTGTCGGTGGGACTTATTGCGAGTCCGAATAGTGGTCATGATAATGTGCAAAAACATTTGGATAATTTCCTTCAGCTGATGCAGTTTAAACGCAACCGCCTTCCAAAGCTCGATGCAGAAGCCGGAAGCGTCGAAGATAAAATCAATATTTTGGCAAAAGCTCATGAAGATATGCTTCTTGCCGATACATTGGTAGCGGGCGAAATGGTACTTTTAGCGGATAAAGTAGGACAAGGACATTATATGTGCCGTGTTATGAGCGATACAAAGACTCCGCATGTCCATTTACTCCGAAAAACGATGAACAGCATGTTGGATGCGACGGAAAAAAATATTGATAGTGCGATAAAAGTCCTTGAAGCACTGAGCGAGGGGAGATTTTCTACCCGTGCCGAGGTAAATGTTGAGGGTAAAATGGGGCAGATGTTGAGTAAAATCAACGAGCTCGGAGTCGCATTGGAATCAATGGAACATCAAAACAACGAAGCCAAAGAGGTTTTGGACAATAATACCAAACATCTTAAATCAACGATCGAAGAGTTGCGCTCAACAAAATTCGTCGAACTTAACGGGATGATCAACTCTACCGTTGAACGGATTCAAAGTGTTGCCGGAAAAGAGCATGAACTCTCCGGTAATCTGCAAGCCCTTGTCGGTAATGCCCAAGAGACCAAAGCGATTTTGGTCACCATCGGCGATATCGCCGATCAAACGAATCTCCTTGCCCTCAATGCAGCGATCGAAGCGGCACGCGCAGGAGAACACGGACGCGGATTTGCCGTTGTTGCCGATGAGGTACGCAAACTCGCTGAACGAACCCAAAAAAGTCTTGCCGAAATCTCGGCAACGATCAATGTACTGATCCAAGCAATCAACGACAACAGTGAATCATTGCACCAAAACATGGACGAAATGATGGATCTAACCCACTATGTGGGAACCGTGGATCAGAAAATGGATGAATTGCTCATCTCTATGGATGCCATGAGCTAATTTGATCGGGGGTAACCCCGTAAGATTTCAGCAGTATCGCCGCTCCGTTGACATCGCCGCACTCCAGCTTGAGGGATGCGGCATATATTCTCCCCAATACCCCCGTATGTCCTAAGAGTGCGTCTTCTATGACTACAGAGGGATGAAGTGTTTGCAGTAATGACTCCATTGGAATATTCATAAACCCTTCCAGAAGTGAAAGCATTGCTATTAAATGGATTTGCTCCACTTGGGTTTCGGTGAAATCGGGGGTGATTTTTTGGAGTAACGCAATCATACGGTCGATTCTATTTTGGGCAAAAACGGCATGGGAGTTTTTTTCGTCTATAGCTTTGGTTCCCGATTTGGAGTAGATGAGAAGCAGCATCCATTGCATAAGAGCATTTTTCCCGAACCGTTCAATCATCTCTCGTATAGACGTTACCCCCTCAATATGTTCAGGATGGACGGAACGGAGAAATTGAAAAAGTTGAAGAGAGAGGATGCTTTGATGTTTAAATGCATCGCATATCTCATCCATCGTCGCGTCGTTTTGAAGAAGTGAAAAAATATTCATCATTTGCACGTATTGCGGATCGATGCGACGCTGCGTGATAAGGTGCGCACGTGCAAAATAGAACCCTTGAAAGTACTCAAATCCTAGCATTTCATACGCTTCCGCAATTTCATAGAATTCCACTTTTTGGGCGATGAGTTTCATTTTCCCATACGGGTTCGGGAGGTAGGAAAATTGTTCAACATCGGTTTGAGTGACATCGAATTTTGCAAATTCAATATAGGGAAAAATAGTAGAAAAAGTTTCAAAATAGGAGGGATGAAATGATGCATTATCAAGTGCAAAGCGATATCCGAGAGAGTGATAGTATCGGATCGCTTCATGAACGCGGGAGTTCATTTTGATCGATGCGGAGAGCTCAAAGACAAATTTTTCTTTCGGAAGGGTGCGGAGTATATCGGTAAGGAGTAGCGGGCCATCGGTATTGATAAATGCAGGAAGCTCTCCGAATGCCGTAGATGAGCCGATTTGATTAAGTAAATTGACCAGTACCGATGCCGTCGCATGTCTGGGATCATCGATGACACATTCACCATACGTGTTGCGATAAAAAAATTCGTAACCTATGATATTTTCCGCACGGTCTAAAATCGGTTGCCGCGCAAGATAAAGATTATTATTCATAATTGTTGCTTTATATTGTAATGTCTTAAGTGTAGCGTAATTTGAGTATTATTTCAAAAACAATAAAATGGAACTCCTATGCAAGAGCACAAAACAATTTATTTTAAAGAGTATACCCCAAGCCCCTATACGATAGTGAGCTGTTCTCTGGAATTCATTATCGAGGAATCTTCCACCCGTGTCGAAAACATTATGGAGGTACAGCGCCGTGATAGTGAAGCGCGTGAGCTGAAACTCGATGGTGAGATGCTCGATTTGGAACTGTTGTGGGTCGATGATATCCTCTACAGCGACGATATGTATATCAAAGAGGAGAGTGCAATCCGTATTCCTCTTGATCGCGACACCGCACGTATCCGTATCATCAATCGGATTTATCCTGACCAAAATACGGAGCTGGAGGGACTCTACCGCTCCGGCGGTATCTGGTGTACCCAGAATGAACCGGAAGGGTTCCGACGGATCACCTATTTTATCGATCGACCCGATGTAATGAGCACGTTTACAACGAAAATCATCGCTTCTAAAGAGAGATGTCCCATCCTTCTTAGCAATGGAAATCTTCGCGGTACGGCGACACTGGATAACGGCAAGCATTTGGCGGTATGGGAAGATCCGATCCCAAAACCGTGTTATCTCTTTGCCCTCGTTGCAGGGGATTTAGGTTCTATTCACGATAGCTACACGACGGCTAGCGGTAAAAAAGTCGATTTGGCGATTTATTGCGACCGTGGGAACGAGGATAAATGTCACCACGCGATGCGGAGTTTAAAAAAATCGATGGAGTGGGATGAGATCACGTATGGCCGCGAATACGATCTGGAAATCTACAACATCGTTGCGGTGGACAGTTTTAATATGGGGGCGATGGAGAATAAAGGGCTGAATATTTTTAATTCTCATTATGTTCTCGCCGATGAAGACAGTGCTACCGACAGTGATTTTATGGGGATTGAGAGCGTTATCGCTCATGAATATTTTCATAACTGGACGGGGAATCGGATTACATGCCGTAACTGGTTTGAATTGACCCTCAAAGAGGGGTTGACCGTCTTTAGAGATCAATCGTTCAGTGCCGATATGAACTCTCCTCTGACGCAGCGTCTGGATGATCTCAGAGCCTTACGTGAGCGACAGTTTGTCGAGGATGCAGGCCCCACTGCCCATCCGATTAAGCCCGATCACTATATGGAGATCAACAACTTTTATACGGCAACCGTCTATGAGAAGGGTGCCGAGGTGATTCGGATGATGCATACCGTGTTGGGGGGCGAAAAGTTTCGAGCCGCAATGGATTATTATTTCGAAAAGTTTGACGGAAAAGCGGTGGGGACGGAAGAGTTCCTAGAATCAATGCAATCGCAAAGTCCCGTCGATTTGACACAATTTAAACGATGGTATTCACAAGAACGGACTCCGATATTGCGTGTATCGAGCGAGTATTTTCCCAAGTCTGCTGAGCTGGTTTTGAAAATCATCCAAATTATCCCTAAAAACACCAAGAACCAAGAACAATTACCGTATGCGATGCCGTTACGTATCGCCCTTTTAGCCTCAGATGGCAGTGAATATGAGCTCAAAACCGACGATGTAACGCTGTTGCATCAGGATGTGCTATGGTTAGAGAAAGAGATCAGCGAGATTGTTTTTAAAGAGATTGCTACACCTCCGCGTCTCTCTTTGAATCGCGGATTCAGCGCCCCTGTGATTATTGAATGTGAGACGCTCAATTATCCGTTTTTGATGACGTATGAGAATGAGGGATTTGTCCGCTATGAAGCGGCTCACCGTTTCGGTATCGAAACACTTGAGGCCATGATGAGCGGTGAAGAAGCGAATGAACGTTATATCGAGAGTTACGGCGCACTGCTGTGTGATGAGTCGATTGAGGCGATGTTTAAATCTCAAATTTTGGAACTGCCGAGTATTACGACACTGATGCAGCGACAGGAGCGTATTGATGTCGCTGCGATCGTTACGGCACAAGAGAAACTCAAACAGATATTAGCGCAACGCTATTTCGGCGAATTACACAAAAATATTGAACTACTGTATGATCCTTCAAATGCTCATATTGATGGGGTTAGTATGGGAAAACGCGCCCTTAAAAACCGTCTGTTGGGGATAGTGATGAGCTTAAGAGATGAGACGACAAGTGCCGTTTGTTTAGAACATTACCGTCAGTCTCACTCAATGAGTGAGCGGTTGGCGGCACTTGATCTACTTGAAAATTATGCTCCCGAATTAGCAAAAAGTGCATTAGAAGATTTTTACAATCGCTATAGTGATCAGACGCTGGTGATGAACAAATATTTTAGCGTCTTAGCCTCTTCACGACGCGTCGCGACACTGGAACGCGTTATCGCATTACAAGAGGACAGTGCCTACGATGTAAAAGTGCCAAATCTCGTTCGTGCTTTAATCGGAAGTTTTGCCCGCAATCCGATCGCATTTTATGATCAGAGTGGAGATGGATTTGCTTTTGTCGCTGATAAAGTGATCGAAATTGATGCCCTCAATCCACAGATTGCTTCGGGATTGGCGGGGGCGTTTAAAAATTACGGACGTTTAAATAGTGATCAAAAAATATTGATGGGGCGTGAGTTGGAGCGGATAAAAAATCATCCGAACCTCTCCAACAACGTTTATGAGATTGTGACGAAGATTTTAGAAGCGTGTTAATTACATCCAAGGGATACGGGGAATATACTCCATTTTAGAGAGTTTGTAGTACCATCCCCAGCCGATTTTGAGCCAATGTCCTATGATCGGAAGTGGGAGTAGAAGGGTTTTTTTGTCATCACGATAAACAAATCCGGCGCCGTTGCCCATATCCATAACGCAGAGGATTGTGAGATGCTCTTGGTAGGTTTTTTTATTCTCAAATTTCATCCCATGCGCTATCGCACTATTATGAGCGGCATTGCGTGCCATTACCTCGGCGATATGCCCTTGTTTGGCTTTCCAATCCGGTCCCTCTAATGCCGCAGCGTCACCGATGGCATACCAATTTTCGACGTTTTCGATTTCGCAGTAATTAGTGATCCGAATAAATCCGGCACTGTTTTGGGGAAGGTCGGAGGATCGAATGAGCTCAGAGCCGTTTCCTGCCGGAATAAACATCGTCAGATCGCTCTCTAAGCGGCTCTCATCTTCAAAAATAACGCCTTGGTTATCAAAACGCTTTATTTTTTTGCCGTAACGGGTTTTGAAGTTGTTTCGTTGAAACATCATCTCCAGTGATGAGAGTGCTTTTTGTCCCATTCGAGCACCCGGTTCTGCCATAGGGGCAAAAAAAGTCATTTCAAATTTATCTCTTATACCGAGTTTTTTGAGACGGTGATGGAGATTGAAAAAGAGCTCAAAAGCGGGACCTCCGCGTACACCGCTGGGATCATTCGGATTGCCGCCGAATCCGAAAGCGATTTTTCCGCTCCCTTTGGCGATGAGGAGATCGATTTTTTCTTTGAGGAGTAGTGACTGCTCGGGATCACCGCAGATAGAGAGGGTGTTTTCCAACCCTTCATGTTTCATTTTTGCCGCTCCCGTAGCAATCACAAGATGATCGATTTCACGCTCTCCACCATTTTCAAGGGTTATGGTTTTTTGAGCACCGCTGATGGTTACAACACGATCAACCGTGAGTTTGAAACCATGCCGCATAGCAATTTTGTCGAGCGAAAAGGCTACATTTTCAAATCGTATTGCTTTTACGGGGATCCATATAGCGATAGGGTAGATAAAAACATAACTCCGATCACTGATAAGCTCAACCTCAAATCCCTCTTTACGATAATAGATTGCCGCTTCGACACCGGCAATTCCACCACCGATAATAACAACACTTTTCATTATAAAATCCCCACTTGCAACTATAAAACATATTATGAAAGTATATGATTAACATATAAAGTTATTATAATAGTATTGACGCTTAAAGTCAATACTACTGTTTACTTATATCGTCAAATAAAAATAATACAAAATAAACTAGAATATTATATGAAATTATAATTGTAGATTGCTTTGCCAAATAATATTTATTTATATTCTATATATAATGTTAAAGTGAATCAAAAAAGTGATTTTTAGTGTATTAAATAGATTGAGAAAAAAAGTAACACTTGTTGCTTTTCTGGAAAATTTAGTTTAAATTACAAGGGTAGTTTTAAGGATGTGATATAATTGTGATGTAATGGTATTATAATCGGATTTTATGGAATTCATTCAAGGAGAAGATATGGCAAGAGTAGTTGTTCTTGGTGGCGGTGTTGCCGGACATACCGCTGCAACGTTTGCGGCAGATTGGCTCGGAAAAGAACATGAGGTGGTTGTAGTTACCCCTAATTCAAAATGGAACTGGATCCCCTCAAATATTTGGGTCGGTGTCGGTCAAATGTCTAAAGAAGAGGTTACTTTTGACCTTGCTCCCGTGTATCAAAAAGCAGGGATTACTTATAAACAGGCAAAAGCGGTAAGCCTCAATCCTGAGGGAAATGCAAGCAGCGATAAACCGTATGTTACTATTGAATATACAGGTCAAGGCAAAGCGGGACAAAGTGAAGACGTAACGTATGATTATTTGATCAACGCAACGGGACCAAAACTTAATTTTGCCGCAACTCCGGGTCTAGGTGATGCTAACGGGTTAGGTGAATTTACCGTCTCCGTTTGTACGGCAGATCACGCCGATCATGCAGCGCATGAGTTTGCAAAATGTATCGAAAAAATGAAAAAAGGGGAACGTCAAAAATTCCTCATCGGGACAGGTCACGGTATGTGTACATGTCAAGGGGCTGCGTTCGAATATATCTTCAATATCGAACACGAACTTCGCAAAGCGGGTGTCCGTGATTTAGCCGATATCCAATGGATCTCCAACGAATCATTCCTCGGTGACTTCGGAATCGGCGGATTACACATGAAACGCGGCGGATATGCAGCTTCTTCACGTCTTTTTGCAGAGTCTTTGTATTCTGAGCGCGGTATTAAATGGTTGATCGGTGCTCACGTTAACAAAGTTGAAAAAGGGAAAGTGTCGTATGAACTTCTTGATGGTTCAATGGGCGAAGAGACATTTGACTTCTCAATGTTGATTCCACCTTTTGCCGGAGTAGGACTTAAAGCATACGACAAAGCGGGCGAAGATATCACGGCTACCGTGTTTGCACCGAACGGCTTTATGAAAGTTGATGCAAAATACGATGCGGGTGCGTATGAGAACTGGAAAGCGTCTGACTGGCCTCGTACGTATCAAAATCCAACATACAAAAATCTCTTCGCTGCAGGTATCGCGTTCGCTCCTCCGCATCCGATCTCTAAACCGATGAGTTCACCAAACGGTACTCAAATTTTCCCAACGCCTCCGCGTACAGGTATGCCAAGCGGTATCATCGGAAAAGCGGTTGCACACAGTGTTTGTGATTTGATCAAAAAAGGGCCGGATGCACACTTGCATGAGGCATCAATGGCAGAAATGGGTGCAGCGTGTGTTGCATCAGCAGGTAAAGGTCTATTTGACGGTACCGCTGCGGCATTGACTGTTTATCCTGTTGTCCCGGATTTTGAAAAATATCCTGGATTAGGACGTGATTTGGATTATACTTTCGGTGAAATCGGACTTGCGGGTCACTGGATCAAACACATCCTTCACCACCTGTTTATCTATAAAGCCAAGCTCAATCCGGGCTGGACGTTAATCCCTGAATAAGTAAAAGGAGAAAAAAATTATGAATGAAATTGAAAAATACGTTAAACCGTACGATGCTAACTTTACGACTATGGTACCGACAAATTTTGTTATCAAAATGCGTACGTGCAAACTTTGGCAGCTTTTTCGCTTTATTATGATTAACATCAAAATGTTGATCGTCGTTCGCAAAAGCCACTAAGTGTCTTGACTACTGCTATGCTCTACTTTTCTGCCTCGAAGAGGCAAGCTTTAGTGCCATAGCGGCAAGCGTAGCCAATCGGGGCTTTGCTCCGATGACGTTTAAAATTCCCATATAAAGATTTTCACAATGATTAAAGAATTGATCACCTACCCTGATGAGCGGATTAAGTACGTATCTGCCGATGTTCGGAAATTTGATGATGAGTTGTTTAGGCTTTTAGAAAATATGCGTGATACGATGGAGCATTATCACCTGAATGCTATTGCGGCAATCCAAATCGCAGTGCCGGCGTGTGCTATCATCGTCAAAACCGAGAATGGTCTTTTGGAACTTATTAATCCTCGTATTCTTGTCGCCGACGGAGAAGTTATTGCGGAGGAGATAAGTGCGTATTATCCCGATTTTACAGCGGTACTCAAACGGCATGACCGAATTAAAGTAGTCTATGAAAATAGATTCGGAGAGTTGCAGCATTTGGATACCGAGGGGGAATTTTCTCGGGTATTGCAGCGAAAAATGGATATGCTGTTCGGGGGTACTCTTCTTGATAAGCTGAATAAAGAGGGACGACAAGACGCCGAAAAGATACTGGCAAGAAAAGCTCAAGAAGCCGGATATGAGCTAGGCGAGTCATGCCCAACGGTTTTTGTACGCGATTATTTCAAGCGGGGTGCCAAATATCTTTTGGCTCTTGTCGGATTTACTTTTCTTCTCCCCTTTTTCATTTCACCTGAGTTACGTGCAGTGCTCTACACACTCGATAAATTTGCACTCATCGGTGTAATAGTATTTATGGCTGTCTATTTCATTTATGCCCAGTATGAAGGGAAAAAGTATAAACAGTGTACGAGTTGTCAAATCGGTAATATAATCGGAACCGTCGCAATTCTGGCTTTTCAGTTGCTTATTGTCAGTTTAGGAGTTTTTTTCTGGGTCGCACCAAATTAATGGTGCCGCTGCGGAGAAAATATGAAAAATACTGTTTTTAAAACACTTTTTGAAGCAAGAGCTATTTTATTTGCCGAAAAAGAGCTGATTTTAGATGAATGGGTGAATGAAGAGCAGTGTGCCACCATTTTAGGTCGCCACGAGATCGATAGAGATATTTTTTTAGAGTTATATGCCGGAAATGTATTTGATTATTTTATGGGGGTCGTTTCGGGGCATATGGCGCTTGGAGATTGCCCTGTCATCGCTGAATTGATTGAGTACCTTAAAAACAAAGAGCTTCGCGCCGACGAGCTATTTCTCCTCTGTACCCATTTCAAACGCTCCGTCTTGAATGCAACGTACCGCTTAGGGATACACAATCAGGAAATTTTTGTTGCTATCAGCTATTTATTCGATCAAAATTTTGCCGGTGTTTTAAAACTCTACACCGATACAATTTACCAAAAAGAGCAAGAAGCGCTCAATGCCTCTAAAGCAAAAGAGTATTTTCTCTCCAATATGTCCCATGAAATACGGACACCGCTGAATGCTATTTTAGGCTTTGTATCCCTGCTTCGTGATGAGACGACCAACCCCCGTTATCAGCAATATCTCAATATTATCAGCAACAGCGGAGAAAGTCTTCTTCATATTATCAATGATATTCTCGATTTTTCTAAACTTCGCAGTGGCGAGTTTACCGTTGATCCGCAGCCGTTTAACGTCCATGATGAGATATCCCATACAATGGAACTTTTTGTTCCGGGTGCAAATTCTAAAAGTCTTACTCTGACCAGTTTTATCGATCCTACCATTGCGTATGAAATTGTTGCCGATGCGCTGCGCATAAAGCAGATCGTGGGGAATTTTTTAAGCAATGCGATCAAGTTCAGCCATCACGCGGGAGCTATTCATGTCGAAGCACGATGCGATGAAGGGATCCTTTCGCTCTCCGTTCGAGATCAGGGAATAGGGATATCTTCGGTGGATCAAGAGCGGATTTTTGATGCTTTCTCTCAAGCGCAAGAGGGGACGATGAAAATCAATGAGGGGACCGGTCTTGGACTTTCCATTTGTAAGCAGTTGGCGCTTCACATGGGGGGAGATATTGAACTGGAATCGACGGTAGGAGAGGGAAGTACTTTTACCCTTAAAATTCCTGTTATCGTCAATAATGATTGTGAAGTCTCAAAAATTGACGTCTCAATTTTTGAGGGGATCGAATTCGGGCTTTTGGCGTATGATCCGAGTGAAAGTTATAAACTCGAATCTCTACGGCGTTATTGGGATCATTTCGGATTGGATGTCCGTATCATCAAGAATGTTCAAGAACCGTGCAATCTTCTCATTTTCTTAGAGAGCTCTTTGGATGATACGGTACGAGAAATGATCATAAAAAATCGAATCCCCTCAGTCGCTATCCTTGATTTTCTGGATGAACGTTATGATACGATTGAGACGATCGTGCCGCTAACTTTTCCCATCTATTGTACAAAACTGCAGAGAGCTTTGAAGGATGTTTTAGGGGTTAATCAACCTAATTTGCCTCATAAAACAGGATTTAGGGGAAGAGGTGGATTTGAGGGGAAGGTATTGGTTGCAGAAGATAATCTTGCCAATCAGGAGCTTATCAAAATCATTTTGGAGCGCTATGGTCTGAAATACACGATTGCTTCAAACGGTGCGGAAGCATTGGATTGCTTTCAGTCGGAATATTTCGATATGGTTTTTATGGATGAACAGATGCCGCAAATGAACGGAAATGAAGCGACAGCAAATATGTTAGCTTATGAAAAGGAGAATCAGCTCCTCCATACTCCTATTGTGGCATTAACGGCGAATGTGATCAACGGTGCACGTGAGCGCTCACTTCAAAACGGCTATGACGCTTTTTTAGGAAAGCCGATCGTCATTAAAGAGATTGAACAGATTTTTGAACGCTATTTGAAGGCGAGTGTTTTACCCGAAGCGGAGCCGAGTAGTGTATCTGTGTCAAAATGGCCCCACATTGATATGGATCATCTCAAAAGTGCCTTGATGCTTGAGAAAGATCAAATTGATTATCTTTTGGGTATTTATCATCAAAAAATGGGGCAATCGCTTCGAGAGCTTTCAAACAGTATTGAAAAAAGAGAGTATGAAAATATTGCTTTTATAGCCCATACGATCAAAGGCTCTAGTGCCAATTTTCGTTTTGATGAACTCTCTAGACTCGCCTATGTGATTGAAAGCGCTGCAATGGAAAAAGAAGAAGAATTTGAGTTTGTCGAAGCATACGAAGTGCTTTGCTTCGAATTTGAAAAGCGTTTTGTCGGATGACTACTCTTCTAAATAGTATCCGACACCCGAAGCATTTTTAATCACATCGGTCGGGAGCTTGGAGCGTAGTCGCCAAACGAGAGTTCGAACGCTATTATCGGTGGCACCTTTGGTTTCCCAGACATAATTAATAGCCTGTTCGAAATCAACGACACTTCCCAATTGGGCAACAAGAAGGCGGATAAAAGCGTTCTCTTTTTTGGTGAGTTTGATTTTTTGATTTTTGTAAAAGGTTTCCCCTAAACCGGTATCGTGACGATACCCCTCGCCAAACTCGACAATAGGTTTATCGGAGAGCTTTTTGGCATAGACCAATTTTTCGAGCTCTTCACGATCCGATTTGAGTTCATCAATATTAGAGTTCCGTTTTTTCTCTTCTTTGAAGCGGTAAAGTGCCATTTGGATCGTCGTGTGGAGATTGATCGGATCGAAAGGCTTAACGATATAACCATAAGGCTCGGTTCTTTTGGCTTTGGAGAGCATATCGTTATCGGAGTGTGCGGTGAGATAGATAAAAGGGAGTTGATTTTTATCTCGAATGTATTGAGCCAACTCGATGCCGTCCATTGTTTTTTGCAATCCGATGTCGATAAGGGCAATATCGGGGTTATAAATTTTGATTTTATTGCGGGCGGTAACGGCATTATCAGCTATTGAAATAACGTCATACCCTTGCTTTTCTAATGACATTTTCAAATTTATGGCGGTTACTTCGTCGTCTTCAACGACTAGAACTTTTATCATTGGTTTGCATCCTCTATTGTATAGGGTGATTGTCTAAAGATTTTATCACAATGTCGAGAAAACTCGACAATAAAGCGTTCATGTTTTGTGATATTTTCCCACAATTATAGAATAATGTTTCTTTTTTATCCGTTATTCAACCCAAAAGGGGCATAATCGCGACATTCACAGGGATGATAGGGAATAAATATGCTTGATTTTGACAAATTTACCAAATATTCGAAGCCGGGACCACGCTATACGAGCTATCCGACAGCGTTAGAGTTTAGTGAGAGTTTTGATTACGACAGTTATCTCTCAAAGCTCCATTCGCAAGACGTGACGCGTCCATTATCCCTTTATTTTCACTTGCCGTTTTGTAAAAATGCCTGTTATTTTTGCGGCTGTAACGTCGTTTTTACCTCTAAAGAGGATAAAAAAGAGCGTTATATCGATTATCTGATTCGTGAGCTTGAGATCCTTTCTCAACATATCGATGTGAATCGTTCGGTTATCCAGCTCCATTTCGGCGGGGGGACACCGACATTTTTCGATGCCGATCAACTGCACCGTATTATCACGGCGATTAAAAGTCATTTCAAAAATTTTGCACAGGGTGCCGAGATCAGCTGTGAGATCGATCCCCGCCATATCAACGATGCGCAGATGAAAGTTCTCAGCGAGGCTGGATTTAATCGTGTCAGTTTCGGGATTCAGGATTTCGATGATAAAGTTCAGGTAGCAGTGCACCGTGTACAGCCGTATGACATCACCAAAGCGGCGATGGATCTGGCACGTAAATACAATATGGTGAGCGTCAACGTCGATTTGATCTACGGATTGCCGCATCAGAGTCTGGAGACATTTAAAAAGACCCTCGATCTCTCCCTCTCTTTGAATCCGGATCGTTTTGCCGTCTTTAACTATGCCCATGTCCCTTGGCTGAAAAAGACGATGCGAAAAATCGATGAGACGACATTGCCGCATCCGGCAGAAAAGCTCGCCATTATGCGTTATACCATCGATCATATGGAATCCAACGGGTATAAAATGATCGGGATGGATCACTTTGCCAAGAGTGAAGATGAGCTTTTTAAAGCGATTGAAAAAGGGGAGCTTCACCGTAACTTCCAAGGCTATACCACCAAGGGGGGAGCCGATCTGATCGGGATAGGTCTCACCTCTATCGGAGAGGGAGCTGATTATTACGCCCAAAATTTCAAAGAGATGGAAGGGTATGAAGCGGCCATCGATGCGGGGAGATTGCCTCATGAACGGGGTGTCGCATTGAATGAGGATGACCGTATCCGTCAATACGTGATTATGGAACTTATGAGCAATTTTAAACTCGATATTGACCGTTTTGAGCGGTTGTTCGGCGTGAAATTCGCAGAATATTTCGCAGATGCTATCGAAGCATTAAAACCGTTCGAAGCGGATGGATTGCTTACTATGACCTCTCAGTCGATTGAGTGCTCGACAACGGGAACCTTGTTGATCCGTAATATCGCGATGCCTTTCGATGCCTATATGAAACGTCATGCGAGTTCTGATAAAGCCTTTAGTAAAACGGTGTAATCGGATGGAAAAGCGCGAATTGTTTCATTTTACCGAAACCTCCGATGCGTGTATCAAATGCGGGAAGTGTATCCCCGTTTGTACGATTCATAATGTCAATGCCGATGAGGTAACTTCACCGCGCGGATTTATCGATCTCCTCGGTGCGTATGAGCGTGGGCAGTTGGAGTTGGACAAAAATGCGAAAGCGATTTTTGAGAGCTGTTTTCTCTGTACCAACTGTACCGATGTCTGTCCTAAAGCATTGCCTACCGATATGGTGATAGAGCAGGTACGTGCCGATCTCGCCGATAAATTCGGTATCGCGTGGTTTAAGCGGGCATTTTTCTATCTCCTCCGTCATCGGACAACGATGGATATCCTTTTTAAACTCGGATACGTGTTTCAAACGTGCGGATTTAAGATCAAAGACTCAATCAACTCGATGCAGCCGCGATTTAACCTTCCGATCATTAAAAAAGACCGACTTCTTCCTGCAATGGGAAAAACGTCGTTTCTTAACAGTTATCCCGAAAATATCCCTAATGGGGGGAAACGCCGCGTAGCGATTTTTATCGGATGTTTGGCAAACTACAACTACACCGAAATCGGCAAGGGACTTTTAGAGATTTTGGAAGCACTCCATGTCGATGCTTTTATCCCGAAAAAACAGCTTTGCTGCGGAGCACCGGCCTATTTTACGGGTGATTTCGCGACAGTTGATCACAATGCCAAAAAGAACATTGTCTATTTTGAGAGTTTTATCGACGAGGTCGAAGCGATTATCATCCCCGAAGCGACCTGCAGTGCGATGATTAAAATCGATTACGAGCACTTTTTCCACGATCAGCCCGAATGGCTGGAGCGTGCCAGAGCGCTCAAAGGTAAAATCTTTATGGCGACCGAGTGGCTGGAACAGAAAACGGAGCTAAAAGCACTGTTGGCGAGCAAGGGGCGAAGTGATTTAACGGTCACCTATCACGATCCATGCCATGCCCGTAAAATGCAGGGAGTTTATAAAGAGCCGCGTGCATTGGTCGGACAAAACTACACGATCACCGAAATGAGCGATCCGAACGCCTGTTGCGGGTTCGGAGGGGTGACGATGCAGACGGAGAATTTCCATTTTGCCCAAGCGGCGGGAAAACCTAAAGCGGCCATGATCGCCAAAACGGGTGCGCAAATCGTTACCGCCGAGTGCAGTGCCTGCCGTATGCAGATCAATAACTCAATGAATGAGGCCAATGTGGATGTCGTCTTTAAAAATCCGATCGAACTGATCGCTGAGGCATTACGAAAATGACCACGATAGAGGTGGAGTCATTTTTAGAAACCTTTCAGACCCTTGTCTTAGCATCTCTCACCCCTGAGGATGAACCCCATGCCAGCACTGCCCCTTATGTCCGTATCGACAATGATTTTTATATCCTTATCAGCACCGTTGCCCAGCATGGGCGTAATCTTCTCGTGAACCAAACTGTCTCTTTGCTTTTTGTCGAAGATGAGTCGCAGTGCGTTCAGCCTTTTGCTCGTAAGAGGGTGACATTGGAAGCTATTGTCAGAGAAGTGGGACGGGAAGATGAATATTTCGGACGTGCAATCGAGCGGTTTAAAGCCCATTTTGATTCTAAACTGGTTACATCGTTGACCCAAATGGGGGATTTTCACCTTTTTAAACTCTCCCCTAAAAGCGGCAGTGTCGTGATGGGATTTGGAAAAGCATACCGTTTGGATCACAATTTAGAGGTGATGGCGCAGATTATGGGTCAACATCAAAAGGGTCATGGCAATGGATAAACTCCTGATCGTGTGGAGTAGCGGTGAGATTGAAGTGGCGAAAAAGCTTGTATTGCTTTATGGAAGCGTCATTTTGCCTCGTGGCTATTGGGATGAAGCCCATCTGATGGTATGGGGCCCTTCGGCGAAGCTTTTGGCTGAAAACACGGAGTTACAAGCAATGGTTGCTCAGGTGATCGACTCGGGTGTAAAAGCCTCGGTGTGTGTTGTATGCAGTGACGATTATGGAGTAACCGAAGAGCTTCGAGCGATGGGGATCGAACCGATCCATACGGGAGAGTTTTTAACGCAGGCACTGAAAAGTGATTGGAAAGTGGTGACATTTTGATGGAATTTTGGCAACACATTTACGAACATTTTAACCCTGTAGCTTTCAGCATCTTCTCTATTCCTGTCCACTGGTACGGGTTGATGTATGTTCTAGCCCTCCTAAGTGCCCTCGTCATCGCGAAATGGATCGTTCAAAAAGACAACATTTCGATTACCAAAGATCAGTTGGATGACTATTTTGTTTATGCCGAGATCGGGGTTATTTTGGGGGCGCGATTGGGGTATATCCTTTTTTACGATACTCATACGATGTATTACCTCACCAATCCGTGGCAGATTTTTAATCCGTTTATCGACGGTCAGTTTGTCGGGATTCGGGGGATGAGCTTTCACGGGGCGATACTCGGCTTTTTGGTCGGCTCGTATCTCTATCATCGCCGCCACGGAATACCTTTTGGTCGATTGATGGATTTGGTGGCGGTCTCGGTTCCTTTGGCGTATGTATTCGGTCGGATCGGGAATTTTCTCAATCAAGAGCTTGTAGGACGTGCTACCGATGTGCCGTGGGGAATCTATGTCTATGATACCCTCCGTCACCCCTCACAGCTTTATGAAGCGTTTGTCGAGGGGATTGTGGTCTTTGTCATCATCTATGCGTATCGTCATCGTAAAGCTTTTGAGGGTGAGTTGATTTTACTGTACGGATTCTTATATGGAATCGGACGGGGTCTTGTAGAATTTTACCGCGCACCCGATGCCCAAATCGGCTATCTCGCAGGGCAGTGGCTTACACTTGGGATGGCACTTAGTTTCGCGATGGCGGGTGTTTCAGCGATTTTGTGGGTTTATTTTAAAAGAAATCGTAGAAAGGTTGTTTGATGAAAAAGTGGTTGATTTATATTGCTTTAGTAATTTTAGGATTAACTGCAGGGATTTTTTCGGGGTGCAGTTTAAAGGATTTTGGAAGAACTATTCATGAATCAGTTGTAACGAAGAAGGGACCTGCATCACAATTTTTAAAAGAAGTTTTATACTATCGATCTCAGCAACAAGGTGCAAATGAGGGTGCTTTATATATTCGCTATGATATTAGTGATATCGTTTCAAAATATTTTGTCAAAGGGTTAGACAGAGATAAGGTTGTAGAGTTGATTTTTGAATATGCTCTCAATGGCGTTGAATATAAAGATAACAAAATCATAGCACAATATAATTTTGGACTTTATAGACATGTAGAATGTAAATTTTTCTTTGATTCAAACAATAAACTGATAGGAACTGATGGTACTCTTATAGTTATTGTTAAAGATTAATAGACTTTTTACATAACCTACTTTTTCGTTCGTGGTGAGCTTGTCGAACCATGAACTGAACACCCTTCGACAGGCTCAGGGCGAACGGTGTCTTATATTCTAGGAAGTTTGGTATGACGAATTAGGTAAACCGGATACAAAAATGGTGTATCCCTTCTTCATACCGATATTTAAGATTAAATCGGTGCAAATCTATAACCGATTGGGCGATGTAAAGCCCCAATCCTAATCCTCCATCCCCCCGCTCAGTAACAAATGCCTGCAACGCTTCCTCAACCGGACGCTTGAGCGGTTCACCGCTGTTGCGGATACAGATATGATCATGCTCACACGCTATCTCTATCGGGAGTGCAGAGGCATGGCGCACCGCATTGTCGATAAGATTTTGCAAAGCACTGGTAAAGAGTGCCTCATCGACCGTAATATTTTGGTCACATCCGCTTACATGGACGCTTTCGGGTTCAATCATGAGATTATCGAGGGCATTTTGAATCATCAAATCGAGATTATGCGGTTGTTTTACAAGGGAATAGGCGTGCATTTTTTCAATGTCGGCCATTTGATGAATCAGATGTTCGAGTCGTGAAAAGAGTTTGGCTAGCAAGGTACGGTTTGGACTCGGTTCTTCGAGTTCTACGATCAATTTCCCTTTGGTAATGGGTGTTTTGAGCTCATGCATAATATTGCGCAAGAAAAGCTCACGCGATTTTTTGAGTTTGTTCTGTTTCTCCAAGGCATCATAGAGTGCATTCGAGATCAGGGCAATTTCATCTTTTCCATTATTGGCCGTATTTAAAATTTCCTTACCTTCTCCATATCGCTGTATCTGTTCATACAAGTATTTGAGTGGCTTTAGGTTACTCCATAACAGAAGATACATATTGACAAGACCACCTAAAAGGGCAAAGAATAAAAACCAGACAAAATAGTAGGTTTTACCCTCCGCCATATCACGATAAAGCATCGTACAGTGCCCTTCGGAGAGTTCATAGATGAATCCGCTGTCATCTTTATAAATAGTCACTTTGACATTTCGGGAACGGAGTTTGGACTGCATCGGAGGGGGGAGGATGATCGCTTCACATTGAGGGGTTTTTGTTTCTATGACTTTGAATCCCGCCTCTGAGAGCTCTTGATTTTTTTCCATACACGTTTGAGCCTTGGTCTCGTCGATAATTCGTGAGAGTTCCATGGAACGATGGGTCAGAAGATGAAATTTTTGCCTCTCCTGCTCAGCCAATGCGGAGATAAAAAGCAAAATCAGGACGATGAGCGCCAGAAAAAAGAAAGCATGCAGTTTAAAAAAAACAGAGTGACGACGGCTGATCATAGGGTAAATTGGTATCCCATACCGCGAATCGAGCGGATGAGGGTAGGGTGTTTGGGATTAGGTTCGATTTTTTGGCGTATGCGGCTGATGAGGACATCAATACTCCGTTCTGAACTCTCCCAGCCGATCGATTCGACATTATTGGCGATAAAATCACGGGAGATGATTTGTTTATGGTGTTTGATGAGGAGGGAGAGGAGCTCAAATTCGGCGCGAGTCAGGGGAAGAAGCTCCCCCTCTTTATAAATACCGGTCTCATCCACACGAAATGTCTCACTGCTCGCTTGGATCGTTTTGCCGTTGATACGGCGGAGTAGACTCTGTATCCTCGCAACAAGTTCACGCGGCTCATAGGGCTTGGGGAGGTAGTCGTCGGCACCTAACTCTAAGGCGATAACTTTGTCTCCCAAATCACTCCGAGCCGAGGAGATGATGATTGGGATGTCACTGCGCTCTCGGAGCGCTTTACAGACATCCAAACCATCCATATCGGGAAGAGTTAGATCGAGTAACACAAGATCGTAGGACTCTATTCCCAAAGAGGCGAGTGCCGCTTTGGGATGAGCGTAAGCAATCACCTCCATCTGATAACGCCCAAGATATTGGGTGAGAAGATCGGAGATTTCGAGATCATCTTCAATCAGGAGGATTTTAATCATACATATTTACTTTTGATCGCAGTTTTTGCAACCCATGCCACTCATACCTCCTTGAGGCATTTGCATTTGTTTCATATCATGAGGCATTTGCGCTGGTTTCATATCAGAGTTCATGGGACAGTTCCCTTGTCCCATCATCATTTTCATCCCTTCGAATTTACCGCGTTGTTCGGGAGTAAGGACTCCCATCATTTTTTCGCGCTGTTTGTTATGGAATGCTTTCCCCTCCTCACGGATTTTGGTAATTTGATCTTTTTGTTTATCGCTAAGACCGAGGTTTTCCATCATCGGAGGAAGTTTTTTAGTGTCGCATTCGCATTTTTGCATCATTCCGCCCATGCTGCCTTTGCCGCACATTCCACCTTGCATTCCACCTTGCATCGGACACGCCATTAACGCAGTTGCACCGAGTATCAGTGCGATACTTAGAATCTTTTTCATTGGTTTCTCCATCTCGTTTTATTTATACTCTGACAGTATAGAAGAAGCTTGTCAATCTTGTAACAATCTAGTGTTAACAAGATTAATGAGATATCTCTTCACTTTGAGCTTCGGTAATTTTCATCAGTGTTAAAAAGAGCACTGTGATAGCCGGCCCTATAATCATACCCCAAAACCCGAAAGTTGCCAACCCTGCGATAATCGCAAAGAAGATAATGAGTTCATTGATCTTCTCTTGGGGCTTGATGAGACGCTGATTGATAATTTTGATAATAACCGGCTTGACGAAGGTATCGGCTATGACAGAAATAATAATGATGGTATAGAGAGTGATGAAGAGAGCATTGTGGGTATGCCCGAGAGAAAGCTCAAAGAGGGCAAAAGGGAGCCACATAATCACCCCCCCTACTACAGGGATAAGCGAAGCAAATCCGTACATGATTCCAAAGAGCAAACCGTTGTACCCCATATACCCCACCGCAATGCCAAATAATGCCCCTTCAAATACGGCAGTGGCGAGAATCGAATAAAATACGACACTCATCGAGGAGCGCATCTCAAACATAATAAGGGTACTCTCTTGTTGCGGAAAGTGGGCAGAGCGTTTGAAAAATTCGAAAATGTCCCGTCCATAATAGTGGGCGATAAAATAGAAGATCAGAATAAACAGTGTTCCTGAGAGAAATGACATCGCAAAGCTTCCGATCTCTGAAGCATAAGCGATAATATTTTGAGAAAATGCGGTAGTGTCAAATTTGATCAAAGAGGCTTCGATTTTTGCTTCGAGACGTGAGAGGGACGGAGGGAGATGCTCCAACCAAAGTCTGAACTTACTCTCCATGGTACTCATGATAGCGGGATCGAGGTTTTGCATCATTACGGAGATATGAAACAAAAAGTATCCCAGCGGGGCGAAAAAGAGGATTCCCAACAAAAGGGTCGATAATGTTGAAGCCCAAAAGCGGCTCCCCGTGAGGTGGAGAAAACCCATTTGAATATGGTGGGTTGAAATTGCCAAGAGTGACGCGACGATAATGCTCATCCAAAACGGTGCATACAAAACATAGATGCCATACGAGACCATGATGAGTAAGAGAGGGGTAAAATACTCTTTTTTCACTGTTTTTCCTTATTCAAACAAGCCGCTTTGCGGGATTCCGAATTTGAGCAGTTCATACGTTTTTGCCGTTGCAACCCGTCCGCGAGCGGTACGTTCCAAATATCCGTTGGCGAGAAGGTATGGCTCTAAGACATCTTCGATCGTCCCCTCATCTTCACTGAGGGCGGCGGCAATCGTACTTAGCCCCATAGCTCTCCCTTTGGCCTCCATCAGGAATTTTAGGAGGCGGATATCCATCTCGTCAAACCCGTTGGCATTGATTCCCAGCTGATCGAGTGCGTAGCGGGAACGCTCGTGTAAAATGGTATTTTCATTGGCAACGTCGGCAAAGTCACGAACCCGCTTCAGCAGACGCAGTGCGATTCGGGGCGTTCCGCGAGAGCGTTTGGCGATCTCTTTGGCAGCCTCTTTATCGATACTTTTACCGAGTTTCGTTGCGGCTTGGGAGATGATACTGCACAGCTCATCAGGGGAATAAAACTGCATCCGAAAATTCATCCCGAAACGATCGCGCAGAGGATTGGAGAGCATTCCCGCGCGGGTGGTTGCACCGATGAGAGTAAATCGGGGAAGGTCGATTTTTACCGTCTGTGCCGCAGGACCTGAACCTATGATGATATCGAGACGAAAATCTTCCATAGAGGGGTAGAGGATCTCTTCGACTGCAGGAGAGAGTCGGTGAATCTCATCGATAAAGAGGATATCCCCCTCTTCAAGGTTGGTGAGGATTGCGGCAAGATCACCGCTTTTTTCGATCATCGGGGCGGCGGTTACTTTGATATTGCTCCCCATTTCGTTGGCGATGATGAGGGCGAGGGTCGTTTTTCCCAAACCCGGAGGGCCGTAGAAGAGGACATGATCAAGCGCTTCGGAGCGCTTATTGCTTGCCTCTATAAAGACGCCCAGATTTTTTTTGATCTGATCTTGACCGATATAATCATCCCATGCACTGGGACGAAGTGACGTTTCACTCGACTCTTCGGCATTAAACTTTTCAATCTCTACAATACGTTCCACGTTAGACAGCCCTAGTAAACATAATTTTCATCGGGAAAAGAGCGCTCTTGTACTTCCGAAGCGTAAGCGGCAACTGCTTTTTTGACTCCGCTCGCACCGTCCATATATTGTTTGACGAATTTAGGGACGAACGGTTCATACAGACCCAGCATATCGGAGAATACCAGCACCTGACCATCCACTCCGTTTCCGGCTCCGATTCCGATAACGGGGATCGAGACACTTTGTGCAACACGGGTTGCTACGTCGGCTTTGACCCCTTCGATAACGATGATAAAAGCACCCGCTTGCTGGATGGCTTGTGCATCGGCGATGAGAGAGAGGGCTTCATGCTCATTTTTCCCTTTGACTTTATATCCCCCCTCGGCACGAACGGCTTGGGGGAGAAGTCCGATATGTCCGCATACGGCGAATCCGTTATCGCTCAGATGTTTGACGAGGTGGGCCTTCTCGGCTCCCCCTTCGATTTTGATCGCATCGGCAGAGGTCTCGCGGTAAACGCGGATGGCGTTGGTGAGGGCGGTGGCTTCGTCGGTGTAGGACCCGAAGGGCATATCGGTGATAATAAAAGTTTCAGGAGCACCTTTGCAGACGGCATTGGTATGATAGATCATTTGATCCATCGTCGCACTCAGGGTATCGCTATTGCCGCCAAAACTCATATTGAGACTGTCTCCGACGAGGAGTATGTCGGCGCTTTCACTAAAAAGGCGGGCGAAAAGGGCGTCATACGCCGTTATCATGACCAGAGGAAGTGCATCTTTTCGTTTTTGAATCGAACCGATAGTGAGTTTTTTCATACTATATGTATCCCATAGTTATTTAAAGTAGATAGTTTACCCAAAATTTGTTTTGGGTAGCTATTCTATGGCAATTAAGAGGGGATATTAAACAAAAGATGGCTATAATTTACTACCACAGGAGAACATCATTATGGGCATACGAAGCGTTCTAGAAGCTAATTTCGACTTTGAAATCATAGACGAATTTTTAGACCATTACGCAATGATGACAGAGATCATGGAATCGCTAATCGTTGATTTAGGTAATCCTGAACGGTTCCATCGCAGTATTGAAGAGCTCTTTAGAATTTTTCACAATATTAAATCTGCTTCCGGTTATCTGCAGATTGAACCTATGGTTCGCTTAGCAACGTTTTCGGAAGATGCGCTTGAACAATTACGTTCACGTGATACAATAGTCAATGATGAGACGATTACATGGCTGATCAGTGTTGCCGATATGTTTATGCAGTGGCAAGAAGATTTGAAAATGGATAACGAACTGTCCAAAATACATTTTTCCCTTTTAATTTTACCCGATATGGAGAGAGCGTGAAGCAACTCGTAGCGTACATTACCGCAGGATACCCTGATAAAAATTTTACCGTTGATTTGGCATTGGCACTGGGTGAAAACGGTGTCGATACCTTAGAACTCGGAGTCCCTTTCTCCGATCCTGTTGCCGATGGCCCCGTTATCGAAGCGGCAAATCAGCGTGCACTCGAAGCGGGATTCCGTTTTGCCGATATTCTTGATATTTCTGAAGCTATTGCCCCTAAAATCGATACGTTGTGGATGGGATATTTCAACCCGTTTTACCAATACGGTATGGAAAAACTTCTAGAGCGTGCCCAAACGCTAGGGGTAAACGGTTTGATTATCCCCGATGTTCCGTATGAAGAGGCGAAAAATTATCATAACCTTTTTGAGAGCAGAGGCTTGGCCAATATCACTTTCGTCGCTCCGACCGATGGGGAAGAGCGTATACAACTGATTACTGCCGAAGCGCGCAAGTTTATCTATCTCGTCGCCTATGCGGGGATCACGGGGAGTGGAAAAGCGGAAGATTTGGCTCCAACCTTAGCGATGATTAAACGTCATACGCAGACGCCCGTTTATGTCGGTTTCGGTGTCAATGAAAAAACGGCAAAGGAAAAAGTGCAAGGGGCGGACGGTGTTATCGTCGGTTCCGCAATTGTCAACCTCCTTTTGGATGATACCCTAAGCAATACACAAAAGATTGCACAATGCTGTGCACTTACCCGCACAATCAAATCTCTTATCAACGAATAAAGAAGGTAGAGAACCCCAGTGTACATGGAATGCATGTCTGGGCTGTTCTTTTCCTCTCCTTTACCATACCTCTTTTCGGTGATAACACCATCTCAAGCAGTGTGCCAAAAGATTATACCCCTACGTTTATCAACGTCAATGAAGAACTTCCCACCCGCTATAAATCCGTCGTCGAAGATTCTCTCTATTTGCAGTTAATTATGCTCTCATCGATCGGAGCACTGGCGATGATGCCTGAAGATATTACCAACTGGAATGCGGCGAAACTCGAAGAAAAGTCGCTCTCTCAGCGATGGAAGGAACATGTCACCACAACACCTGTCTGGGATAATGACAACTGGGCTATAAACTACATCGGTCATCCTATTTCGGGTGCTTGGTATTATACGATGGGACGAAACGACGGGTTATCGATCGGAGAATCGGCCGCTTTATCGGCCTTAATGTCCACTTTTGTCTGGGAATACGGGTACGAGGCTTTCGCTGAGGTTCCCTCGATTCAAGATCTCATCGTTACCCCTTTGTTCGGTTCTATTTTGGGGGAGGGGATGTATATCCTTGAGGGGAAACTGGATCAAAAAGGGGGCGAGGTTTTTGGCTCCAGAGCTTTGGGAAACGTAAGCTATTTCTTTCTTGACCCGTTGGGACGCATTACCGATGGGATGAAAAATGCCCTCTTGTTTTTCAGAATTGATCTGGACGTAACGATGAGTATCCAAACGTATCCTCAGTTTCGAGCAATACCCCATCATCTTACGGGTGAGCCGACCGATTCGATCCTCTATAGTGACCGTGAAATCGGCTTCATTATCACCTTTCGGTAGAGTTTGCACATTACCCTTTCATTTACGCAGCTTAGGGTATAATTGCGTCATGACTTCGGTTATCCTTTTTTCTTGTGGGGGCGACATGGCTTCGACTGGATCAAGAAGGTTTAGGTTGCATTGCCGGACTGAGCAACTCCGTTATACGGCTCACACTTGCTTAAACGCAAACAACACTAATTACCGTCCTGCTTACGCTGTAGCGTAAGTTTAATTTAATTTAGGACTGCGCTACCTTCCTATGCTATAACTGGAAGGGCTTGGCGTATAACCCCTGTGATAGCTATATTCTTGGAGTGTCTCGGACTTGAATGAATTTAGAGAATTGGATGATGTAGCTTTGCACGTTGTGTGATAGTCATCTGAAAAAGAAACAACGTTACTAAGCATGTAGACGCCTTTACAATCTTGGTTTAGGACTCCGGTTCAATCCCGGACGCCTCCACCAAAACTTTCATCTTTAATCCATGATATAATTTTCTGATAATACACACTCCAAAAGGGGACGTTATGTTAGCCTATCATCTTGAGTTACAAGACGAATCTGTAGCAGATAAAGTGATTGCATTTCTCCGATCACTCCCAGAAAACACCGTAAAACTCTCAAAAGAAGAGTATGATGAAGAACTCGAATGTATGATCGACGAAGGATTCAATTCGCCCCTTGTAGGGACACACGAAGAGGTGTTTGCCAAATTGGGCACAAAATATGCCTCATAATATCGTCTATCTTGAACATGCTTACACTGATCTTGAAATCATTTTAGATCATATCGCCGAAGATTCCCCCTCTCGCGCCGTCGAATACCTCGAATTTCTCAAAAACGGCATTTCGAAATTATCCGATTTTCCACACTTGGGTGTTATGTGCAAACGTAAACACATCCGTAGAGAGTGCCGTGTTCTGATCATCGAGAATTATTTGGTATTCTATAAAATCGATGAAATAGTACCAACTGTCATTATCGGTAGGGTTTTACATCGCAGTATCAATTACAAAACAAAAAAGCTTTTTTAAAACTTCTAAATCATCTCTCAACTCATTACCCAAAGAAGACGTAACTCTAGTCGTTATGGGGATATTTAATCAGAATGAGTGGAAGAAAGAATAGGAATAAGTAGTCTGTCCCCTTTTCTGTTTGGGTATTTGAATAATTAAACAAAGAAGTCTATTTATGAAGAATTTTATGAAAATAGGTAGGGAAGAATAATGTTAAGAGTTTCCAAGAAGACCTTTAATTGATTCATAAATTGTTGAGAAACCAGTTACGTCTTCAGCCATTTTTTTAATATTACCAGTGGTATCTGCTAGATCACCGCTAATACTTGCAATAACTGAGGAAAAACTTTTTACAGAATGTAAATATTTAATCATTCCTTGTTTCGCCTGTTCTTGGTCAGGCGCAGATAGTTTTAGTTTTGAAGTAAGTATATTTGCTAGTCTATCAATATGTTCTTCATTTGTATTGAGGACAATCATTTCTTTAAAAATATCAGCACTATTAAAATTGAGTTGATTAATGACTTCTTCTCGTTTTGCATTGAAGCCTATTTCGTAAAATTGTGTTTCACTAAGACTATAAACGTGGTTTTGGTTACATTTAAGGCAACCATAGATTTGTATATTTGTATCATCATCAATATCTTCAGCATTTAATGATTCTGATATTTCATCAATATCATCTGTACATTTGAATACATAATATTTTTGTATTAAGTCACTATGCTCTGATAAATATGTTAATAATTGGAATGCTTTTTCTTCTCCAATTCCTGAAAACCCATCTATAACTTTAGGAGATAAATTTACATTAGGTTGTTTTTTAGATAGATTGGCAACATAATTAAGTAGCGTAAAGTGTAATATACATGATAAATCTTTTATTTCATGTATTTCACAGAAATTCAATAATATTTTCTTTAATCCCATCACTTTGCTCCCAATTTGCTCTACTCCATATTTTTAACAAGTCATTACCAAATAACTCTACATTAATATTAAAATTATCGTGTTTTAATCTCATTCTATCGAGATTTAAAGTATTTGATCTTGTATCGGTGAAAATAGCTTCGTCAGATAAACTATCATTAGGATTTTGGGCTAATGTGTCGTAAATTCTATTTGAATTATCATCTTTGGATTTTACACGTTTTGGTCTTAGTAAATGATTATCGATCATAGTGTAAATTGCATTATCTATATCTACGATTTCAAAGAATTCATAAAAATTAATATTGTATGTTTGGAAGATGATATTGATATATCTGCGAATATCTTCTGCTATTTTTACACCATCTCCAATTGGATCTATCGTAAGAATTAATTTTCTATTTACATGGTTATACCGTAAATGTAAAACCTTTCTAAGATGTCTAGGAATTAAAGTTTGTGCTCTACCATCTTCACTTTTATGCCATACTTCTTCTACCATATAAAAGTCTGCAAGAATTTCAAAATTTAAACCATTTGAAGATACTTTAATGATAGATAAGTCACCTTGGTTTTCGATATATGGAATATTGGGTTGATAGGTTATTGATACTAGATTTTGAAGAATCCTTGAAATATCAGCTGTAGTTTTTAGTTGATAAAGTTCAATGTATTTACTACCATTTATATCTGCAATCTCTAACATATTTTTTAATTCATCTGTAGAGTTTGTATTGTCATAAGTGTTTTGAAAGCCTAAAAGTCGCGGTAATCTTGTATAGTCAGTTTTATTTAAACGTCTCTCGATTTCTAGCTTATACAATGCGTTTCTCTCCATTTCTTATTTATGATAGAGCACCTTAACACAATTATATTAAATTATATTTTAATTTGAGTGCATTTTAACTTTATAAGATAAACTTTTTACTGTGAATTTTAATTATAAGTATTTTAAATATTTATTAAAAATTATATTATGACTATAAGCTATGAGGTAGTGATTGGTTTATGAAAAAAGAATTTAGTTATTGAATAAATTAACTTTTGTTGTGCCCATACTGTGTCAGTAGAGGGCACTTTTTGACAGCTAGTGAGATTAAAAAAGCCCAATAATCCGAGATATAGGTAAAATGGAATTAAAGGGGACAGGCTACTTTTTTACTTAATGATGACTGTTATAGTTGTGTTTGTCTTGACAAAAAGTATCGCTTATGATACATTTAGTAAAATAAAAAGTATCAAATATGATACTGAAAAGAAGCTACTATGTTTAAATCATTAATACTCTCTGCACTCAAAAAACAAAAAGAGGCTCTATCTATCCCTTATGAGGCTATCGCTACTCGTTCAGGATTAGGGATCGCTACTGTTAAGCGTGCATTTTCGGGACATGATATATCACTTGATACGCTCGACAAAATAGCGATAGCTTTGGGATGTGAGATTGCAATAAAACCGAAACAATCGGCAAAAGCACTCTATCAGGCGCAAATCGAGAAAAAAGCGCATGAGATTGTGAACCGAGTGATTCAAACTTCTGCCCTCGAAAACCAATCTCCGAGAAGCGAAGCGCAAAACAAAATGCTCTCCCAAGCCAAAGCAATGATCTCTAAAATGCCAAAATCACAAGTTTGGGCATGATTACGTTTGACAAAGAGGGGGAAACTCCCCTCGACGATATATCAGGACTGAAACTCAAAAAGATTACCACCCGTGCAGAACTGGACGATGCCGAAGCGCAAAATATTCTAAAAGCCTATGTTAAATACACGCTCAACCCGTCGGCTCTCAAAAAAGTAACGTTTGATTTGAGCTTTTTCCGTAAACTCCATAAAGAGATGTTCGGTGATGTTTGGAGTTGGGCGGGAGAATTTCGTACCACACAAACCTCGATCGGTGTCGAAGCCAATCTGATTCATCAACGTTTGTATCAACTTCAAGATGATCTCAAATATTGGGAAAGTTCTTGGGATTATCAAGACACTGCGGTGCGTCTGCATCATACGTTAGTAAAAATTCATCCCTTTCCAAACGGAAACGGTCGATGGGCGCGACTCGCTACTGACTTATGGCTCTTGAAAATGGGGTATCAAGCTCTTTCATGGGGTGGGAATATTACCGAAGTGAGTGATGCGCGATTCGCTTATATCGCTTCGTTGAAAGAAGCGGATCAAGGCAACTATGAACCGCTTAAAAGCTTTATGTTTAGTATTTAATTCTCATAAATATATATCTATGAGAATAGTATTAATGTAGTTTATTTTTTGCATACTCTTAAAAATATCGTTATTTAGCCTTTGTTTGATAGAGGACGCCTCCACCAAAACTTTAAATTATTTACCTTCCTCATAAAAGAAAACTATCATGTAGCTATTTAACAATCGAGTGTAAAGTGAAGATTGAATACCTACCCCATATTTTGGAAGAGTGGGAGCAAGAGGAAATTAGAGAGGATATGTTTCTGGAATAAACACCTTTCTGATTTCATAAACTTCTTCTTTTCGATCGAGAAGTGCTTGAACACAGTCCGGATCAAAAAACTTTCCTGCTTCAGACTGCAAATAATCGAACGTTTCATCTATGCTTCGTCCTTTATGGTAAGGACGAGGATTGCTCATTGCGTCAAACACATCGGCTACGGCAACGATACGGCTTTCAATAGGAATATCCATACCTTTCAGATTATAAGGATAACCGCTTCCGTTTAGACGTTCATGATGATAGGCTGTAATGTTGTGCAGCATTTCAGTGTGATCAAAATCGCCTAAATCAAAGCTGGAAAGGAGTATGTCGATAATTTCTACACCTTTGACTACATGCGTTTGCATTATCGAATATTCATCCGGATTAAGTTTTCCGGGTTTGAGTAATATATAATCGGGTATTCCCACTTTACCGATATCGTGAAGCGGTGCATAGAGTAAAATATAGTTAATAAATTCGTCGCTAAGAGTATGACTTTGAGCCAATGTTTCGGCAATCATACGGGAGTAATGGGCAACTCTTGCAATATGATTGGAAGTTTCTTCATCTTTGAATCGGGTCATCTTTTGAGTCATAGCAACAGCAGATTGAAGTATTTTTAGAGGCAAAATGTTGGTCATGATCATCGAACTTATCAATCGGGAATAAACAGCAAGATGATCACGTATCGGTTTTGTGAAAAATTCTCTTTCACTTGCATCAAAAAAAATAAATCCTAATAATCGACCGTTTTGATGATACATTGGGACTATAAAACTGGAGTTGAAATAGGCATTTATAACGTGAGCTGACGGATCATCAAAATCACTAAATAGTGATAGGTCATCTATGATTTCTGGAGTTTTATTTTTTGCGATTGCTTCGAGCATAGGGAAAAGGGAAAGGGGCTGTTTATACTGAACTAGAGATGAATCTATTCCTGTCGGATTAGTAAACAGATACAACTCATTTGTTTCGTCTTCATAAAATCCGATACTGATATGTTTAAGATGAGGCCATTCGAGTCTTAACTGCTCGTGAACATTAACAACTTGCTGACTAATATTTTTATAATCCATAATGATCTTGTCCTCATGAAATTTGTGAATAATATATCGGGGAACTTATTATTTGTCAAGCCAGGATTTATGGTGATGTTTCTAATACAAAACTAAAAGAGGACGAGGCTACTTTTTTCATTGAAGGGGCGAATGGGTAGACGCCCCCACCAAAACTTCAAATCCTCTCTTTTTGCTATAAAAAACTATAAATAATTAAATAGAATTAATTAAAAATCAGTAAGTGGATTTTGATCACTGATTTTAAATGTAATGATGCAAAAATCATTGTTACTTTGAGATGGAGGTAAACACATGTCAACAACTTCAGTACAATCCAACACAATCCGACTTCATCGTGTGATTCGTGCAGTGCCTGAACGTGTCTATCGGGCTTTTCTTGATGCAGATGCGATAGCAAAATGGTTTCCGCCAAACGGATTTACTTGTAGGGTGCACCATATGGATGTAAAGGTCGGCGGTACCTATACGATGTCATTTACGAATTTCACTAGCGGCAAGAGTGATTCTTTTAGCGGTGAGTACCTTGAATTGGTGCCCAATGAACGTATTCGCTATGCAGACCGGTTTGACGATCCGAATTTACCCGGCAAAATGGATACGACCATCACCTTGAAGCAGGTATCCGTTGGAACAGAATTAAATATAGTGCAAGAGGGGGTACCTGCCATCATCCCAGAGGAGGCTTGTTATTTGGGCTGGCAAGATTCGCTTGCTCTTCTAATAAAATTAGTCGAAGCGGAGATTTTGGAGTAAATATAAGATAGAAAACTTTTTATAGTAAGACAACTCCATTTCTCTTCGTAATCCCAAAGTAATTATTTTCACCTATCATTACTAATGACCCTTTTATGACCGATTAATAACTTTTTTAAATATATTGACACGTCAGTTTAAAGGTGATAGAATGTTACAAGTCTACCGTAAAAGGTTCTAAAATGTTAAACAATAACAATGAATGGATAGAAGAAGAGGGTGTTCTTAAACGACTAAGACAGCTTACGTCTCAGCATATGGTAGTTGCGTATCGTGCTAGAATGAGCAATTATGAAATATTGATATGCCAAGAGATCAGTGCTTTGGGGAAAGTTCCTCTGATGGATGTCCTTGAGAAGATGGCCGCTTTCAAACAAACAAGCGAACATATACTGTATAAAAAAGATTTTATGTTTGTTTGATTCTTTTAACATTCTTTTCTTCTCCTCTTTCTCCCCTATTAAATAAACTAGGACATACCTTTTTAAATATAGTTTTTTACTGTAATAAACTTGACTTTATCTATTTTATACAGGTAAAATACTGTAATTAACAGTTAAATATAGTAAGGAAATTAATGAATATTACCGTTGTCAATTTTAAAGGCGGGGTGGGCAAATCGATGATCGCCCATCAGCTCATATCGGGATTCGGATTTTACGGGTGTGAGGTTGATCCCTACGGTTCCCTTTCCGATCGATTGCCTGAACGTGTGGAGCGTATCGATATTCAGCAAAAACATCTTGAAAAGCCGAAGCATGAAACGATATTTGATTTCGGCGGGTTTGATGATATTAAACTCGATCAGGCCATCAGTTATTCGGATTTGATTATTATCCCGTTTATTCCGACACTCGAGACGATACAGGGGACGGTTGATACATTGGTGCGTGTCGCATCGGCGAACAAACCGATTTTAATGATCCCCAATATGAGTCAAAAAGAGAACGATATCAACGATGCAAAGTTTGTTTTTGAAGAGACGCTGGGGTTTGAGATTGAGATGTTTCCGATTCCGATGAGTGTCGCACTTCAAACGGCGATCAACGAAAATCGCTCCATCACGGAACTCTCACAGCAGGGGGGGATAAAAGCGTATGCCTACAAGAAGAGTTCTAAATTAATGGTTGATTTGCATGATAAGATCCGAGAATATGAGAGTTAATAAACAGTTAATTACTGTATAAAAGGTAGTCATAATGGAAGAAGTCAAAGAGAATAAGTTCGCCAAGCGGGTCACCCAAAGGGAACTCACAACCCACAAAGAGATTCAAACTGCTAAACATCCGGGAGGGCGGCCTAAAAAAACGGATGAGATAAAGCAAAGCGAGAAAGTGTTTTTAACCCTCACCAAAAGCGAAAAAGTAAAACTCGATGAACATACGGCACGCACGGGTGAATCGATAGCGGGGGCGATACGTCGAGCGCTCAAAGAGATGGGGATGATATGAAACGGGCGAAAATCAAACACGCACTGCTTTTGGGGGCACTTGCAGCAATCTTGGGAGGATGCGGATCGCAGCCTACCCCCAACGTGCCAAAACCGTGCATCAGTGCAGAACAGCTTAACAGCTATGGATATGATCACCTTGAAAAGGTGGCAAAACTGTTGCGTGAAGACAAAAAGAATATTGAATCGTTTGAACTCTTTATCACTACCATGAAAGGGACGGTTGACGGATATGCCCAAATGCTTAAATCAAGTGTCTATATCAGCAATGTCGTCCGTTTTTTACCGATACCGTATGCGGGAGAAGTCTCCAATACGACCAAGCTGATCTCTAAAACACTTTTAAATCTCGGAGGAGCCGCAAGTGCTTTGAACCGCTATAAAAACAGTTCGGATACTTTTTTAGCAGGGTTTGATAAGCTCAATCGCGCAGATGTAAAAGGGTCAGATATTTCGAAACTGGCTCTGTATGCCGATACCAAATTACTGAGTGACGCTAAAAACCTTGAAAATTCGTTAAAAGATATATCCGAATCGACGGCAATGATGGCCGCGACAACCCAAAGCATTTCAGATGCGTTGGATGCAACCGGTAGCTATACGAATCAAGTAACAAGTTTTGTAGGGCTTTCACAGCCAAGTGTGGAGGAGAAATCAAAAGTAGTCCAAAATCGTAATTCGATTGCTGCCCGTATGGGACAGCTCAATCAAAAAATCGGTTCATTGGAAAAGAGCGAACAACTCCATCGCTATAATATTGCGAAAGCACGTATTTATTCGGAATTGGTATTGGAAATCGATACTCAATCAAAAAAGTAGGATTATTCTACCTGTTTCGTAAAAACTTTTAAGGAGTCGGTTGTTCGACGTATTTGCGGAAAACACGTTCGACCTCTTTTTGCTCCGTCACTTTGACATTAATACAAAAATCGTCAAATACATTGATTTGGGTAGCGGCAGAATATTTGGTGTCAATATGACGTAAAACAATTTTATTCTCTTCCAACAACACTTCCCCTTCAGCGTTGCCTCCGAGTGGAGGAATGGTGCATTTATCGGCCTGATAGCCATCTTTACTCCATTTTCCGCCGAGGTTCTGCCCGGATATTTCCAACTGAAATATTTCGTTCATATAATTGCTCACGGGTACTTTCCCGACAAGACTGTAGGTGGATATGACGTCGTTATCGTCAGGTGTTCTTCGCGAACTGAGAGTAATGCGGTTTCCTGACATTTCAAGTTTGAAGTATCGATTATAATTGTCGACCCATGTTCCCGCTAGGGCGGCAACTTTATCGGCTTGTTCCATGCGATATTCGAGTTTGATGATCTCGTCGCGTATTTTCGGAGCGTCTTCCGCTTTTGGATTCAGTGCAAGATAGTGCTGATAGCTATTCATAGCCTCTTTGTAACGTCCCAATTTGGCCTGTACCGATCCGAGATTGTACCAAGCTGCAGAGAGTTCAGGTGCGATTTGAGTCGCCTTTGTGAATTGCTCTGCGGCTCCGGAGAGCTCTTTTTCCGACTTGGCCATTTCTATTGCGGCGATTCCGCGTATTAGGTATCGGCGTCCTTCTTCCGTTCGATCGTCGGCGATACAAGTAGATGCTAGCAACCCCGCTAGACAAACGGCTTTTAAGAGAGTATTCATTCTGTTTTCCTTATACGTATTTTACTGCTTGTTGAGCTATTATACAAAGATAGAGTATAAATATTCTCAAGGGTGAAATGATGAAATGGGTGTTGATTATATTTTTGTGTTTTGGATACGTGCAAGCGGCATTTGCACTCAATCCGGGGGAACAGGCTATTCATTGGGCTATGGCGGAACGCAATGGCGCCCTTGGGGCGGTAGCGGCTGCCGAAAAACGGGTTGAAGCGGCGGAATCCGACCTAAGAATTTCACGTAGTGTGGAGCAAGATATCCGTACATCAAAAGACCCCGATGCAATGATCGTAGCGCGCGAAGCGGTAGCGGTCAGTGAGCTGGGGGTGAGGGAAGCTAACGCTCTGCTCAAACGTGCCAGAGAATTGTTCTCCAAACAAGAAAGTATCCTTGCATCCATACGAACAGCGGTTTCGGAATACGGCGGGCATGGAGCAATGGTGATTCCGATAAGCGGAGAGGTACGCCGTTCTTTGATGGGTAGCGTTACTGCTTCGGATGTCGTATTGCCGCTCCGCGTCGGCGAAAGGGTCGATGTGGGAGCCAACAGTTCCGCCAAGTTGTTTGTTGCAGGCGGAGACGCGGAGGTGGAACTCTCCGAAAACAGCAGTTTTACGGTTACCCAAGACGATACGGGAAAGAGTTTTGAAGCAATGCTGACACAAGGGTTTGCACATGTGCAGGCAAAGTTGAAACACTATTTCGGAAAGAAGTTTGAAGTCCGAACGCCTGCTGCGATTTGTGCCGTTCGCGGAACCGATTTTTCGATTCGAAATTTTGAGGGAGGGAGCCGTATCGAAGTCTTTGAGGGGACGGTTTCGGTTCGCTTGCCCAAAAGTGAGGTCAGTGTGGACGTGCATGCCGGCGAAGGATGTGATATCTACAAAGAAGGTGGGATTCAACCCGTAAAAATACTCAAAAGTCCATGGAGTAAAAATGTCCCGTCTAATTAGTTTTCCGATAGCGGTTTTGATAGGGATATTGAGCAGTTCCGAAGTATATGGCGAATATTGTATCGACTGGAAATCATGGCTTAAAAGTTACACCGGACAGTCCGGTCATTGTTGGCCTACCGAATCCGAATGTAACTCGTATTATTTTTCACGCTGTATGAATTCAAACTACAAAAATGACTGTGCGGGAGCATGTTATTTTAAACCCGGCCTTTATCCCAAAACGGGTGCGGCAAAAGCCAAACAAAAAGAGAATACTATAAATACGGCACTTCAGAAAGCCGCTGAAGAAAATAAGAAGAAACAGGACGCTTTGAAAAAAGCTGTGGAGCAAAAACAGTTTGATGCAGAAAAAGAAAAATTGCTCAGTGGAATGAAGGGGGGGGTGAGTGCTTCATCCACCTCCAATCAGATCGTACTCAAGCCGATTCCTCCGGCGCAATCGCAGCTCAATTGCATTGCCAACAACGAAGCCAATCGAAGCTGGGAACAACACGCCCCTAATTGTAATCCGGTGAGTTCGAATGTTCCCGAACCAGGGAAACCTGTCGAAGTATTTGGAACCACTGTTGTCGATCCTCAGATGCTATCCAACGTCATAGAATCGCTGCATCAGCGTGTTTCGACCATCCGTGAGTCACTGGCTAAACAAGATGCTACTATCAAGGGATTGGAAAAAGAAATTTCTCAAAAAGAGATGAAAGCTCCCGACACAAAAAACTCGAAGGGAGAGAGTGATGCGATGAAGCGGGCGAGAGAAGCGCTCGCCAAAGCCAAAGCCGACCGCGAACGGACGGCTCAGGAACTCTCCCGCCTCGAGCAGCAAGAAAAAGAGGCGCAGAACAAATCAAAAGGAAGCGCACAATAGAATATTGTGACTTTTGCATTACTGTGTTATTTGCTTTTTTTATGCTTTTTTCATAAATGCGGCGACAAGTACGATTGTACTGCCGTTGATTTTTCCCTCAATGTATCGAGCATCGTCGGTAAGGCGGATATTTTTCACGATAGTTCCCCGTTTTGCGGTAAAACCTGCCCCTTTTACTTCGAGATCTTTGATCAACGTAACGGTATCACCCTCAGCAAGGATGGTTCCATTGCTGTCACGTTGAATAACCGCTCCGCCATCATCGTTGGCGGCAGTATTGAGCATCCCCGCTTGCGCCCATGTTTTGACATCGTCTTCGAGGTACATCATATCGAGTTGATCTTGATCGCCGAGTGCTGATAGGAGACGGTACGCCATAACTTGGACGGCAGGTACTTGGCTCCACATACTATCTGAGAGACAACGCCAGTGATCTGAATCAAGGTTTTGAGGGTTTGAAATTTGGCTTTTGCAGGTTTCGCAGATATAGAGTGATTGATCCGCAGAGGCATCGCTCGGGGCGACTGCATAGACGCTTAAACCTTCCGTAGCACCGCATAATTCACAGATATTTCCGCTTCGTTCTTGTAATGTTTGTTCAATACTCATAATAACACCTTACTAAATTAATAACGGCATTATAGCGCATTAGTGCGGAGAATAATTGATACGATCCCCGTCAACAAGGACTTTCCCCCCATTTCTAAGCAATTGAAGGGAATTTAATTCTTCAAGAATTGCGGGGATAAAGAGGACTTTGAGGTGCATAGCATAGATGCTAAAGTCCTCTCTATGACATTTTTTCAACTCATCAACCAAAAGAGCGGGGGTGAGATGTTTGCTATCATAAGCCAATTTCTCAAATTGTGAAGGAAAGGAGAGTTCTACGACGAGGGTATGAATGTTAGGACGTTCATCAAGCAATTCCCAAATTCGGTCACATCGATAGGTATCGGCCGTAAATAAAATTCCCGAACCGTTTTTTTCAATGATATAGCCGCAGCTCCCCTCCGTATGATCGGTTTTAAACGGGGTTAAGGTGATATCGTCAACATGATAAGGGGTTTCGAGTTCAAGTTCAACAAATTCAATGGTTTTATCCGTATGACCGATCAGAATGATTTCTTCAAAATTAGGCCAAATGCGTTCATTGAAAATAAAATGACGCAAATTATCAAGTGTTGCCTTCAATCCATAGATTTTAAGGGAAACACTTTTTTGGGTCACAAAGAGATCAGCGAGGAAGGGGATATCAATAATATGATCGAGATGCGAATGGGTGAGAAATATATGCTCAATGGAAAAGACATTATCCCCAAAACGACTGATAAGATTTCCGGCATCAATGACACAATGCTCTGAGACACGTAAGCATGTAGTCCCCTGTGTCGGTGTTCGAGTACCGCCGGTTCCTAAGAATTCGATAGAGTCCATTTTATTCCGCCTTTTAGCCGATCGAATTAAATTATAGTATAAAAAGTCGAATTTAGATTCGTAAAAAGGGATTTTGCTTACTTTTTAATCACGATTGTAGTGATATTGTAATTTCTTTGATTTATGATTGCGGTATGATTTACACAATTAAACCTATATCATCTTTTTTGCTAGTGCTATTGTCTTTATGGTGTTTTATTGCCATTAAGGCTGAGGGGAAAGATTTATCGACCAAAAAAATGGTGGCACTCCTTGAACCGATTGAGCAGCATGCAATACAATACGGTGAAGGCGACATTAAAGTGTATGTTTTTATTGATCCGAAATGTCCCCATTCCCGAGATTTTATCTCAATGATTTTTGAAAACCAGAAAATGAGGACGATTTACCGCTATCACATCTATTTTTATGAGCTTAAACGATTTAATTCGCATTTTTTGATAGGAGCCATTTATTCGGCACCTTCTCCCTTGCAGCGAATGTTGGAAGTGATGGTCGGAAAAAAAGAGATCACTAGTGCACAAAACAGTGATGTGAAAATCGAAGAGAAAATCGATGATATAAAACGTGTTGCCGAACAAATAGGCGTTTCTAAACGCCCCTACCTTATTGTTGCGAAAGAGTGGGATTAATTATGTATTACCATACACCAAATACGTCACAGTTTGTTATGTTTATTCGACGGTTCAGGGCAGCAGTTATCGCCCTTTTTATCCTTTTCTCTATAGGAATATTTGCATTTATAAAGCCGGAACTGATCTCATCCGATACATTTTTTTGGTTGAGTGAGTCCAAACAGTTCGAAAAAACAACACAGCAAGAGTATACCGCAACGTATGTCGGGCGCTTAAGTATCAAAACAGCTGTTTTCGATGAAACGACCAAACTTCAGTTGCAGTCGCTTCAGACCGAGCTTGAGCATCAAGTAGGCGTGGAACAGGTTGAATCGCTTTTTGCAACCCATATGGTTTTTAACGATCAAACCTCTGAAGAGTCGGCGATCGTCAAAGCGTTGCCGATCGGCAGCTTGTCAGCACCAAAGATGGTGACGTTCGTCAGAGCATTTCCGGAACCGTATACACAGTTTGTGAATGATGATTTTAGTGAGTTCCATTTTTTCTTGCACTCTCAAAATCCTATACAAATAGATAAAATGAATATCCCGTTTGAACACCGATATTCCGAACCGGTTGTTGAAGCGCAGTTGGGGCATTATCTTTGGTATGTCGGTGTCATTGTTCTGGTCATAGTGGTGATGTCACGGATTTTATTTCGAAACTATATCGCTGCATTTGGGGCTATCAGTGTCACCATCTTAACCTTGATATGGACCTTCTCTATTATGTATCTGTTGAGTGGAAGCAACCAGATTCATATCGCAATGAGTTTAATGGTTGTCAGTATCTCGATCGGTCACTATCTCTATTTTTACTACCGATGGCATGTCTCTCAATTTAAAAGTGATTCGAATCGGGCTTTGGAGAAAAGTATCAATCGAAACCTTCATCCTGCCGTTTGGACTTTACCCGTTTTAATACTGAGCTTGGGGTCACTCCTTTTTGCCGATTCCAAGATTGTGACTATGTTGAGTTTAAGTTTGATGGTTTCATCGGCAGTGGCGTATATTATCAATATTGTATTTTTACCTGCATTGCTAAGTTTTTTTTCGGTGAAATATCCCAGAATAGGGTTCGCACGGATATGTTATTGGTTCGCTAATCGTGAAATTCATTACAATCCTAAAATCTTAAAAGGGTTTATGATTTTAACAGCGGTTATTTTACTGAGTATTGTGACCCGCCTCGCCATAAGTCCGGACGGTTTTTTTGATAAGCATGTCAGCCAAAATACCATTACTCTAAAAGTTCCGTTTGAAGAGATCGATTTGGAGACCTTGCAAAAAATTGAAACGTTTGAACATGAACTTCGAAAATATAATAAAGGTATAGAGAAAGTCGATTCGGTAGTCACTATTTTAAAACGGCTGGATATGGCCAATAAACCGCAGACATCTTTTGATGAACAGCGGCTATTGCAAGCCCTGTTTTTTCTTGAACTTTACGATCTCAAACAAGCGTACATTGACAAAGATGCATTGAAAATTTCTATTACCCTCCACAATACAGATCAATCGGCTGTGATACGATGGTTGGAAGAGTATAAGGGACTCCCGATCTATTTTACCGATATCGAAAGCCTCTCTGAGAGCTCTAAAATGGATAAAACGCTTTTGTTGGCATTCTCTTCGCTTTCCGCACTATTAATGATCGGTTTGATTATGGGGATTATTTTTCGCTCGGCAAAAATCGGTTTTGTCGGTTTTGTTGCCAATGCAATTCCTATTATATGGTTTATTCTTTTCATGATGGTATGTGATTTTGAGTTGAGTATTGAAGCGTTGATTGCGATGACGATCTCGGTCGGATTGACATCGGATACGATTATCCATTTTGGGTATAAATATTTTAGAAGCCGCTATTTCGGACGTACCCGCAAACATGCGTTGGAAATTATGTTCTTTTATTCGGGAGTTCCTGCGATTACCAGTGCCGTTGTTTTAATGAGCGTCTTTGCCCTTTTGACGTTGACGCAGTTGCAATCGCTCCAATTGATCGGAGCTTATGGTGCGATCTTGATGTTTATTTCATTATTGAGTGATCTCTTTATCCTTCCGATTTTATTGTTGGCGGTAGATAAAAATTCAGAACAGGAGTTGATTACCCGCTCTTAAATCACATAAAAAGAGTTGAACTCCATGTATATAGTGTAGGAAATATCCATAATTCTTATAGGAAGTAAATTCTTTTAAATTTCTTCTCGAAACCTCTTGACTTCTTTGTTGATTTCCCCTATAATTCCCGTCCACAAACGCTGATAGGCCTTGAGTTAAGACCTAGAGTTTGAGTTTGCGATCATTGAAAACTAAGTAGGTTAAACGGTTCGAGACAATCTCGAAGACGTTGACCTTT